>Ga0228711_1007018_pt1 | contig 16496 bp, 12 predicted proteins | sample MedpolnodulmetaG_2_FD_177996 | JGI IMG/M metagenome (GOLD analysis project Ga0228711, IMG submission 177996) | Root nodule microbial communities from Medicago polymorpha collected in Santa Monica, California, United States - brown nodules | ecosystem: Host-associated > Plants > Roots > Nodule...
AATATTATTTCCTTTTTAGAATTATTTTACTTCAATTGCAAGTTATTATATTTCAGGAACAAATATCTAATGATTGAGTCTTGGAGCAAAAGAAAGAGGATTAGGAGCTGATTCGGGATGAAAATACGAAATATGGGACAAAAATATGTCACTCCCAAGTCAGAGACTTGGCACGGCCCGTGCCACCAGCAACACGGCCGTGCCAACCTTCAGGATACTCTTTTGCTGCTTCTGCTTCATGGACAAGCTACCTATTAGTTTACTTCTGACCTAAAAGCCCGTGGTTTCTTGTGGAACATTCTACCTAGTGGCCGGACCGCAGGGCTTTCCCGGGGGCCTTATGAGTTGTCGCTTCTACCGAACTTCGGTAAACGCATGGCATACAGGCTATTGGTCCATCCCTTTGTAAGTATAATTGCTTTATTTTATTTTAATGATATGTTACTTATTATTTTACTTATTTCATTTTCATGTTAGAATATTAAAATTTACTTATTTTACGCATTTCATGTTTATGTTAGAATATTAAAATTTACTTATTTTAATTATTATTTTACTTAAGAATTAAATTTTATGTTATAGTATTTCAAGTTTATTTTACTTATTATTTTTTTAACGGTGTTTTTTTTTTTGTATTTCAGTTTCAATTGACGCATGCGATGACCGTTGTCTCGAACGAGAAGAAGCTTAGGCTTAGTAACTTGACAGTGTCATTGCCGGGAGACACAAATGACTGATTCTATGGGCCGGTGAATGATTCCGGTCTTGCCCCCCTCCTTAAGACTGAGTACAACAACATCTCTCACGGTCTCGTTTGTGCCTTGTCAGAGAGATGGCATGAGGACACCAGCAGTTCCATCTGCTTGTTGGGGAGATGACCGTCACCCTAGATGATGTGGCATGTCTTGTAAACATCCCCATCACTGGGAGGCTAATAGAGGAGGAGGAGTTAGATCATCTCCCATAAAAAAACACTCTCTCCCAACTAAATGGACAAAAGTACCCCCTGCGGGACTTCAGACAATAGCCTAGTGTAGGGCACACTCCTTTTTTCGTTTATTCCTTCTTTGATGGAGGTGCAAAGGTAGTTGAATATGTATGTAGGGAGTTTGATAAGAAATTTGTTGATCAGAAAGTGGAGAAAATGCTTGTGATCCCAAGACATATAGTCGGTTCCTCATTCCCTTGGTAAGAAGCACATCAAAATCATCTTATGAAGAACCATGTGTTCATTCTTCATGTGACTGGCCTTGTCAAACTCTCTTCGTTCATGCAATGTTTTGTAAATTTTGGAATTCCAGTCACTTTTGTTATCAGTACCCACCATGAGCATTCCTTGGCTTCTGGCACTAATCACCTTAGCAATAATGGACTCTGTGATTGTGACCCTGATCCCCATCACAGCAGACCTAATCTTAGATTCTGTAAATCTAATAAACCCATCTCAGCCCTTGATTTTCCTTTCAGCTTCTTATCTTCTGCTACCTTTTGATCTTCCTCTCTTTTTGCAGCTTCTTCATCAATGACCTCACTTCTTACCCAGAAGTCCTTCACAAGTTTAGTGTAGGATGACCCATTTAGCATGTTGAAGTAGTGCATCCAGTTCTAATGATTAATGAAGTGAATAATGTCGCAGCTGTTTCTCTTCAAGGATTCGAAATCCATGATGTTTTCTATAATCAAACTCAAATCCTCTTTAAGTACGGTATCGTTATAGGTTTGATGAAGATTTTAGCACCGAATTCTATAGACAGAGCAACTTGAGGAGATGAAGATGAACCGACCATTTCTGAAGGTTTTAGGGTTCTAAGGATTTTTGAAAAGGAGAGATTTTACGGAGAAGGATTGAGAACTGAAAGTGTAAGTTGTAAAGTGAGAGAATGTGTGTGAAAAATGACAAAGTGTTTTTTGTTAAACTTATGGAATTCAAACTAAAAGAATAAAGTAAACACACATTAATGACATTGGGGGCGCGAGACAAAACATTCAAATCACTAACATCATTGCCCATCAGTTATTACCCAATGGTTATAAACAATGTTATACAAACCATCAGAGTAACTGTTTTATTAGTGGGGAAGATGTACAAAAAACAGATACAAACTTTTCCATTTATAAAACCTATCAGAAGCAAAGAAGTTCAGACTATGGACTACATAGTCTGATGACTTCAGAAGCTGGAATTCCTTCAGATTCACAGTGAAGAGAGTCTGATAGATTTTTGGCTTCTGAACCTCATGAGAGTCTGAATTCCCATTTAGACGCAAGCATCATTCTGAGATGAAATGCATGTCCAGATTCTTCTTTATAAAATCAAATCTTTCTTCTGTTAAGGGTTTTGTAAATATATCATCCCACTGATGATCAGTATCAATGAACTGAATATCCAAAACACTTTTCTTAAAATAGTCTCTTATAAAATGATGTTTAATTTTTACGTGCTTGACTCTAGAATGTAAAATTGAATTCTTTGACAAACAGGTAGCAACAATATAATCACAAAAGAAGGGAATATTGTTTTCATGAATCTGATAGTCCTATAACTGATGTTTCATCCAGAGTAGTTGTGTGCAAAAACTTGCAGCTGAGATGTATTCTGCTTCTGCTGTTTACAATGCAATAATTGACTGTCTTTGCTAGCTCAGGATATCAGATTCTCACCAAGAAATTGGCAATTTCCACTGGTTAATTTTCTTTCAATCCTATAACCAGCATATATCACAGAATCCAACCAACTTATAATCTAATGATTTCTTATAAAGAAGTCCAAGATTAGTTATTCCTTTCAGATATCTAAAGATTCTCTTAACATGAGTTAAATGAGATTCTCTAAGATCTGATTGGAATCTTGCACACAAACATACACTGTATAAAATATTTGGTATAGAAGCAGTTAGGTATAATAGTGAACTTATATAGTTTCTAATCTACCTTTGTACCATTATATTTGGTCTAGAGTGCAGGTTGGATGCATTAGAGTAGTCATTACTTTGTATTCTTCAAGGTTGAACTTCTTCAGAAGATCCTTTGTATACTTAGACTGATAATTATATACTCCATTTTTACATTGGTTAATTTGAATTCAAACAAAGAACTTCAATTCTCTAATCATGCTAATTTCAAATTCATCATGCATTAACTTAGAAAATTTCTTGCAAAGAGATGCATTAGTAGAACCAAATATAATATCATCAACATATATCTAAGCAATTAAGATATCTGTCTTAAGTGTCCTTCTGAATAATGTAGTGTCAACTTGTCCTATTTTAAAATCATTTTCCAGCAAGAAATTACTTAGTCTTTCATACCAAGCTCTGGGAGCTTGTTTCAGACCATATAGTGATTTCTTAAATTTAAAAACATAATATGGATGTTTTAAATCTTCAAAATACTATCAAAATATGGGAATTTCATTCCTTCCACACTATCCAAACAAAAGCTAACCATATCAATTCAATATATGACCGAACCTTCTTTGAAAAACTGCCCTAATTGTCAAACTGGATTAGATGCTCTGATAAGTGATAAAGGTTCATTGAATGTATATCTAATCATTAATGGACAAGAGACTGAATATGACCAAAGCAAACATAGTCCAAAAGAAGGTGCTCAAGACTTTCTTCGCTGCAACATCCACCTTGACAGATAATAGAATCTGAGTGAAATACCCCACGCCTTAATAAATTATCCTTTGTCATAAACAGGTTGCATAACAACCGTCAAGCAAACAAGGATACCTTCAGAGGTGCATCCTTGTACAAAATAATGTTGTACATGTCCAAGATGTTAGTCGATTAACAATATGATTTTAGAAGGGGGTGAATAAATTCCCTCTAAAGACTTTGCACGAAAATGTGGTTCGAAAAACTTTTGTATTCGATTCACTATTGGAAATGGTACAATTGCAATAAGGATAAACTAAGTAAATAATAAGATATTATACTAATTCGATGTTTGAACAAGATATTCACACTCTAATTATTACTAATCAATCAAACTTAATACAAAATACAATTATAACACCGAAGTCAATCTCAAACCAAACCTAAACTTAAACAATTGATAGATAACAAAGAAACACAAGATTTGATCTATGACGAGATTATGAACAAGTTAATTTCAAATATGAGAAGTGATTGAATTATTAAATTAGCTTATAAATATCCTTATAAAATTAGGTTTTAAAATAATCAATCACTAAGCACATGTAACAATTAATCTAATCAACAATTATCATATATCAAATTGTAAATTGCAGAAATTAAAGAAAAAGGAAGAGAAAAAAACATTTATTATGGCCTATGGGAGTACATCCATTTTTCGTAGAATCTCTACGTCTTCCACTATTATGTTGTTGAAATTATAGAGTCAATTACAAAGATTCCTTCAATTTATGAATCCAACCGATCCTAAATCTTATATGCTAAGGAATCACTCCAAAACCTCTTATCTTCTTGAAATTAGGTCTTCCAAAGTCTTTGAATCTCAAGCTTCCATACAACTCCTTGATCTTTTGCTTTAGATCCTTGATTCCCTATCAAGATACTTGAGAGAAACCATTTCTTACAAGATCTTATAGCACCGTATGAAACTAGATCTCAAATCCTACGAGTGATCTTTGAAAAAGTGTTAATCAATAGTTTCTAGGAAGAGAGAGAGATAGAGTTAGATAGATAAATATAGAAGCTTTGAGAGAATGTTGACAAAATGAATAGTGATAAGTATTTATAGGTTTCGTAAAAAAAAAGTATTTATAGATGTTAAAGTTTTTTATCAAGTTAAAGCATAAAATAAACTCAAAACTCTTGAATGATTTGAATCATATGTGAAAAATGAGTTTGGGGTGTGTATGAAGAAGGACACGAATCACAGATTTCATGATTATAATCATTATATGATCCTGATGAAGAATGATTCAAATCAAAGATTTCATGATTTGAATCATATATCTCCAGATGAAGATTGATTAGAATCACATATTTCATGATTCAAATCAAAGGTGTAACCAAACTCTCTATTTACGGTGATTCAAATCATTTTTAACAAAGGACTTAATGATTCGGATCATAAATACAAATTTATGAACCAATCACATAAAAGACCTCCTTCCAACCATAGATCAGACCAAAAGAAAGTTGTAGCCCCATCGCACCATGACCTGGATCAAGCTATCGTATGCATTATGTAAAAGTTCATAATAATTTTCTTTAGTTAAAATATATAGCCTATTTTCTAGCCTCAACCAAATGAAATTTTCGAATCTTTCATTGATGAATTATCAAGATCCCTTTTCTCCAAGAACTCAAGGATTAACATCTATAAATAAATAAATTCTCGTATCCTTTATCATCAAACAAAAATTTGGAAATTATGAAGCTATTTTATTATATTTTAAAATTTGAAAACACTAACATTTACAATTATAATTGTTCTTTCGTATATACTTTTCTTGGGTGGGACTTCAGTGACTTTGTGTTGGGTAACTTTGGTGACTTTAATGTATTTTAGAGGAAAGAGAGTGATGATGGAATGATTAAAATAAATTATTTTGATGAGAGAGAATTATTGGTTAGGAGAGAGATAGAGACAAAGGCACCGAAGCCAAAGACACCCAAGTGCTACCCACTTTTCTTCTTATTGACAATATAAAAACATTTCTTCTTAAAAAAAAATAAAATATAAAAACACAATAAAAGTATATTTCTATATATATGCCATCAAACAATCATTCAATAATTTACCTCTTACATAATTTAGCACTCATTCTTCATAAATAAAATTAATAAATAATTTTTTTTGAAGGATTAATAAATAATTTTTCTTGAGTGCTTCACTTAATTTTTTATAAAGAGAAATAAAACTAATTAATTACCAATAACTTTTTTTTTTAGAGGACCAACAACTTTATTTATACACACAGATTGTGGGGGGTAATCCGTCCCGTGTATGATCACTAAATTATAAATATCAATTATATTTGCAGCATTATATATAAAATGTATAAAAAATATATTGCATTAAATTAATAAGTAATATTAGAAAACAGTAAATCATAATGATCAATTTCTTTTTGTGAACATGAAGGTTTAGACTAAAAAAACAAATTAAATTTATACAAGTGATTAGATTTGGTAATTGATTTAGATTTTGCAAAAGAAAGGAAAATTCGATCTATTTTCACTAAAAGAGATAAAAATTATTTTTGTTAAGTTTTCTATTTTGTGTCAAATTGCAATTTTTTTATCAGACAGAGAATATCCCTAAGGATCGAAAAGCATTATTGAGGAAAAATACAATTAGATATTTGTTTTTTTGTCAGATGCAGTAAGTTGGTTCAATTCTTTTTGAAGGAAAGTTGGTTCAATATTTGTTTGCTAGTAACTAGAAAATGAAGGAATAAACGATAAAGAATAATCATACATTATTTTTGGAAAGGTGTACTATTATAAATATATCTCTATGACATGTAAATTCAACAACAAAGTAAGAATTACATAGATCTAGTGACGAAGTTTACAATGGATGCAATTTATTTAGGGTGGTTGAGTATAGTTATTGGGTTTGTGTTGTGGTGGTGGAATGAGTATTGGTATATTGTTCCTCTCAAGTTCAAATGTTCAAAATCTTCTACAAAGTTACCACCTGGTCATATGGGTTTCCCTTTCATTGGAGAAATGATTAGTTTTCTTTGGTATTTCAAAATTGTTAAACGACCAGATGACTTCATTAATGCCAAGAGACACAAGTAAGTTTTAGGAACCTCTCAAGGGCCATCTTATGATAAAAAAAAATATTAATAAAGAGAATGATCAACTTAAAATATATAGGAACAACCATTTTCTTGAATAATCGATCCAACCATTGATTGATATTTATTTATTTATTAAATTGATTATTTGTTTATAATTTTATACAATTTTAACAATAGTAAATAATCAAATGTTTATTATTTTCATATATTTTACAAATGCATAAGGCATCAATCTTAACATATCTCAATTTACATAATAGTAATTAATTTTATAGGTAAAATTTATTGAATGATGTTACAATAGTCAAGTATTATAATGGTTTATTTTCTTCTTTTTGAATATATTAGTTTTAAGGTGGATTCTAGGGTGAGGGTCCAATTAGGTCCCTCACCGGTGAATCACGAGAAAAACACCAATAGATTAAATAAGTGGTTCAGATTTATTTAAATTAAAAGAGGGAACATGTATAACTGCTCACATTCAATCATATCCTGCAATGGTTTCACCCGTTGTTAACCGTAATTAATTGTTACGAACCAAACCGAACCGAACCAAACCATTACAAATCAATTAATTCCTTTTCAGTGAAAAGGAATTAAGTCCCTCACCGATGTACCATTAACTTTGACCTTCACCGATGTACCATTAACTTTGACCTTCAGATTAAACAGACCCACACAATTTCATTATTCATCACCACACGAGATCTTTTTTATGTTGCATCCACTCTCTCTCTTCCTCACCAAATTTCTTCTCTCTCTTGAATGTTCATGGACCATGGTTGCATTTTCTACCATCAAAAATGGAGTTTTTCACACTGTTTACAAGTTGAGATTTAATGAACCTAGTTGAATTTATTATTTTGTTTTAAAGAAAAACATAAGAACTCAGAAGGTTTATATTGTTCAAATATTAATTGTTTGATTTATTATGATTCATTGTTGTTTTTATGTATCAATTGTGTATTTGATAACAAACATCAAATTAAAATGTCGAAAAGAATAAGAAAACTTAGGTGAAGAGAACAGATGGAAACAGTAGATTTGGTGGAAAAATAAGGAAGAATTCTTGAATCTCAGTCTTTTTTTTTAATAAGGAGTGTCATCCATTTTATTTGAAGGCATTATTTGAGCAAAAAGACCCATTTGAAAGTAAGGGGAAAAATATCTTAGGAGAGGATTCAGTGGAGATGGGTTGATAGAGACAGTTTGTGGCAGTTTCAACGGTGCCTCAAATTTGGGTTGATGATGTGAATCTGATAAAATTGAAAGAGATAGGAGGAGAGAAAAAGAGAGAGGAGGTGGGGGAAAGAGATTGTGTGAGTAAAAATGTACATGTTCTCCTTTTCTTTTCTAACTCATCTAGACCATTAAAATTATCTTGATGGTATATAAAGCTGGTCCACCGGTGAACCATTTAATTGATGGTTCATCCTAGACACCACCTAGTTTTAATTAGTCTGATAAAAAAATATAGTTTTAATTAGTAGGATTTTTATTTAACTTATTTTTATGTAGAAAAACAAAACGAATAACACAAGTAGAAAAATAAAAGTTGTTTTATCATATTCCTCACTATTGAGGCAAGTGATTGCACTTAATGATTAATGAACCCCATTTAAGACCGAATCATTTAGAATAATTTGAGTTTGAATTATGAGTAGAATAATTAATTCTTAGACTTTACTTATCTCCGGCCTAAATTCTAGATACTATGATCATTTTTTTCTCTTCTTCTAAGACTTAACATATAACGAGAAATGATGACGAGGTAAATTTAAAAATGGAAAATGCTAGATATCAAGAATGATTTTATCAAGAAAGATTCAAAAATGACATGGCAGAATAATCACCCTTAGATTTTAGTCTTATTTATTAACATTTCATGAAAAAAAAATACATAATACCCACCACCCCATGATTTCCGACCAGGCTGAGATTTTATTGGCTAACATTAATTTCGGGACAATTTCTTGATAAAATCTAAGGGTGGATTATTCTACCATGTCATTCTTGAATCTTTCTTGATATATAGCATTGCTCTTTAAAATTATTTGCATGGAGTGGTTAAAATAAAATATTTATAAGGATTCATCAATATCATTATTAGAGTAACATCTAAGTTGGTTCGAAAAATTGTAGGCTTGTATTGACCTAGCGTTCACAATATCAATATTCTAAAATTGTTTATACAATTGCAAAGCGTGTGATGCCTGTTGTGATAGTCGTTTGGGGTGTTGGAACGTGAATCTGACCGTGTTGGCGGTCGATTCATTGTCATTTTGAAATGTGAAGGATCACATAACAACTTTTTTTTGCTATTTGGTTTCGAGCCCGTACACGCACTTGTTGGGTAGCGTTTGTGTTGTGTGTGCGTTTGCATTTGTTTCTTTTAGACCACTTTTGCATTTGGACTGTATCTATACCCATTTGGGTTGATTTTGTGGTTTGAATGAGTTTAGTTAATGTCCTCCAATAGTTTATATTCTCTTTTTATTTTAATATATCTAGGGTCTTGCAGAGGGTCTCCATCTGCACCCCGGTTGCTTAAAAAAAAAATTGCAAAGCGGTATTCAGATTATACATGTTTGAATCTAGTATCAAATTATTTCAAATTGATTTTTCAATATCGTCAACTTAACTTCATAATCATTGTCATAATGATACATAGTTGTTGATAAACAATGAAACAGATATGGTGATGGAGTAGGCATGTTTAGAACACACCTTTTTGGAACACCATCCATCATAGTATACACTCCAACAATTCACAAATTTGTGCTACATTCAGAGGACAAATTCAAAGCAGAATGGCCTACTATTGAACTCATGGGCCGTAATTCAATAGTGGCTGTCCACGGAAAAGCCCATATGCGGGTCCGCAACTTTGTCACCAATGCCATCAATCGACCCGAGGCCCTAAATCGAATTGCTACTCTTGTTCAACCTCATATGGTTGCTGCTCTTCAATCTTGGGCACAAATGGGTAAAATCAAATCTCGGTTTGAAACTCAAAAGGTATTTATTTGTAGAGTTAAATAAAAATTTTATCCTTATAAATAAATTATTTTTTGTTTTTAGTTTAATGGTTCTTCAAATATTTGTCGTCATCAAATTTGGTTCAGACGAAACTAAGGAAGCATACTTTAAATTTCATCACAACCATGACATTATATATTCATGTAAGCACTTATGGAGCTTAAAATAATAAACTAAACCATTATGATTTATGAAATATTAAATGTAGATGACATTTGAGAACATTGGGAAATTATTCTTTAGCAAGGAGCCAGGTCCTTTTCTACATTCCTTGGATAAACTCTATCAAGACTTGCTTCTAGGAGTGAGAGCCTATCCAATTAACATTCCTGGTTTTGCATACCACCATGCTCTTCAGGTTCAATTAAACTCTCATTCCATTAATCATCAAGTTTTGTTCAATTAACTCCTTGAATTTGTAATATTGTAATTTATAATTAACACATGTACTTAAAATTTCAGTGTAGAAGAAAGCTTGATGACTTTTTCTGGATGGAATTAGATAACAGAAAGAATAAAGATAAGGTGGAAACAATTGATCTAATGGATGGGTTGATACAAATTGAAGATGATGATGGTGACAAATTGAGTGACAAAGAAGTTGTAGACAACATTGTCTCTCTAGTAGCTGCTGGATATCTATCAACTTCCCTTGCATCTACTTGGGCTATATACCTTCTTGCTAAGTATCCAATTGTGCTAAAAAAGCTTAGGGTAATATATATAATTTTTCGTTGATAATTTGTATTTATCTACGTGTCGGTCCAATAATTTTTAATAGTAAATGAAGTCTGAAGTAAATTTTAATATATGCGACATTTCTTGTTTTTGTTTATAAAATCTAATAAAAATAATTTTCATTGATAGACCTAAAACGAGAACTTTAATAGTCTTACCTTTAAATTGGTCTGGTTTGTCTACGGTATTAACGGCTACACAGATTGTTAAGTTTAACTTTGTGTTAACAATTGCAGGAAGAGAACATGGCTTTCAGAAAGGGAAGTCCAGAGGATTTTATTACACCTAAAGATGTTTCGAATTTAAAATACACAAACAAGGTGTTTAATTGGTTAAGGTTTTTCATATATATAATGGCCAATAATAGTGCAAAACCTTAGTTTATTAAATTAATTTGAACACAGGTCGTTGAAGAAGTAATAAGAATGGCCAATCTTGCAGCTTGTGCTTTCAGAAAAGTTGACAATGAAGTTGACTATAAAGGTACATGGTTACAATTTTTTTAGAAATTTTTATTATCAAATGATTTTTTGGACTAAATATCTATATCACAGCTAAGGGTGGGCATGGTTCGGTTTGTGATGAAAACTGAACCAAACCGAACTGTTTGTTAAATTTAAAATAACTGAACCGAGCCGAAATGTTTGCATTTCAAACTAAACTGAACCGAATCAAACTGTTATTATTGGCACAGTTGAAAAAAATATAAAAAACCAAACAAAATCGAATTTTAGAAGTTTTTAAAACCAAACTGAACTGTGAACCGAACTGTTTCAAATCGAACCGAACTGTTTTGAACCGAACTGAATTGTTTTCAGTTTCAGAATTGGTAGTAATGGTTCGATTTTTTTAGTTTGGTTCAATTCAGTTCAACATTTCGGTTTTTTGGTTTTTTTGTCCACCCCTAATAAGTGCAATAAGAGTCGTGTGTCAAATGCTTTTTTAATAAAAAGAAAAAAATAGGGGATTTTTTTACAAGACCGTGGGCATGTAGGTGTCCTAGTAAACCACAACTCAAACACTAACGAGTGATACAACAAATCAATACAAAATAGATACAAAAACAATCCTAAATGGATGTGAAGCAAAACCCAAAATAACTACTACTACGGGCAATACAACAAACTCACTTGTGGACGTGAAACCAAATTAAAAAATAAAATATAGAGTGAGTGTTCATAATATCTAAGGAGCAGAGGTGGACCTTAACTAGGTCTAGTGTGGCAGGTGCCACACCAGCCCAAACCCAATTTTCATTTTTTTTATTTTTAGTTAAATGTTTTTTTTTAAATAGTTAAATGTTTTTATAAAGATTGATTTAATGTTTTATTATATAAATCAATCTTTATAAATGAATCACATGTGTATATTTTTAGCAAATATATCAAGTTTACAACTAACATTCGATGATGGAACTAATATTTGGTGATCACGAAATCAATTTTTTTTTCCTGTAGGTTATAAGATACCAAAGGGATGGAATGTAATTCTCCTCCTTCGTTATCTTCATACAGATCCAGATAATTTTAAGGATCCCATGCATTTCAATCCTGATAGATGGAGCGTACGTATCACGACTCTTCATTAACTAGGGTTTTAATAGTTTTATTGTCTTAAACCTTTGACCTATTTTCAGTTGAGAAAAATGCTTTGATAATTCAGAGTTTAATCAAAAAATAAATAAAATCTAGCAAATGATTATTATGTAGTAAATTTGATCTCAAATTTTTTCGAATGAATCACTTTTATTTAAAGTTCATTAATCATTTGAGAGTAAGTATTTGATGATGTTTCAATGTTTTATAACCTTGTTAATGTTTGTTCCTATTTTTATTTATTTATTTTTGTGTACATAATATAATAAGTGTCGATTTTATTTATATTTAAAATCTTAGGAGCCAGCAAAGCTTGGAACATACCAACCTTTTGGCGGTGGACAAAGACTATGCCCCGGAAACACTCTTGCCAGAATTCAACTTGCACTTCTACTTCATCATTTGTCCATAGGATACAAGTAATGTTTGATCATAGTATTTTGATATGTATAACAAAATGGTTTATAACTTTGATAATCAGTATAATTTGTCAGTGTACAATTATTTTACATATGTCTTTAATGAATATAAAAATAAAACACACGAATCTAATCGTTTTTAATGTATATGAATTTAATACAGGTGGGAGCTCATTAATCCAAACGCAGATATAATATATCTTTCACATCCTGCTCCAGTTGATGGGGTAGAGGTCAAGTTCAGCAAATTGTGAAGAAAAAACCATGAAAAATGGATTGTGCTCATTACCTATAAGCCAACTTGACCAGATGTATTCAAGTTACTGTTTTCTCTTACTACATGTAGAATTGTAAACAATGAAAATGCTAAGTTTAAACCTTTATGTTTGTTATATTTTGCTTATGACTAGTATCTACTAGATGGAGACTTACATGTGTGTCTCTTTAGATTCCTGTTACACTTAATGTATTATCACTTATCGTATTTATTGTGTAATTTGTGTTTAAATTCCACAAGAGTACTTTCATCTCTCTCTCTCACTAAAACTCTCTCAAACAACTTTCATATTTTATGTTCTTCTTCTTCTTCTTCTTCTTCTTCTTCTTCTTCTTCTTCTTCTTCTTCTCTGATAACAAGTATATCAAGTGTCTGAATGAATGTGTAAAGTGAATTACACCAACATATTTGAGGTGAAAAAGTGAGTTGCACCAACATCTGGCATCATGAGCAATAGCGATACACACGAACATAAACTTCCCTGCAAATCTTTTTAATTCTTGATGGAATGAATTACGATAATTGGTGCAAAGAAATGAAGGTGGTGTTAGGGTTCCAAGATGTGTGGGATTTGATGCATAATGGGATAGAACCCATTGGTAATCGTGCCACATAGGAAGTAAGAACTGCACCTAAAGAAAAGAAGAAGAAAAAACATTACAAATCTCTATTTATCATTCATCAGTATGTGATGTTGACAACTTGGAGAAAATGGGTGATGCATAATCATTGTGTGAATGCTATTTAATCATCAATAAGAAGTATAAATTGAATTGTAGTCAAATAATTTTCTTGAAAAATAAGTAGTGAAAAAATAATGGTTTAATTATAGTTTTAATCCTCATATTTTCACTATTATTTGAATTGCAGTAAATTCATTTTCTTCAATAATAAGTAATAAGAAGAAGGTAGCTATGGAAAAGAAGAATCGAAAGAACGATGTGAAGAAGAAGAACACGTCGGAAAGCATGGAAGGCGGAGGAAAGAGGGTTGTAGCGGAGGCGAAAATGAACAAAGAAGGTGGAACCGCTTCGGTAAGTTTCTTTCTTTCTTCTTTATCCTTCTTCTTTGTTTCAAGGCTTTGAAAAACATGTATTTGCATGGATTTAAACAAAGATGGTTGTTTTTAGTTGTTGTGGTCCTGTTAATGGCTTTAAAAATCATATCTTTGCACAAATTTTTGTCTTTTAGGGTGTTGTCGTTTAGGGTTTTTTATTCCTAAGAAAGGAAATTGCTTTGCTGACTGTGTGGGTACTGTATGTGTGTGGGTCCACACTTACACGTGTCAAGCTTTGATTGGTCTTGAATTTTTTTGCAGGAAAAACTGTTGTTCAACTGTATCTTTCATCACGGTGGTGAATTTGTTAGGGATGATGGCTTGTTCTATAGAGGTGGAAAGCAAACAATAGTAAGTGATATAGACTTACAGACTTGGGGTATGGATGCTATTGATGAGATTGTAACTGGTTGGGGGCTATGATAAACAAAACTACAAGATTTGGGGTGCTGTTGATGGGAAAGATGGTCAGTTTTTTCAAGTTTATGTTGATCATCTTGCTGAAGAAGTTGCTATAAGGGCTATTGGTGAAGAAGTTTATGGACATTTATACTTAGAACACAATCAACAACATGTCTTGGAAAGAGATTTAGAATTCAGGGAACCTGTATGTTTTGATATGAAGTTCAACTCTGATGTGGAGGATAGTGGTTATAGCAGTGATGATGTGGAGCTAGATGACAGTGAAAATGAGAGAGCTACTGCACTAGATGATGGGTTTGATGTTGTTGAAAATGAAGAACTCCCTACAGAGAAGTTGTTAATAGGCAATATGAAGAAGTCAGGCAGTAGTCCCTGCACTAGAAGTAAGGCTCCTATGGTTGAACCAGAGAAGAAGAAAAACTTAAGTAAGGGAAAGGGTAAGGCTGCTATGGTGGAGCCAGTTGAGGAATACTTTAGTGAGGAGTTAGATAGCTCAGATCCATACGAGTCTGACCATGAGGGGGGACCTAGGTATGAAAAGTTTAGAAGGGAGCAATTAAACAAGAACTTTGAGTTTAGGTTAGGTATGGAATTTAATTCCTTAAGGGAGTTCAAGGATGCAATAATAGAGTGGAATGTACTTAATGGGTAAATTAGCTTTGAAAAAAAATGAGAGTTATAGGGTAAGGACTGTGTGTAAGGAAGATGCTTTGAAAAAAGGAGAAAAAAGAGAGGAAGGGGGAAAAAGGAAGTGTGGGTATTTATGTCTTTGTTCTAAAGTGGGTCACAGACACACTTATCAAATTAAAAGCTATGTAAAGGACCACACGTGTGGGAAGGTTACAAAAAACAGATCTGCCAAGTCTAAGTGGGTTGCAAACTTTGCTGTTGTTAACAAACTTTAATCAACTGAGAAAGTCACAATCAAAGACATCATAAATGATATGAGGAAGAACCACTCAGTAGATATTACAAAAGGAAGGGCATGGAAGGCAAAGCAGATAACACAGAAAATTGTTGATGGGGATGCTGACAGGCAGTATAGCATGGTCTGGAGATATGCTGTTGAGCTAACAAGGGTTTGTCCTGGTAACAGTGCTAAGGTAAATGAAAGACTTGGTCCTACACTTCAACCAAGATTGGGTTCTTTCTACTTTTCCTTTTATGGATGCAAGAGAGGATTCAAAGCTGCATGTAGACCTTTTGTGGGGGTAGATGGGTGTCACTTGAAGACCAAATATGGTGGACAACTTCTGCCAGCTGTTGGAAGGGACCCCAATGACCAGTATTTTCCCCTGGCCTTTGGTGTTGTTGAAGTAGAAAGTAAGGGAAGCTGGAAATGGTTTATGGAGTTGTTGATGAATGACATAGGAAATGACAAAAGATATGTCTTCATATCAGATCAACAGAAGGTATAACAATATTAATTGTGATTTTTAATTGTTTATAATTTTGTGAGTTTTACTATCTTAATTGTTTTAATTGTTATAGGGATTAATGTATGTGTTTGAAGAAATGTTTGAATCAATTGAGCACAGACTTTGTTTAAGACATCTCTATGCAAACTTCAAGAAGAAGTTTGGTGGTGGAACCTTGATAAGGGACCTGATGATGGGTGTTGTTAAAGCAACCTACTTTCAAGCTTGGAAGGCAAAAATGGATGAATTGAAGAAGGTTGATGTTAGTGCTTGGGAATGGTTGATGTTGCATCCTACTAAAAGCTGGTGTAAGCATGCTTTTTCTTACTACCCTAAGTGTGATGTACTAATGAACAACCTAACTGAGTCTTTTAATACAACAATATTAGTGGCTAGGGATAAACCATTTTTGTCTATGTGTGAATGGATTAGGACTTACTTAATGAATAAGATTGGTACTGCTAGAAATAAATTAGATAGGTGGCAACACAACATCATGCCTATGCCTAGGAAGAGATTAGATAAAGAAATGTTTCTGTCTGGACAATGGACACCAAATTATTCCATGGGGGATGAATGGCAAGTGACACATTATTATGGTGAGCAACAATTTATTGTTGATACTGGTAAGATAACTTGTTCTTGTGGGTTTTGGGAATTGGTAGGGATTCCTTGTAGACATGCAGTTGCTGCATTATCTTATAGGAAGCAAAACCCTTCAGATTTTGTTGACCAGTACTATTCAAGGGCAAAGTATCTAGAGTGTTATGGTTTTGGAG
>Ga0228711_1007019_pt1 | contig 16496 bp, 17 predicted proteins | sample MedpolnodulmetaG_2_FD_177996 | JGI IMG/M metagenome (GOLD analysis project Ga0228711, IMG submission 177996) | Root nodule microbial communities from Medicago polymorpha collected in Santa Monica, California, United States - brown nodules | ecosystem: Host-associated > Plants > Roots > Nodule...
AGAGATTTTTACTTTTTTTTTTTTTTTGTAAAATAGATATTAATCATTAGATGTACTCGAAATTTTTTGAAGACTATGGTATTATCATGCCCTCTTTAACATTGGATTATTTTTACTGGAAACGACACCAATAACATAATATGATAATGTGAGAAAGTGGTCTCAAAAGTTGTTAGAACAATATCATTTTTTTAAATAATAATTATTGGGTATATTTAAACAACAACAAAAGTGTGCTCCTTAAAAAATTGATTTAATAAAACAATAATCGTATTTTAATTTCTTGGTGTTTCCGACATAACTTGGCGTTGGTACAAACCCGACATCACATGTTTAATTCTCACATCACCACCTCCTAATATATGCTTCGTTCTAAACTCTAACACACACCTCAAATACATGATAATTTGAGCGTCAACATGTTTTTAGGTTATCACTTAAGCCAAAGACGTAGATCTCGACCAAACACTAACGTCTAAGGAACCCTCTTTTGTTGATTTGTAGTCATCATTGTGAAGAGCAATTATAAATAGAAACACATGAGTATATAAAAATTTGGAAAATAAAACGAAATTTAATTCAAGGGTAAATTGGAAAATATTTATGCCACCGAATTTGGTGGCAATTTTTTTCCTCATATCTATGCCACCTAATTTAGTTGTATAAATGGACCTCACATAATATTTTTACATTACTTTACGATTCCTAATTATTTAAACAACTCAACTACGTTTTCTAAATATTCATACCACTTATTAAAAAAATTAAATGGGTCCCATTAATATCACATACTCTAAATTTTTATAATTTTAAATCAAAAAGTATTGGTTACAATAGAGAAACAAGAGAAAGACATGGTTGCTCTGCATGCAATGGCGGTTCTAAGGCCCGGCGAGCACGGGCACAACCCAATTTGTTTTGCAATTTCTTATGTAAATCCCCCTGAATTTTTTATATAAACCCCAATAAATTGAACAATTTCTTTAGATTTTTGATTATTTTCTTGCAATTTCTTATGTAGACCCTTATAAATATTGCAATTTTTTTTTCCCAAACTTTATAAAAAGTGTAATTTTTTTTTACCAAAGATTAATATTTAAAAAGTGTTTATAAAAATTAAGCTACACTCAAGTGTCAAAAGACAAACTCACCACCCAAAAAAAAAAACGAATTTAAGACCCAAAATCAAAGTGCCAAACACTTATCCACCCAAATTCATATTTCTCTTTCTCAGATTTCACCGTCACTATTGCTCTCCCCCTAGCACAAAACACTCACACCCTGCAACCTTGTCCAAAATACCCATGCGCTACTTAAGCAACGCTGCGCTTCTTAACTCACGCCGCGTGAGTTAAGTCATGTAGGTTTTATTTTTGCATAGTCATGCAGCTATAGCTTCTTCCCCTATTTTTCCCTGTATTTCATAAACCATCTTTCAATATTCATTTTTTGTTGAATCAAATTCACATACACTTCATGCTGCATATTGTTGTTTCATCCTTAGAAACAAGTCTTCAATAATATTATTACAACTGTTTTGATAATCACTTAATTTTCTCTTCTTCCCCTGATCCTTGCTTGCAATCATCTTCGATCTCAGATTCTTATTTAGGACTATCACTATCAAGTGCCCTTTTCTCTCTCTTGCTCTTCCTCATCAACATCATCTTCATCTCTCACCCCATTATTTTCCCTCCTCACAACACCACCATTCTCTGCATTCCTTTCTGCTCTCACCTTCAATATCTCCAACAATTCATTCACAACTTTCTCTTTCTTCCTCTGATTCTTAATCAAAATGATAAAATGAAGAAGAAGGACAAGAAAAGGAAGAGGTGAAACAATTGATGATGAATGAGTTGGTTCATATGAACAATATTGATGAATTGTATTGACTTGGATAAAATGAAGTGAAGTGGAGTGGAATGAATAGTATTTTGCTGTTAGCTAATAATTAAAGGCAATAAAACATAAGTGAAGTGGGTTGTTGTTCATGCTTCATATTTCAAGTTTTCGCAAGTTTGCAACTGACGTGAGCTAACTCACGCGGGCCAAAATAGCCTGCTTGAGTTAACTCACGCGGCGTGACTTAACTTGCGCAGGGGTAATTTGGACAATGCTACATGACACGAGCGAAAAGTGCAGGAGGAGAGCAGTAATCTTTCACCATTAGCACCATAAACCCTTATTTCTCTTTCTCTGTCTCGTGAAACCCATCATCCCCATAGGACTTTTATTTCTCAAATTTCACCGTGAAACACATCAAGCACAACTTCTCAGCCGAACCCATCGAGCTTCAATGCTATGGGCCTAGGTAACTTCGATTTCACCCATCGAGCAACGTCGTCAGTTCATCACCTCTTCACTGTTACATCGATTCTACTCTTTTTTCACTTCAAAGGTACTTTTTTTTATAGCTCTTTCACATTCAATTTTTTTCACTATTTTTTGTTTATTATTTTTATTTTTAATTGATTTTTTTTTTATAATCATGATGATTAAGTTGTTATTGAAGACTGTATGAACTTATTGTTATCTGAGTATTGGAAAATTCTGATATAGAATTGATTTTTATTTGAGGTTTGATTTTTTGTTGTTTGAAAGTGATGATGGAATTGTTGGGATTGAAATTCGAGAATTTTTCTTATATGGGTTTTGATTATAATATTGCAATTTGCTTGATCTGTTTGTCGTGATTAGTTTGTTGTGATTGTCACATCCTCCATTTTTTATCACATATTTGCCTAAAACACGAGATTTTAGTTAAGATAGATTAAATAAAAGAATGAAAATAAGGTAAAATAAATTAAAATCAAGACATGATAGTCACCGCAGTAAATAAAAAAAATGAATAACATAGGATATGGGAATGTTTAATCAGGCGTGTGGAATCAAGGGAATCATAATTTTGATTGACATCCCCATAAATATAAACAAAATGAATGGAAAAAAATTAGGAGGTAAATATAAGCATATAATCCATGATGATGTGCACAACAGTATTAGTTTGATGTGTTTTGATATCCTTCCAGATTTTAGTCAAATCACTCATTCTAATATAATCACTTTATAAACTTCCTCTAAGATATTCATTCAATTTTGTTAGATGTAATACGATACACTAACCGAGGGTTGATTTCCTTTTCTCATAGAATAAATAATTTGAATGGTATTAAAGGATACATTGGAAGACATGTATAAAATTGAATGGTATTAAGTTATAGGGATGATATTTATGAAAGAAAAGAAATATTGCCGGTTTATTTCGGTACTCCGAGTAGCATAATAAGCAATATTTTTATGTTGGTTTGGTGAGTTCTCTTTGTGTAGAGAGTAGTCATAATTAAAATTTGGAGGGTTGCTTTATCCTAGAACGGCGAGGTTGAAAAGAGTTGTTGCACTATTGAGACAAAGCCGCAAAATATCTTAAAGTAAGTGACGTAAAATTATTCTTCATTTTCGATGAAAATAGCACTTAGCAGAGGAAAGCGCACTCCATGCAAATAAAAAGTGTGAACCTTGTTATGTTAATTTAAAATTTTGATGATAAAACTTCATTATTCATTGTCCTTTTGGAACTGTCCTTTTTGCAGCTATATAGTTTATGTGCTGGACTTTTGCAATGTGATCAAATATTTTGTGAGAATTTTTTAATGCAATACTGATTTGTTGAAATAATAGTATAATGCAGGCTCCCTTATTTTTAAATGCGAGCTGTATTTTTCTATGTTGTTCTAAAACACTTGTCACTATTTCTTGTTAATTACACAATTTTAATTATTTTTCTTAGTTTTGATTGTTGATCTTCTGATTGTTGTCTTAGGGATCTGATATCAAGAAAAGTGATCAAAGTTTTGTTGGAAAAGGGGTTCAAGTTTGGTGGCCAGATAATAATATGCAAGTATATGGTTATTCATTTTGTGATATGCTGTGACTGGGAATTTTACCCAGTCCCTGACTCTACATGAGAAAAAATTCCAGTCACAAAATGAATAACCATGTCCTTACATACTATCATCTGGCCACCAAACTTTAACCCGTTTTCCAACAAAACTTTGATCACTTTTCTTGATATCAGACCCCTGAGACAACAGTCAGAAGATCAAAAATCAAAACTAAAAAAAATAATTAAAACCGTGTAATTAACAAGAAATAGTGACAAGTCTTTTAGAACAACATAGAAAAATACAATTCGCATTTAAATATAATGGAACATGCATTATAACAATTGATCAGTATTATTTCAACAAATCAGTATTGCATTAAAAAATTCTCGCAAAATATTTGACCACATTGCAAAAGTCCAGCACATAAACCATATAGCTGCAAAAAGGACCGTTCCAAAAGGACAATGCATAATGAAGTTTTATCATCAAAATTTTAAATTAACATAACAGGGTTCACACTTTTTCTTTGCCTGGAGTGCGCTTTCCTCTTCTAAGGGTTATTTTCATCGGAAATGAAGGATAATTTTATGTCACTTATTTTAAGATATTTTAAGTCAGGTGGATAGATGGCCACTTAAAATCCATGTATGTGACAATAAGTGTTTTTTGTACTAGTGGTAGGTACTCATTTGACTTGTCCATACATATAAATCTCTTTTTAAATTGGTAAACTAGACATACTTATTACTCCATTCGACCGAGCAGAGTCCACTAACTAGACGATACCATACGATAGATACACCCTAAAACACACTAGATCATGGTATGGACCGAGGGTTACGCACGAGGGTTGACCACGCCTACAAAGGCCGAAGGCTACTCTACAAGGTCAAGGTTTACCCACGTTCGTACCAACATGTACGATTGTCATGATAAGGATCGTCAGCCAAGCCCTACCTAACTCCTATATTTACCTAGAGATTGGCTTGGGACAAGTATGACACTTTTTACCCTAAACTTGTGACCTCTCCTTTTAAACCCCTTATTTACTTGGACATCGGAGCACCTGCAGGTACACAACCCTCCTTCGTCTCACCGAGGCTGACGATCAACCACCTCACCAGAATCATCACCTCACCACAACTCAACAGAACCAAGCTCGAGAGAAAGATAGGTGGCTAAACCTCGGTAGACGGCAGATCCAAGTAGCTTCAACGTATCGAACAGATGAGTGACTCAACCTCTACTATTGTTTCCCTATTTTTAATTTAAAAAACTCGTGTGAGGCTCAAACATGAAAGTAACCTCCCGAATCCACGTATTTAACCCACCGTCGTTGGACCGTTGGCTTTCAATATTCCTACATGCTTAAATATTTTATTTTTGATGATATCGTTTTCATTTGAGAGGAAGCTATCATCCAAGTCTAAACGAAAGTTTGTGGAAACAACTCTAAAAAATTCCATTCTTTAAATACATATCATATAGAAATTCATTGTAAATCCAACTTGTACCGCTGCTACATCAACTATATATGTAGGTGTTCATGCAATAGAAGATAAATGACAAACAATATAGGTAATGAAAATCCGTAGAGTTAATTTCATTGGATTCCCTTATGAATATCTCAAACTTACAATAAAGTAACACCCTTTTAACAGGGCACAAAGGATTGGTATGCTGCCGTTATTTAAAAATTAAGCCATAACAAGATTTTGGATCTATTTATATAAGCTAGAGAACATAATGCATGAATGAGTGATAATTGTACTGATACGCAAAAATAAAATGAATAATAACCGGTTAATTCCATTGAACAAGAAGAAAAATTTGCAACACCCCAATCACATAAAAACAATAGACTTAATATTTGGATATGATCTTAGCTTTCTACAATTAATATATATTTTTAAGTAATGAAAATGTTAACGAATGCTTCAAATTAAGGGTACATGTTGAGAAACCAGAAATAAACGAATATTATCTTAAAATTTGAAAGAACAATTTTTACTTTGAAGAAATTAAATACTTAACTTACAAGATAATGTTCATATCTCTGGGTTCTGAACCTGTGTTCTTACATGGCAAAGAAAGTGTTGTTCAGTGACGGCAATAGTCATTTAACCGTGCCAAATAAAAGCTGTCACAGTTCTCACAGACGTGGCATAGCAGGGTGTTGCCTTTTTTTAGCTAGCCATGCCAAAATTAAAGTTTGACTTTGACACAACTGTTTTGAGCGTGGTAACGATAATTAGCCACGATTGAACAATAAGTTCGCCACACTATGACCATGGTAAGTTTGTACAACATGTGCAACCGTGGCTAACTACGCATATATATTTTCTAATTTTTCTGTCAACCTTACAATATCAACAATATTTTTATGGCTTATTAGCCAAGTAACGTAGTCTTGATAAGCAACAGAGTGTTCATCTTCATGTTGCGAAAGAAATTGGAGCACATATTCATTTATCCATTCTTTGAAGAGAAACAAACAAGATACCACATAGAGCGGAAATTTTGGTATATATGCATAGTAACCTTCGGCTTCTATCAATAAGCACCCCCCGATATCATTAAGAGGAAACTAAAATGTGAAATGTCGTTGGAGATGAGTTTAGATCATTAAATGATAGTAGATTTTTTGAAGTTGTTTACTCGTCTTTAAATGAGACATGTGCTTAATGGTTGATTTTTTTTTCAGTATGGAGGCTCATTTCCACTTCCTAATGCTCTTTAATCATGAAAATGGTGAAGCCACAATTAGTAGCTTCTATTTAAACGCAATTATGTTGCCAATTTGCCGCAAAAACAAACAAGTTATTAGAATATTTTTCGTAATTGAAAGTACTCAATTTATTTTAGTTGATTTGTGTCTTTTTTTATTTTGATTGGAAGTACCGAGTTTAAATAAACTTAAATTCTGATTCTTATTTTAGACTATAAATTGTGTTCACAAATTGATTTATTTTATTAATATATAAAATATATAAAGCTATGTCCTATGTTTTTTACATTAGTTGTTAAGTGTCTGAGCTTCGTAGCATATCATAAAACAAAACATGCTGATAGAATTAGAAAGAAAGCAGGGCAAAGTGTGCTATAGAAACAAAGGAATTGTCTCGTTTTGTTAGTGCGGTTTATTGGCCTACGTTTCATGACATTTGTAAAAAGTCATTTCAACCACTCACCAACATATCCGAGTGTGTTTGGTTCTGCAGTAGCAAAAATTGAGTTTGATAGAATTGATTTTGATTAAAAGTGAGTTGAATGTAAATTAATTTATGTTTGAATACATTCATGTAAAATTGATTCTTATCAATTTATGTTGTTTGAATAGTTTAAATCAAAATTGCTTTTGAATGTGTAATTATCAAAAAGGGTTTTGATCGTATTTAAAACTGGGTGCAGATTTTTTATAGGAATTCAAATGTGTACAAATTATTATTTAATTTTTGAAGAACTAATATAACATTTAGATATTATACTTTATTTTTGACGGAAACAATCCATATTATACTCCACTAAAAAAAAATCCATATTATACCAGCACTTTTTTTTTTGTCAAATTATATAATAAACTTAAAATTCAATATAATACATAATAGAAAATGTTTATTTTTATGGTTGGAATATAACAGAAAATAATTGAAAGTTAATAGTTGGCCATAATAAAATAAAATAAATAATGTTATAGTTCCATAAGCAAAATAAACAATAAGCATGCTTCGCCTTATTAAAAAAATGGCTTAATTGCACTTTTTCCCCTATCTTTTGCTAATTGTGCGATTTTGCACCCCATCTTTTGTTAATTGTGTTTTGTTCAAAATCATCATTAAAAGAAGGGAAAATGGGCAAAAGATGGGTTGCAAAATCGCTCAAAAAAGAAGAAGAGAGGATGCAAAATCACACAATTAGCAAAAAGATAGGGGGCAAAAGTGCAATTGAACACAAAGATGGGTTACAAAATCGCACAATTAGCGATAGAGGAAAAAAGTGCAATTAAGCCTAAAAAAAAAAGGATGCTTCGCGTAAATTACATATAAATAAGGGCAATATAGACAAATAAAGACATAATATAAAATATTTGTCCAACAAAGCAGTAGAATTGATTCTACTGATTGCAGAAGCTAAGAATACAAGCTTCTTGCTAACTCAATTCTAGGCTTCAAAATCAATTATCTTTTTGTTGAAGCCAAACATAAATATTATGGGCAAATCACGTTTCTATTTTATAGACGTACGTTTTGGAGGTTGCAACGTGCAACCAGTGGCGGAGCTAGAAAAAAAAGTTGGGGTGGGCCATTTAAATTAGCCGTTGAAAAATTGTTTAAAGCCTCGCAAAATAAACCTATAATTGAATTATTTAAATTTTTTGGGTGGGCCACGACATCACTTTGCGGGAATTTGGATCAACCGAAACCTAAAACTGACATAAAATTATATAAAATCTCGCAAAGTAGACCTATAATCGTTGATTTTTTAATTTTTCGGGGTGGGCCGTGGCCCACCCCAGCCCATGAAGGGCTCCGCCACTGCGTGCAACCAAACAGGTACTGAAACACTGAGAAAAGTTTAGCAAAGGAAAGAGTGAAGCTTATTATTTAAAAACAAAATCGTCTAAAAAAAGACAGATAGCATACATTTGCTGCAAATTGCACATCATCTTACTAGTTACTACTCTTAAACTTTTATGAAGACAATGTTCAGAAGATGAGTACTAAACATGCCAGTCTTCCCATTATTATGGCTTTGGGCAAATTTGTGGAGAACCAAAGTCTATGGCATATCATACGCGTAAGTGTATATATATATTATATGACTTCTGTTCATTGCTCATCCTTTCAAATCCAGTCGCCCACGTATCAACATGGCAAGCTACGACGTAATTCCAACTATGAGTGAAGATGATGTTGCTCAAGGATCATCCAACAAACCTACCAAATTGAAGTCCGTCAAGATTGAGAAAGTGTAGACAGATTCTACCGTAACTGTTGTTGTTCGTTGTCGCCGTAGTTTTGAAGCTTTTTTAATCATGGCCGTGTAACCTTGATAAGTCAATCATGTCGCCGTGTTTTGAGCTTTTTTTTTCCTTTTTTTCTGAACTAATTTGTGCTATGGATGGATATTTATTAATTTTGCAAGGACGTTTCTGCAGCATGTATTTATTAATTTTGCTTCATTATTGTATGTAGGATATCTTGGAATGTGGCAATTCTTGCTGCAACATAGCTATAATTGAGACTCTGATCAGTAAAGTGGGACTGAAGAGGTCATTGGAAAACATAACTTCTGATGATGTTGGTGACGTTAAATCAGGAGAGGCCTCTATTACCAAGCCAATGAAAATCGTCCCTCTGAAGATAGAGCCTGATGAATGAAAATAAGAGTTTATGATTGTGTTTTAGCAGAATGCTGACTGCAGTTTGGCTCTATCTGTGTGTTTTGGATTATGGCTTTAATCGTGTACTTTGTTAAACGGTGTTGTCCTATTTGAATTTTGTTATCCGAAAACTACTTTGTCCTTAATTGTGTAACTGTGGTTGTTTTGTACTTCGTTGTTATGTCATCATTTTTCGTAAACAACTCGGTTATTTGTTTCAATTTGAATTCAAGTATTTTCATTTATATGTTTGTCAATTAGCACAACATACCAGCAGACCATGAGAATGCAATTCCTCTACACAATATTTAAGTTCTTACATATAGCCATAGGATGAATTCAATCTGTAAAGATCATACTGCGTGTAACCTGCATGTAGTTTATATATCTCTGCTCACATCCTGCAGGTTGTAACATCTATTAGCTCATAAATCCAACTTTTTTGCAACCAAATTGAAAAAGTAGTTTGTCAGGAAGAATTTAAAAACACTGCTGTCAGATAACAGGAACTGAAGAGAAATCTTGCAAAAACATTTTTACTTAAACGAGATATTGTTATAATTTTAACATTTTTACAGAGTCTCAATTGATAAAGGTCATGCAACGCACACAATTTTGATTATCAAATAATTGATCCGTTTAGTTTTCGTATCTTATTATCGAAGTATCATTTATGCTCCTTTTATCAGCATGTGCTTATATTAGACTATGGAACAAATCATAATATGGAGTCTGTGTTTGCAAGTGCTGATTTTAAGAGACAATATCGACTAAAACTTATGGTATTAGTGGTTACTCAGACATAGTTGTAACGTTCGCATGTCCCTGCTTTTCTCACTAATGGCACGTGCAAATTTAGGAGATTTTCTCATGTCATTAAGTCTTCCACCTAAAAAATTACAGAGTTAATTATTGGGTCTTTCTAAGCTGGCAAATAGAATATGCAGGGACATCATGTTTCTTGGTTACTTGATTTATGTTTACATATTTCGTCACCTCTCTTTTGTTTCTGAAAGAGATGCCAATTGCATTTGCTGCCTCTGTTGGGGGAAGAACAAAAGGTGGGTAATATTTTGTTCTTAAATTTTTTGAATCAATTTGTTTATTTGGGTTTTTAAATATGCCATTTGTTTTGAAGTTTCTATTACAGTTTGGTAGTTTAATAAGTGTTTCTAACATGACATTTGTTGTAAAATAGTCTTATGGGTCCTTATAATAACGACACTACATGTTTATGCATTTGGACCCAATTCTAGCACACACATAGAAAAATGAATGAAGCTAACATACTTAAACACAAAACATGCTTATTATAAGCCAACCAAAATTTATTAAGTGGGGGCTGTAGGCACACATGAAGTAGTGCCAAGACCACCACCCAATTTCCAATTCTCATTCAAACCCTTTTAGCACAAAAACACACTACCTTTCACATTACTACCCAATATTTATTTTGAAATTGGAGAGGTTCTGCCCTTGGCCCATTGTGACCATTATGCATATTTTGCAGGGTTAATCTTCAGTTTAAATAAATGTTTGTAGGTATGAATATATAGTGTTTTTATTTTTCTTGCAAAACTTTTATTTTATTTTGATACATCTTCTAACATGGTGATTTTGGAAAGGCTTTGTAACTTTTTTGTCAATTTGTAGCATGATATACTCAATCACAGAGAATTTTAGTTCTCTGCTTAGTGACTTTAGCACTTAAGTAGGGTTTGGTGTAGATTTACTGAGACATAAAAGCCTAAAGAAGACTGATGATATTGATTTGTTCAAATTGAATTTATTATATGTATCAACTTATAGTAATGTGTTCTTTAATCCTTAAATTTTGATTGTGATTCGTTATAAATAATGTAATTGTGCAAAGTGATAAGTCAATTGTCTTGAAAGAATAATTACTACCCTGGAAATATGATAGCTATTCCTGTTATGAGTTGGAGGCTAGGTTTCTGAGTAAGAACAAGATAAAAGAGGCTACAATTACTAGTTACTACTATTGAAATACATATTTTAACATTAAATTAAGACTACATTTCATACATCCTATAGCACTTACTGGAAGATGGAAAGGAAATAAATAGGATCTTTAAAACTTACGTAGATTTTCTTTGCATGAGTAGGAATTGCTCTAAAAATATGATCAAAAAAGAACTCTGGAAAGTATGTTGTGTACCCATGGTATTATCTCCCATTAAAGTTTCTGATAAGTTGCAATAGTATGGTGTCATCTATTTCATATCCTGTAAAATTTGAACCTTCAAATGACATGTGTCTTGAAATTTTGGTATTACAAGTGTAGAAGGGAAATTGTTTTGTTGTTCATTTATACTAACAGATCATAAATGGATCTGACAGCTATGAAACTTCACTACATTACTAAAGGATGTTTTTCTGAAGATAGGAAATTGGTATTATTAGATAGTTATTTGATGATAACTAAGAAACCATGTACAAAGAATGCATAAGGATATTGATATTCATAAAATACTATATTTCTTAGTGCCCTGCTGCTTCATATTTTATTTTATCAAGAAAGCAAATTGAGATGGTCATTAGTATAACTCATGAATTTTATTTCTATATGTTTGTGCTTATCCAATGCTAATTTATTGTTTTGTGGTTTAAATTAATGACCAAATCATGCCACCCTGTGTTTGATGTTGTTTTCAACTGGTGAGAGTCAATGTCAACTGAGATTCTAATGTAACAAATTAAAAAAATCTGATCTTGGTTATGAAAGATGTTGAATTTGTCCATGTCCTGACGGAAGCAAAGGAAGGATCTTCGATGACAAGATGGCGGGTGGTGTGTTTTGTGAATTAAGCTTTGTTTGGTTTCTGCAAGGCTGTTGTTGATCTGTTTGCAGGAGGTTTTCAGGTTATTACTTTCTATCTTCTGTTTCGGATAACCAAGAATATTGGTAGGCGTAGGTTTGTGTGCATTCCAGTTGTCTGTTGCCCTGTCTATACATATTGGTGTTTCCTTCTTTGGTTCTGAGCAGACTTTTAGATTATTTTGGAGTGTTATTTTCTGGTTTCAGTGCAGCAAACAGGTCTGCCATGCTGCTAATTTTATGGTTCATGTATTGGTGAGTTGAGACAAGCAAGTTCTTTTTAAAGTGGAGGTCGGCAACGACAATGTGTACAATAAATGGTGTAACCTTAAGGTATAATTTATTCTTCTATTTGTATGTTTAATGTCACAACTTTTATTTCCTCTAAATTATAAACGTATTTTAGAGTTGTCCGAGTGTGTGGATGGTCCTGGTTTTACTGAAGCTGCAAAAGATAAAGTCGATACTGTTGCTGTCGTGGTAATAGACTTACATATATTGAAGAATAATTATCGTCCGCAAATATGATCGTGTATTCGTTAAAGATTATAAATTCACACGAAGCAATGGAACATGAGGGAGGGGCGATTATATCCATGTTAATAGCATAAAACGGCAAAATACCTATGCCTACAAATATGACTATATTAAAGCCTCCAAAATATTAATGTCTCCGGATCTGCAACGACGCCAAATTCATTGTCATTGATCGGATCTACATTTGCTCAAAGCTAATCTTTCAACCTGAATTAAATAAACACCGTACTAAGAGAAACCAAAAACACACCGCACAAAGACGGGAAATCAAAACAATCAAAGTTATTTCAGAGATGACGAAATCACAAAAACAAACAAAAGAAAACAGAAAATATGTGAAATCTTAGGTGTCTGCAGTTTACTACCACTAACCTAACTCCGTCCTCTGTGATATCACGACAATTTTCCACATCAAGTTGTTGAAGCTGAGGACAAAACTTTGAGATCGCATAAAGTACTTCATCATCAATTCTTGACTTTGACAAGTTCAAGACCTCTAGTTTGGTAGATTTGAAGTTGATCCAAGGTAGCTCCTTTTGTGGTAAGAAAGGTAACTCCAAATATCGAATATCACCCCATCTCATCATCACATTACCAATATCTTTAGATATGTCGGGCAAGCGTTCAAATCAAGAAGCTGCATATTGGGAAACATGAAAGCAAAAATATCGATGTTTATATTTAGTAATTGTGAATTGTTAGCCAAATGGAGAGACTTCACTTGACGGTATACAAACGGTTCCCCCAACGGGCCAATTCCAATGCATGTTGACTCCATTCTGATATCACTAAGCAAAGGACAATACCTAGGGAGTGCAAACAAGGTTACGTTGGTGAGCATGCTACAACCACTGAAGTTTATAGACACCAAATCGCGAAGATATGGATACAACATTGAGGATTTGCCATCATCATTCAAAAACTTTGCATTTTGAAGATCTAGATGCTGCACAAATCTACACTTTGACAAGAAATAAGAGATCCTGAAATATGTATATTCGCAACAATCTTGAAGGACAAGGTTCCTCAAAGGAAGATCTTCATTTGCTACAGAGATAAGCATATCATCAGTAACACATCAAAATGACAAATCAAGATGGGTTAAGCGTTTCAAACTCACCAACGAATCAATGAAGTATAAAGTTGCTAACGGAGAAAGAAGTCAGACTTGGTCTCTCATAGATTGCCAAAGCAATACCAGCATGAGTTAGTAAAGGACATTCTAATATAATCACCTCATCCAGAAGCTTACAGTTGCTGCATAATTCAAAAAAAGATGAATCGTTAACATATAAATTACCGTAGAGATTAACCTTGCGGAGTTTTGAAAGCTTTTGAGCAAGAACCTTCAAAGCATTGCTGCAGCTGTCGTAGTCGTAGGGGTGTGCATGGTCGGATATTTTGACCGACCAAACCATATCCATGTATAAACCACTTATATGGTTTTGGATTTCTAACCATGACCATATTTTATTGTAAACCGGTTATGTAACCGGTTATGAATATGGTTATGGATATATAACCGATTATTTTTACAAAACCGATTTATAAATGGATATGGTTTGGTTTATAAAATTATCCGGATTTTTTGTTAAATCCGGATTAATTATTGGTTATTTGTGTTTAAAAACCGGTTATTTCTCCTTTTAAATCAATTTTTAAGACATAATTTTGTAAAAAAAAATACATCTTTTTTTAGTAAAAATGAACACAACCAATTTAATAAAAAAAATCGGTTATTTTTTTCAACCATTTTGTTCAGAATTCTATATACTTATTCCAGCCATTTCTAATTATGTACTCTGTGTGTATATGGAAACTAAACAATTTTTATTTTTTTTAAACAAAAGAGTAAAGCAGCTAGCTCTCACTCCCAAAATATATTAACCAAAAAAGATTGATACAAAAAGAAGAAGGGTGACTATACCAAAACCTTCTCAAGAGTGATTAAACCTAAAATTAGGTCACCCAAGCCTATTTTTAACATAATCACTTCTGATTTGTATAGGCAAAGAATAGTAATAAACAAAAGCGTTAAGAGTTAATCCTATATTAGCAAACGCATCTGCACAAGCGTTACCTTCCCTATAAATATGAGATATAATGAAATTCATATTTGAGACTGTTATGATGCAGTTGGACCACATGTTCCTTAGTTGCCAAGGAACAATGTCTTGGTTACTAAAAGCTTGGACAACCAGTTTTGGATCAGTCTCTAACCAAAAGCTATTCCAATTTTTAGACTTAGCAAATTCAATAGACCTCATGGCTCCACTAAGCTCAGCAAAGAGAGAAGGAAACTAAACAAATCGAAACCTCTAAAAACTATAAAAACTACGGTGCTTCTTTCACATGTTACTGTTTTTCATTTTCATTGCTTAAACAATAAACTATTGTGTTGTACACTTGTGTTCCAGTGAATAAATTAAAAATTAATTTTCACGAGTTTAAAAATTGGGACAGTGTCAAAGTATGCTAATTGCTAAGCATGTGTGACAATAATACGATTAACGGTGAAAATTATATCTACAACTATTATGATTGTACAAAATGTTGATACAATGAGTGGTAATGTGCGAGAAGAATGCAGAGTTACCTATCTTTGAAATTCATCATCGATTCAAGGAGAGAGGAGAAAGAGAGGGAGAGAGGAAGAGAGAGAGTATGATTTAGTCAGAAAAGAAAAAAAACATAGGGAAAAAAATATGGTTATGAATATGAACATCCAATAAAAAAACCGGATTTATAAAAGTGGATAACCGACCATTTTAGAAGAAATCGGTTAATTATTGTTTGTAAATATCCGGTTATTTAAATATGGTTTTGGATTTGGATATGGTTTTCTCCATGTCACCCGATATTTTGCTCACCCCTACGTAGTCGTCACTGGTTATTCTTGCTTTGGGGAAACTGATATCAAAGTCTTCAAGCAAAGGGAAAGAATCAGCGATGAAGGTTATATCAGTGTGATTGAGAGGAGAACCAATGTAAGAACAGGTGAGACAGGTCAAGAATAATTGAGTCTTTTTGACAAGTTTTTGCAACCCTCAAGCGGGGGAACATGGGGTGGTTGGAGAGGTTGAGGGAAGTGAGGTAGGAGAGGGAACATGAACATGGGACACGACAGAGAAGTGAGTTGAGGTCGTCACCACGGAAGCGAGAGAAGTCGAGGGAAGTTAGGTATGGGAATCTGTTGAAGATGTGAGTGAGGGATATTGATGGATTCAAGATTGTGAGGGAATATACTAAACAACCGCTGGTGGAGAGGAACCGTTTGGAGACGAAGGATAGAGTCTGCTTTATATAACGGTTACGGCCGTCTAGGTTATCGATTTTGAGGAGTTTTGATAATACAAACTCCCAACAATCTTCTGGTAGTAAATCATCAATGTTTTCTGCCTTTCTTTTTTTGGTTGAACTCGTTGTCATTCTTCTTCTTACTGAAAAATCAAAGCTAACCCTAACCCTAACGCTCTCGATTGAACTTGAAACGAGGGGTGTGATTCTTTCTCACGCTTTTAAGAGTTTATACTTGGGTGGGTTTTTTTTTCTACTTTACCCTCTCTTGTTTAGAGGGTATTTACCCCTTCAAGATATCAACCAATCAAAATGTAATATACAAAATGTAACATCAAATGTCAAATAAATGAATCAACTTTTTTTAACCAAAATCACACTAAATGTCCTTTATCTTATTTATTTGTAACACATTAGTTCTTTATCTTTTTTTTTGTCCCATTTAGGTCCTTTATCTATTAAAATGTGCACAAGTTAATCCTTTTCTTCATTTTTCTATTAAAAAAACATGAAAATATTAATTTTATTAATAACTTTGTTTTATAAAATATTT
>Ga0228711_1007023_pt1 | contig 16491 bp, 11 predicted proteins | sample MedpolnodulmetaG_2_FD_177996 | JGI IMG/M metagenome (GOLD analysis project Ga0228711, IMG submission 177996) | Root nodule microbial communities from Medicago polymorpha collected in Santa Monica, California, United States - brown nodules | ecosystem: Host-associated > Plants > Roots > Nodule...
TATATATATATATATATATATATATATATATATATATATATATATGTTTCAAACGATTTTTTAAGTGTAAAGTTCATATGTTTTTTCTATAAAAAGAAGTTAATATGTTTTTAATAAGATTGTGACTAATTTTCATTTAAGCGTTAACTAACAAATAAAACCAATCTATTTGAGTTGGCTTAGTGATATTGGTTTGAGACGTTGAAGTATGCTCCTCCTCAAGATATCAAATATCACAATAGCCATCGAAAAAATATCACACTTATTATCAAAAAAATAACAATAATTTAGTATCACACTTGAAGTGAAGGTCAATATACATACATTCATACTGTGCTTGTGGGGGAATCTCAAATTCTCATTGAAAGATCACAAAAAATTAATGGAGAACTGATTGTTATACTTCACCAAACGCTTTTATATGTCAAATAAGCCAAGATGTACGGAAATGGAAATAACATTATTGATGGCCCCACTTTTTTTCTCCTAATCCTCTTCATAGATAATATATATTAATAATTCAACCTCCTTGGCAACGAGCATATATTTATATATAGTAGTGTCAAGTATTAACTGATGCAGGTTATAGGTTACTACAACTTATCAAGGGAAAGATTCATATGATGGACTTTTCTGAGTATATTTTTTGGTGGTGTGAACTTTTCTGAGTATATAGAAACGCTTTATTTTTTAAATAAATTTTTTCTAAATTAATTATATCCACTCCTAACTTTATTTATACTAAAGTTGTAGCTTAAATTTTCCAAGGTGAGAAGTCATGGGGTACAACTTCTCACCATTGTTTTTGATATGGTGACAAGTCTGATTTGGGGTGATTTTTTTTTTATTTTGAGCTGTGACTTCTTACCTTCTCTTTGTTTAAAAAAAAATGGTTAAGATATCAATTAATTGTGTTAAGTCATTGTGATATTAATGGATTTTAAAAATGTCCAAAATAATATTAAAATGGTGTGATACTAACTTGAAAAGAATATAAGAATATGGATAGTTAGTGTTGATGGATAATCAAATGATTTGATTCAAGTCGTTAATAAATTTCAACAAAGAACGAATCTTTCGAAAAAAACTCGAATTTTTTTTTAGGTGAACAACTTTTTACCAGACTTTACTTAAAAGTGAGTTTGGGTCCTTCAATATGGTCGTATAATGACCCTTTTTTTTAATGGTGTGTAGAATGACCATTAATGTACTTTAGTTAAAAAAAAATCTCCATTCTCAAATGCAAAAAAAAAAAAGTTGATCAAGATAAATTAATACAATGCCTCAGATGGTCGTATAATGACCATTTTTTTTAATCGTGTGTAGAATTACCATTAATGTACTTTAGTTAAAAAAAATTCTCCATTCTCAAATTCAAAAAAAGTAAAAAAGTTGATCAAAATAAATTAATACAAAGCCTCAGATTCTGTGGTCCTTGTGTAAAACTACAAAAAAACATTCATTTGTAAAATACCTTTTTCCATATATATCAATGATAATACTATTAAGTCGACATTTGATCTAATCTTAATTATAGTCGTTGTTAAACTCTTTTCTAAGTATATAACTTTTTTTGCTAAAGTTGGTCATTGAACCTTAGTCTTTTTATATGATAATTTATGAGGTCATTCCCTTTGCCTAGTGTAAATGCTTGCACGTGTTCGATTTGAAAATGTGCCTATATATTGAGGTTCTATAGAGATTTCTATCTTTCATAAATTCATAGTAATGCATGCATTGCAATTTGCAGAGTAATATAGAAAAAACAATTCTAATAGAAGCATTATCAAGGTTTTATCAAAACTTTGTTGATCATTATCAAGGTTTTTTTATTTTACATGTCTTTCAGAATTTATATTTATATATAACCTGGTTTATGTTTTACCATTATAGAAGCATTTTGTATCAAAATTTATTTTACCATTCATTGACATCTTTGTGGACCTTGTGTGAATATGTTTCTTAAATGAAGTTTTCAAATTATTTTCAGGTTCATATTGTTTAAAGATGAAGATGGAACGTTACATGAGCAAAAGAGTTATCTTGTTGTGGTGGTACATAATGGCTTTGCAACTTTGTTTCACGTTAAGTACCTATTCAGAACATATCTCAATCAGGTTTTCCATCATTATTTTTTTAATTGCCATTTTTACTTAATTTTGCTTCTATGTTTAGTTATACAACAATGTTGCTTTCATTTTGATTGAGACAAATAAAATCATAAGGTAAGAGCATTTAAAAGAAAGACATTCCTTCTTAGAGTTTTAAAAACCGATCACACTAACAATTGTGATGGCTTCATGATTTTAGATATTGTAGAGAATCGCAATCAAATGCAGCTTATACAACCTCAATCGTAATTGTGTTGCAATTTCAACAACCATTACATTGCTATTCAGATTGTAGCCGCATACCTTTATTTGAAAATGCTATGGATAGTGCATACTATATATATTTTATTTATTTATTCTTTCCAAAAATACAGAAAGATTCCATAAATAGAGAAAAACATTTTTTAAAAAAAAGAATCATGGTTTTAGTCTATGATCTCAGAAGGAGAAAAAAAATTAACTTTCAGAATTTCATATGTCCTTTATTTATCTTTTTGTTATGTTTGCATCTGCATGCAACATTTCACTTGTATTCATTTATTTATCTTGTATGTTATTTTTTGTGGGGATGAGTTGAAGAGTTTATTAGCTGACAAGTTTGCATCCAAATATTCCCCTGCACCACCTGACAGTGTGTATATATAATAGTCAACATTACAACATTGATGAAAATGAAATTAACTCATACATTTCTGATTATTATTTTTAAGCTAGATTGCTTGTTGTAATTGACTTCTCATCACAATTAGTTACAGGTCTATTATACTATATCAATAATGGTTAAAATTCATTAATTCACAATTTTGTTTAAGCTATGCTAGTAACATATGATTGTTTCACATCACTTTCATTACTAATATTTGCCATTAAAAATAATTGAGATATTTCATTTGATTTCACTCAAATAAAAACTATTTTACTTGTCAAATCATTGCAGTTAAACAAATATAAGGTTGGTGACTATGTATTAAATTTGTTATATAATTTTAACTGTTTGTATAAATTTAGAAAAAACAGCTTTTATTTTATTGCTTAAAAAATAAAGTCATTAAATATGTAGTAGGAATATTTCCAGTGCAAATATCGTTATTCTGTCACTTCAAGGGGTGGATCTCTCTGTTTGTCTTAGATTCCAATATTCCAATATACCTTGCTAAAAAGGGTATTTTATTTAAAGGGAAATTAGAGGCAAAAGAAGCATTTCCTACAACTAATAGGAAAAGAAAATTGAACCCTTTATCATAATTAAAATTTCTAATATGCTTTTGGTGCACAAATTGTCCTTTTTGTTTATTTGTCCTATTGTTTCCCCTTTCCTATTTTTCAATTGAATTGAAAAAGTAATAACATGCTACTTTTTTTTTTAATATATTTTTTACTCATTTTCCTTGCATTGTTTCCACTTGCAGAAGAAGCGTAAGAGGATTGGCTAATGCTCAATCTTCAGTCACTGTAAATCGTGAAAATTCTAAGCAGGTTAATTATATACTAACTAGGCTTTTGAAATAGAAATGCTTAAGGTTAAGAAATTTTTAACTGAATAATAGTGAAGAAATATTTTGATTGGTTATTTTTAATTATAAACATATTAATGTGGTTGCATTGTAAATCTTTATATTGCTGGAAAAATCCAACATCGCAATTGCAATGTCGTTGTAGAAACCTTTAAATTTGTTACATTGTAGCTACAATTGTTCGAACTGCAATTTAAAAAAAGATAGGTCTCCAAAAAATTATTCAAAAGAAGATTGAAAAGGAAAGATTATTGTTCTGATTTTCTTAAATGATTTTCAGGTGGTGGTTAGCAATGGCATCTTTTCCCTTACTTTGGCAAATCCCGGGGGGTATGTCTTAGGAATATCATACTCCGGAATGGACAATGTACTTGAATCTGGAAATGAAGATGATGATAGAGGGTACCTATTTCTTATTAAATAAATTTCTACAAGCTTATATCCAGTAACATATATGACACAAAAATAAGATACATTGACATAATTATGCTTTGTTATTATTACTAGGTACTTTGACGTTGTTTTTAGCAAAACATTTCAAAGGTATAATGATATAATTTAATTGTATGACATGTTATTCCATTGATTATTTGATACACTTATGATGTTTAAAATTTATAACAAACTTAAAGAAGAGACTAATCTATAATTGAGATTACCATTGCAGAGTCCATGGGACAAGTTTCTCAGTCGTAACACAGAATGAGAATATAGTGGAGGTTTCATTTTTAAGGTCATGGAGTTCTTCTATGGGTGACTCAAGTGTCCCTATAAACATAGACCAAAGGTGAAATCCTAGTCCCAATTATTTGGCACAGTTTGTGAAAATTAATTATGAACATGTTTCTTGGTTTTGATGATTAACATAACTATCACTCTGCAATTTGGATGATTAATGATTCTTTGTTTTGAATAAATATATTTTTATAGGTATATAGTGAGAAAAGGCGATTCTGGATTTTACACTTATGTGGTATTTGTACGACCAAAAGGATTCCCTGCTATTAAAGTTGATCAAATAAGGACCGTTTTTAAACCTAAGGAAGCCAGGTAACTAACTATCAAAAAAGTGTTTCAATTAAAAAACTAATTTCTTTTTATTTTTTAAAACCAAATAGTAGCTCTTGTTATAAAAGTGACACCTATTGAATTCTTAAGTTTTAGGTTTTTTTGAATAAGAAGGTTATTATTTTGAAAGAGATAAAAAAAAAACACAATATATGCATAACTAATAAAGAACCAATGATGCATGCAGCTTCAACTATATGGCCATATCAGATATTAGGCAAAGAAGAATGGCATCAATGAAAGATAGAGATGACGGTCAAAAACTGGCGTATCCTGAAGCAGTTCTCTTAACACATCCATCCAATCCACAATTTAAGGGAGAGGTAACTAAATAAATAGGTTTATGCTTTTGTTTGGGTGCCATTTCCACTCAATTTGGTGCTACAAATAGGGTTGTATTAATAGTACATAGTTATAGATTCTACTTTAAAAATCATGCAAATAAATTTATGAATGGTTTATGTTGCACTTAGGTGGATGACAAATATCAATACTCTATTGAGAACCAATACAACCAAGTTAATGGATGGATTACCGCAGATTCTGAAAAGCCCGTGGGCTTTTGGATCATTACACCAAGTAATGAGTTCCGCAATGGCGGGCCCGTTAAGCAAGATCTTACATCTCATGTTGGCCCAATTTGCCTCTCGGTAAGTTCAACTCATGTGTATCATCTTACTATATGCATAACTAACTTTAAATGATTATTACTGTTTTGGCTCCCATGTTGCTCAATCTCGAAAGGAAATAAAAAAAGTCGATTGGAAGATAAAATTCAATTGATACATTCCGATAAATGGAGGTTTTTTTTTTATTTTTTTTTTATCAAAGATGCGTCTAAAAAGCGCCATTTAAATTTAAAAATTAGAGAATGTATCATAAAAGTTTGAAAAAAATGCAATTACATGTGTGTAGATGTTTGTAAGCACCCACTATGCTGGCAAAGACGCAGCCATCCAATTCCAAGAAGGAGAGACTTATAAAAAGGTTTTTGGGCCTGTCTTTGTTTACATGAATTCAGCTTCAAGTAAAGATCAATTTAAATCTCTATGGTCAGATGCTAAACAAAAGGTCAATATTTCTCTTACAATCATCTATGATTTATTTATTTCCATTTATTAGTATGCAATGACACATACTTAATTGTTCTTCCTTGATTAATCAGCTGTCAAATGAACTCAAAAGTTGGCCTTATAATTTTATTCAATCAAAAGATTTCATTCCACCTAATCAACGTGGAACACTAACCGGACATTTACAAGTCCAAGACGGGTAAACATTAACGAATTTTGTTTCTATAGAGTGAACAATATATACACACACACACACTCGATGCGAGCTGAATTTCTTGCTTTACCATATTCATTAGGGGCGGCAAATCTCAAAATGCTAAGAATGCATACATTGGTCTAGCTTTGCCTGGGGATGCAGGATCATGGCAGAGAGAAGGCAAGGTAAATTTGAAGTTTGATTTAAACTTTTGAAGAAATATCAATATGTATGTAAGTTGTAACTAAAAAAGTTTTGAATTATATACAAATTCACAGGGCTATCAATTTTGGACTAGAGCAGACCAAAACGGAAACTTTGTTATAAAAAACATTGTACCTGGGTCATACAACTTGTTTGCATGGGTTCCTGGCTACATTGGAGATTACAAATATAATTCTCCAATTACAATTAAACCAGGTAAAGTATGAAAGTAAATTTCCAACAATCAAAATAATATCACTTGGTTATTATTAGTTGACATAATTAGTTAATAAATTAGTAAGTAACTAATACCAAACTATTAACTAAACAGTTAGTTAATAGTTTGTTGTAATTAGTTAGTTATTAATTTACAAACTAATTGCGTCTCTAATAAAGTCAGGAAATTTATATTGTGACTATGTTTTTTGTTTTTACTCAAAGTAATTATAATTATACTGCATTAGACAATGACTATGTAACAATGTGTATATATGTAGGAAGCACCATCAACTTGAATTCACTCGTATATAATCCTCCAAGAAATGGCCCAACTGTTTGGGAAATTGGCATTCCAGATCGCTCAGCTGGAGAATTTTTTGTACCAAAGCCTTACGCTAACCTAGTGAACAAATTATTCGCAAATGATATCCCAGACCAGTTAGTCTCTAAACCATAATTAAATAATTGACTAGCATCTACTACCTTTGTCCCTAATTATAAGCGCAAAAGAGTCGTTATATGAAGGAGGGACAAAGGTTGTATTAATCTTTAAAGTTCAGTTTCCACTAACTCGAATGAAATATATATTCTATGATAGGTTTAGGCAATATGGTCTATGGAGCCGTTACAGTGAATTATATCCAACTCAGGATCTTGTTTACACAGTTGGTGTTAGTGACTATCGAAAGGATTGGTTTTATGCTCATGTTCCAAGGTAATTAATTTTCTGTTGATTTGTTGTTATAAATGTCTTGTTTAAGGGCCATTTTTTGATCTAAACTTCAATTATATATGCAGGACCACAGGAAATAATAAATTTCAAGCAACCACATGGAAGATTGTATTTGAACATGGTGCTGTAATAAGTGGAAACTACACATTACAACTTGCCCTAGCAAGTGCCTCTAATGCTGAAGTGCAGGTACATTAAATATGTTTTATTCAATACAATATCTAACCCTAAATATATTTTCAGTTCTCGAAATACGGTAGTTATTGCTTTTGGTCCTTTAAAATAATTTCATTATCTTGTAATTATCTTTGTTTTTGAAAATGATCACGCGCAATTGATCCCTCTCTATGATGCTTGTCAGTCATGTATCTCTATGTGGCAAACATAGTCGAGAGCTATGTATGCCACAATGAAAATTTTACCAATAAAGTATACACCGATGTAAGTTATTCGATATTCACAATATTAATATATACTTGTATTTTTTTTGGATGATGTGTGATCAGGTTTGGTTCAATAACATGAATGCCAATCCTCCCTACTTCACAACAAAGAGAATAGGAGATGATAATGCCATACCAAGGCATGGAATCCATGGATTATATTGGTTGTTTAGCATAGAAGTACCTAGTGTTCATTTGGTAAAAGGAAAAAATACAGTATTTTTGAGACAATCAAGATTTGACTCATTTTGGCAAGGAGTTCTATATGATTATATCCGCTTAGAAAGTCCTCCAACTACCAAGTTGAAACAGTGATTCTTGCAGTATTGAAGGAAGATTTACTTAGAAGTGTGACCGCTTGCCTAGGAATAAATTATCTTCTCTTATTTAATTTATGGAATAATTTGCTAGAAAGCATAGATTTTAGGAAAATAATAAAGCTAGTTATTGTATATAACCAAAATACCATTATTGGTTGTATTGTGTACATATATCTATTATGAAATAATAAATTTGATGTTTTTAGTTTTGTGCTTATATTTCCTTATGTTGTTATCAATCGCAGAAAAGTTGTTAAAATTGTGAGTTAACTTGTGAAATCGTAGGGTTTCAAAGTTGTTATCAATTTTGAGTTGATCTCGTTGTAATCTTGAATTTTAGTAAAATTGTAAAGAAACAAAGTTAGGTCGGATGGACTCGTAGTGAATTTGGCAAACTCGGATAGAATTGTACAAAAATTTTATCATAATTTTTTTATCTTTATTTTTACATTCGGTTCATTTTCTCCTTTGTTATTTTAATTTTGTTCATGTCGATTTTTGTTTTATAATTGAGCAGAAATTTTGAATTATTGATGCATTTATTGCATTTTACAAGTATATATGTCATATATAAGTTTGTACGAGTCGGACTTATGAATTGATTTCAGACAAAACAAGTGTATTTAAATTCTTGTTTCCGAAAACCTTGAACGATAGGTTCTAATTACTCTTTAGACTTAAGAAAAGAATTGACATCCAAAATTACTCGCAGAATCCCCAACTACATTTTTGACACGAGGAGTGCTATATATCACGAATTTTTAATTTGTGAAATTTCACGATGGCTATTTACAGTTAAAACAAAAAATAGCAAAACAACTTTTATTTTGGATTTGGTGGCAATCACATTGGTTAGCGGGGTTATATAAATGGATCGCGATGCATTCGCTATAAATACTGTCGCGGTATATAGCATTTTTCTTTTGACACATCATTTCCTTTAATCTTCTTTCTTTTTTCACCATGTAAAAAACTCATATTTTATAAAAAGAAACTCATACACATTTTCATTTATTTTAAATAATGATAATTATAATTGTAAAATCATTTTTTTTATATACACTTCATTGTTTTCACGTTATTTATCCAAATGAGTGATGTGGTATCAAAAGTAAGTATTTTTATGTTATTGTCTCCACAGAGACTGGTGCGATATTCTAAACCGTTCAACAATCGATACCGTTCTGAGCTAAGGATTCCCAATATTTTGTTTCATAAGCTATAAACTACGAAATTATAAAAGGATTGAGAGTTAACAGGGAAATGATTATGCTGGGATTAAACTTCATCAATCTACTTGTACTTCTTCTCGGATTAGTGTTGCGGATTCTAATTATCAATCGAGATTATCACATATTGCTCATCAACATTATTCGTGTCCAAATGATGTCGTGATTTCTATTGGATCGTTTAATCGTTGATTTCCCAAACTATTAAACAATCCAATAGTCGATTGTATCGTTGTATTGCCGATTTCCCGAACTATTAAACAATACAAAAGCTTTGGGTTCCAATATTCAAAGTGATTATCAAAACCTATATTCCATGTCTAGAACAGAGGCTCTGATAGAAGTTTATTCTAAACCTAGATTCAAAAAGTATTTTTCAATAACAATTCAAACCCATAAGATTGTAATAGACAACAAGAATAACTTCAACATCATGAAATAATTAAAATCAAACAACATCATAATCAAAGGGAATACATACTAATAGAAACATTTAATCCCAACAAAAGAGTTTAGCTACTCATTGTCATGGTAACCTTACAAGGAGGAAAGAAGAGATGGAATGGAAGCAAGCCACGATATCTCAATGATCTTGTGAATCCCTTCAATCCTTTGTACTCCTTGCTCTTTGAAGTTCTCTCTAGTTTCCCCTGTTTCCCCCTCTGTCTCTCATAATGTCTCTGCCTCTCCAAATAACATCATAATCCAATAAAAATAAGAGAAAGGCTTTTATAACGTTTCTGGTAAGTGGCTGCTCGCTTTAGCGAGTTGCAGCTCACTATGGCGAGCTGAGCTTTCTTCCTCAACGGGTTTCTGCCACGTCATCAGTTGTACTTAGGCCGCCTTAATTCGCCTGGCAGGATTTTTCTCGCCATGGCGAAATGCTGTTGCTCTGTTTTTGGTGCTCTCTGGAAGTACTCGCCATTTGGCTCGCCTTTGGATCGCCATGGCGAGTTGGTCTTTGCACAATTTTGTTGTTTTTGGTCCTTGCTTGGTATTTTGGCATCCAATTCCTGCACAAATGGGTAGAGTAAGATACAAGAAAAACAATAGGCAATTATTCATTATTCCTTGACTTTTCCCTAAATAACTTGTAAAACAAGTAACAAATGTGCCCAAAAGAAACTATGTAATTAACTACTTTCTGGCACTTATCAAACTCTCCCCAACTTAACTCTTTGTTTGTCCTCAAACAAAAGACTCAAAAAGAACAGTTCAAAGCTCTGGACAAGAGTTAAGAAGCAAGACCAAATATTCAATGGTTTTGAAAAAATTTCAGAATGCATGATTCAAATGCGAATTGTGCGAGCAAGCATCAAGTTTCCTATCAATCCAGACATATATTATGAATATGAAACAAGTCCTAAGCACATAATACATGTCACAAAGTTCAAGTCAATAACATGATCATAAATGAACCACACCTAACACACTTATTTGTAAGTAAATAAAACAAATTGAATATCAATGAGTGAGGGTTTTGAACACACATCCGACATCATATCAACATCCTGATCAAATTAGGTGTCCATCCAAATATCATTTCAAAAAGCACAAAAGCATAGATCAAAAGGTCTTTTTAGGGTTGTAACTTGGCTTGGCTACAAAAGAAAGGACATATGTGAGATAATTGAATTCAAATGGCCAAGTATAGAGGAACATTCTTCTATTTACACAAAACATTTATTTACACATCCTCTAAATTTCTTCAACCCATGGCGATTAACAACAAACACTTTGATCTCGACAACTTATTCTATTTTTGATTTTTCTTTCTTTCTTTTTCTTTTGTGTTTACATTTGTTGTCAAGATCAATTACAATGGTCACCATTACTTACACACACAATTAAGCTTCCCCTTTCTCCCCAACTTATTCAAAATTATACCCTAAGAATGTTCCCCTATCCTAAGGCAAGGGACAAGAATAGTTGAAGGTTCAGGATTAAAAAAAAATGATTATAAAAGTATCAGAGTCCAAAAGTGAACCAATGATGAATTGCATTTTGAAAGATTTTGGGTGAATTCACTAAGCATTGTGCCTGCGAATACTGACAGTTCATTATTAAGGACTCTGATTCATTTGGCTCAATTGGGGTTATCAAATTCTCGCTCTTCTCACAAGGTAAGCTATTTGTGGTCAAGTAGTTTTCACTCATTAACAAAAATGCGCCTTGATCCTTTCCATGCTTTCACACAATTCAAAACAATTATTGGATTTAACATAAAACGACCGAGTTAAACAATGAATGACGGACTCCTTGCATATGGTACAAACAATTTGAGGTTTCCTCACCTTTTGGCTAGTTCTAAGTGGTTCACTAACAATTATGTTATTGCGGAGAACTTAATGAATCAAATTATGTGCAAAGTACTTGTTTCAAATTCAAGTAAACACCTGGAAAGACTGGAAACTAGAACCTTGGCTTTGCGCTTTGTCACAATCTACATATCATTATCATACATCTGAGTCTTTGCTCATTCTTTGGCTCTTTTTCAAGCACTTTGAACCTTGAAGCTTTGAGCATTTGATTTTTTTTTTCTTTTTCTTTTATACAAGTAAGAGTAATAAATAAAAATGGACTTCCACATTTTCAAAATGGATTGAAAATAAAGTACTAGCTTAAACCAAAAGTTCTAAACACATTGTCTTGAACATCACAATACACCATTGAATAATACAAACATCACACACTAATTAAACTGATTGTTTTAAACACAACACAATAGAACGATACACTATACGAATACGAACATAACATAATTTAAAACATCACACACTAAAGTCACACATAGCAAATTAAACACAATACATAAGCAAATAGTTCAAAAGTAGTTAAAGTAAAGCATTAAAAGATGAGTCTAGAAATAAAGAATTGACTGAAAGCATCTTAAAATATCACTCATTTCAGGTGTGCTTTCAAATCTTTTCTTTGCTCCTCTTCAGTTATGATCATCATAACTCTGAGTGCCCTCGCTTGAATTTACACTTGCCACTTGGTCCAGATCATTTAAGTCCTCATCACCCTGATCATCATCAGCTTGCTCATCAACCTGCATAAACGAAGAACCACCCCCGCCATAAGTAAATGACATGTCCCCAGGCCAAGCACAATAAGTCTGGTAAGCTTCCAGTGTTGGAACTTGATGGGCTGCTTCTTGTGGATAGCCGGAGTGCAGCTGCATCCGGTACAAGGAGTCATTCAATGAAGTCACAACCCTCTTGTTAGCATCCAAGTAATCCCATGTGTAGGTGAAACATTGCTGCTGGTATGGGTCCATGTGTGAAAAGTCACTGTCAGTTGTTGGAGCTTGAGGTTGGTGCAATGAGGAAGCTCTTGTGCCTTTTTTACCCTTTGTCTCTTTGTCACTGTGCCTGGCAATGATCTCAGTAGTGATTGCGTTCTGCAATTCTTCATGAACTTGGCTAGGGATTTTGATGTGGAGGCTAAGGATTAACCCCATAATCAATCCAGGAAAGGAGAGAGGAATCCTATCTTTGGTACTCAAAGCAACCTCCTTAATCTCACTAGCTATGATCCTAGCAACGCCAACTTGTTGATCAGATAGGATGTAGTAAATCAGGGGTGTGACATCTAAGGTACAAGTGGATATGTGACTTTTCAGTTTAATATTAAACAAGATCAGTTTATAGACAGTTTGAGCAATTGGGGTCATGTTACGTTTCTTTGCTACGTGATCGCGTCCGGTCACACTCTTCTCATACCCCGTTCCCGGTTTCAGGATAGTTTCTCGAATCACTTTATGGTCCCAAATTCCCTGGTTTTGCTGAAGGTGGAAGGGACATAATTCATCAGGGTGTGCGAGTTTGTAGGGATTCCCTAGGTAGTCATTGATGCCTTGTCGGTCAAAGTTTCCCTACCCTGCACCACTGTTTTGAAGTTGAATTCCTCTCCTTCTATAGGCTGGGTGTTCGCATAGAATTCACGCACAATTTCAGTGTTGATTTGGGGGTGGGGAGCTACCAATTTCTCCCATTTTCTCTGTTGAATGATTGCAGCAAGATCACTATATTTCCCTTCACCTGAGATTTGGAACTGCTTGTCATGCCAAAACTTCCGGCGGCATAGTTCCCGATACCTGTCCTGATGTTCCGCACTGAAGAATTGTGCTCATCGTACGGTCTTGGAGCTGGTGCAGCTTCGGATGTCTTCCTTTTGCCTTTGGCGGAAGCTAATGCCTTGGGTTGATTCTTAGGTGCCATGCCTGAAAGAACACAACCAGGAAATCCATACAATTTACAGGCAAAATTATTAGGAAGGGATATATGCAAAGCAGATTAAAAGGAAAAAAATTTCTGGTTCCTGTGAAACTCGCCAGGCGAGCTTTATTATCGCCATGGCGAGTTGACATTCAAATTTTTGGGTTTCAGATGAACACTCGCCATGGCGAACCAAAGGTTAGCTCAATGGCAAGTGAACCAAGAATTTCGAAAATCAACCCTTTTGCAACAAATCATCAGTTTTCATAAATGCTTCTCGTTTTATGATTGTTCAACCCTATATTAATCAATTTCGACCCTAATCATGACAGAGATGAATTAAATCAACAACTATAATCAAAGTTTCAAAGATATCTCACAAAAACCCTTTTCATTCAAAATTTTACAAAAGTGGGTTAGAAAATTAGCAAGCAGTGGTATTAAACTATGATCTTGCTTCATCTCAGTCATTTAGGGATTCACTCTTAAAGAAATAGAAAGTATTAACAGTACCATGGTGAGTTAGCCTATGGTTTTGTCAAAGACTATGCAAGTTACACTAAGCAATGAAAGAAATGAATGACAAACCTGTTGTTTGAGTAAAACAAATTCAGAGATAATGTAGAAATGTAAGCTTGACTTGAATTTACTTGTGTGGAATTTGTGTGGAGAGTTTCTTTGTGAGTGTTAGGGTTTGAAAGAGAGAAAAATGGGTTTGGTGGAGGGAGAGGAAAATGAAACTGAGGTTTTCAGATAATGGGAGAAGTTAATGAGGAGTTAGTGGCATTGGAAATTGTAACTGCCAGTTTGTAGTAACTCGCCAGACAAGGGTTTTGCCCGCCATGGCGAGTGAAATGGTCGTCAACGCAGGTCAAATGACCTGTAATGCTTGCCATAGCGATATTTTGTGCGCCAAGCGAGTTTATGACAGTTCAGACTTTTCTTTTATAGCTTCTATTTTTGGATTTTTTTTTGTAGGTAATGTGACTTCTAATCCTAAAATGCATAAAAACAATAAATTTACTTACAAAATTGGGGTGCCTCCCAATAAGCGCTTGTTTAACGTCGTTAGCTCGACGCCTGTTCTGCTAGGGTGGCCGAAATGAAACGGAAATCACATCATCTGTTGTGATCCTACGCTTTGGGAGGAATTTCATGAATTTGAAGTACAGCTGATGTGGAGTCCATATCCTCCCTAGTTTTGGTTTGTTGAACAAGGCACATATTTCGTCAATTACCCGATCAATCTCCTCCTCGCTCACTTTCTTCCCCTTTTCTTCCATTGTTTCTTCCTTGCTTAGTAACCATTCCTTTTTCTCTGCCACCATCATCACTTCTACATTATCAACAGTTTTGGCCTCTTCAGTATATGACCGTTTTTGAATATATTCTACTTCGTGTGGTGTTTCTACTTCTTCCTTTATTTCCATCATACCACATCCTTCTAGTATTGTCTCATCCTCAACTTGATCAACTCCTTCCTCATGAAGGAATTGATTGTTGGTTCAAATTCCTCGGTCCCAGTTGAAGTATCTTCTTCTTCCTCATGAAGGAATTGATTGTTGGTTCGAATATCCATGTATGTTGTTAGAAAATCAAGTTGCAACTGCATCATCTCCAATTGGCATGATAAATTCTTAATATCAGATTGATATTCTGCATGTTTATCATGGTTTGTTGCATGAACACATTCAGGATATTTTCCATCCTTGATAACCTTTCATCTTCAGACAGATATGCGTGCTTGGGAGTTGAGGTGGATAAAACTCTGCTGGAGGTGGAGTCTTCCACTAGCGGGACAAGGATTTGAAAACCAAATGGTGGCACCACAATGGTATAACTATGGATTCCTTGTATGTTATGCTCTTGTTATGAGCAAAGGAATCTTCGATACAACATAGAGGCTCAAATCGGGGATTAGGAGATTATGGTGAAACTTGTGGAGCTACCTAAAAATTCAAGTTTAGTTGGATGCAAGGATCTTCAAGAAGGTGGAAGACGTTCCAAGGATTGAATAAGTAAGGGTGTCATACCCCATTTTTTTGACGCGTTTAATCTCTTTTTATTCGTCTTTTAAACCTGAGAAGTTTCGTCGTTTCAAACGAAATTTCGACGGAGAAGTATTTTAAAATACCTGATTTTGGTTCCAAAGGGACAATTTTAAGTTTTTTAATCATTATTATTATTTTTATATTTATTCTTGTTTTTATATTTTATATTTTTTTATTTGTTTTAATTCTTTTTAAATTTCTTTAGTTATTTTCGTTTTTAATCTTTTTTTAGGTTTATTTATTTTTCTGTTTTATTATTTTAAGTCTTGTGGTCCAATATTGTCCAAGTCTATCTAGGTCCTTAAGTTGTCTAATCCCATTGAGGGCATTTTCATCCATTTTTAACTTGTACACTGCTGAACCATTTTAGGGACACCTCAACCCTAATTTTATCCCCTATAAAAAGGCCCCAATCATTAATGCACAGGGTCCAAGAATTTTTTCCATAGACCCTAGTTTCTTTGTGCAATACGGCGCATACCCATTTCTAAGCAACAACAACCTTAATTCTTGAGCAATACAGCCGCAAACCCTTTTTTTCTCAAAGCTACAAACCTGCAAAAAATTCAAAAACCAAAGACATTTTCCAGATTCACAACAAATTTCCAGAGAACGGTATTCATAACCAATGAACAACGTGAAACTTCGAAGCGCACAAGCCAACTTAAACTCACAAAGCTTTCACAAAATCGAGACAGAAGAAGAGAAGAGTAGGATCGTGATTTCTTTTTTAAAGTTCTCTTTGGAAAGTAGATCTAGAACCTTGTTCTTACTGTTTTTTTGAAAGAAAAAAAAAACGTTTTAAAAACGAAGGAAAAAGGTTTTGGTTCGTGATTTAGGGGGATGTATTGGATTAGAATTCTTAGGGATTTTTAAAAGACTTTTTAATTATGAAAAAATCTTGTGGTATTCAATCAAGACTCTTTGCAATTTAAAAAAAGTCTTGTGGTATTCAATCAAGACTCTTTGTCATTTTAAAAATATCTTGAGGTATTCAATCAAGACTTTTCATCACTTAAAAAAAGTCTCATGGTATTCAAAATCATTCAAATTTTGAAGGATTGTTTAATAAATTGGATTTTGATGGATTTTGTGGGATTTTCTAGTGCA
>Ga0228711_1007029_pt1 | contig 16481 bp, 17 predicted proteins | sample MedpolnodulmetaG_2_FD_177996 | JGI IMG/M metagenome (GOLD analysis project Ga0228711, IMG submission 177996) | Root nodule microbial communities from Medicago polymorpha collected in Santa Monica, California, United States - brown nodules | ecosystem: Host-associated > Plants > Roots > Nodule...
AAAAAAAAGAAGAGATAGACTCTTAGTTAGTCTCACTAATTAGTTATTAGTTGTGATTCGATAAACACAAATATAATGGATAAGAGTGAACACAGATATAAAAATTTACCATGTTATATAAGGTCACCACTCCACTGCTTCATTCTGAAAAGGCACCAAAGAAATCACAGACGAAAATGGCTTCTACAAAATGTTTTGCATACCTCTTTTTCTTCCTTTGCTATATTTTCTTCACCCAATATGGAACTTATGCCGTTGAAGTTTCTCACGATGGAAGAGCTATCAAAATCGATGGCAAAAGAAGGGTTCTTATTTCTGGATCAATCCATTATCCTAGAAGCACACCTCAAGTAAGTAAATTAATATCAATTTTCACTAATAACATTTTTTTTTGTTGCCTTTCTATTTTTCATTGATTATTAATATATGGAGTATTATTTATACGCTAACAATGTTGTCACGTACTATTTTATATTAGATGTGGCCTGATTTGATTAAGAAAGCAAAAGAAGGTGGATTGGATGCAATTGAAACATATGTGTTTTGGAATGCACATGAACCAATTCGTCGTGAGTATGATTTTAGTGGCAATAACGATCTCATTAGATTTCTCAAAACTATTCAAGATGAAGGACTTTTTGCTGTGCTTCGTATTGGTCCCTATGTTTGTGCTGAATGGAATTATGGGTAAACCTAATTTAAACGTCACTTTTTACTTTTATTTTGACCTAAATTAATATCATATGTTTCATTATGATTATAAAACTCTTAAATTTTATATTTTCAGAGGGATCCCTGTGTGGGTTTACAATCTTCCTGGTGTGGAGATTCGGACGGCAAATAAAGTCTTTATGGTAAATAATTGACAATTTTGAATATGTCTATAATACCATTGATATATAGTACTTTTTAGGTTTTTGTTGCTAATATAGTACTTTTAGTGAATTATTATTTCTTAGTTTTTATTGAATATCTATGATACTACTGATTTTTTTATATAGTACTCTTAGTGAATTATTATTACTTAATTTTTATTGAATATCTATGGTGCTATTGATTTTTTTATATAGTACTTTTAGTGAATTATTCTTGCTTAATTTTCGTTAATTTTGTCTTTATAGAATGAAATGCAAAACTTCACTACTTTGATTGTGGATATGGTACGAAAAGAGAAACTTTTTGCTTCTCAAGGTGGTCCAATAATTCTATCTCAGGTAATTCGTTTATTAAAATAATTTAATTAAAAAATCTCCACTTTGTGTATTAATATACCTAATTGATGATTAATGATTCATATTAAACAGATTGAGAATGAATATGGGAATGTAATGTCAGCATATGGGGATGATGGCAAAGCTTATATAAATTGGTGTGCCAACATGGCTGAGTCATTCAACATTGGAGTCCCATGGATCATGTGCCAACAACCTGATGCTCCTCAGCCAATGGTAAATTTCTGCTTTATATTTGTCTAAGTTTTTAGAACAAATATATATTTTTTTATCTATATAAAGTTAGTTTATCATAAATTTTATTTATATCAAATAATAATTGAATGATAATATTGTATTTCATTTTCAAGATGGGTTGGAATAAAAACAAATATGATTTAAATATAGATTAATTATCTTTTCAAAAAAATAAAAGCATTTAAGAACTATTAGTATTCGATTGTTTTCTTTTCTCACTATATTGAAACTAACAATATTTTCTTAATTAAATTCTTGTATGCAAGATTAATACTTGCAATGGATGGTATTGTCACGACTTTGAACCCAATAATCCTAACAGCCCTAAGATGTGGACAGAAAATTGGGTTGGCTGGTAAGTTTCAATTAGACTTGTTTAACTAACTTGGTAATTTTCTTTTTTAAAATAAATTGATATCTCATTTCTTTAATAAATTCAAATTGTAATTAAATTCCTATTTTTCTTTAAAGGTTCAAGAATTGGGGTGGCAAAGATCCACATAGAACTGCAGAAGATATTGCCTATTCTGTGGCAAGGTTTTTTGAAACTGGAGGCACATTCCAAAACTACTATATGGTAAACAATTAAGAGTCCAAATTATTAATCTATGTGGACATTTTATAAATAATATTGATAATAACATTTTCTTGTTCATGTACATTTTATTTTTAGTATCATGGTGGAACTAATTTTGGAAGAACAGCTGGTGGTCCATACATTACCACTTCATATGATTATGATGCACCTCTTGATGAATATGGTAACCTACATCAATTTATTTTCGTCTTAGAATATACATTTTTTTTTCTTTTTTCTTTTCATGAAGTAAATGTTTGTTTACAATTTTTGTAGGAAACATTGCACAACCAAAATGGGGTCACCTAAAAGAACTTCACTTGGTTTTGAAGTCAATGGAAAATAGTCTTACCAATGGAAACGTATCTAAAATTGATTTAGGAAACTATGTGAAGGTAAAATGAATGAAAAACAAAATTTCATTTGCATGATTATTTTTTTGTATTATATGTTATCTCCTAGGATAAAAATATTTAATGAGGTATATCATACTTTCAATTTGTAGGCTACTGTTTATGCAACAAATGGTTCATCAAGTTGCTTCTTGACCAATACCAACACTACCACTGATGCCACTGTAACATTTAAAGGAAATACATATAATGTTCCTGCATGGTCTGTTAGTATTCTTCCTGACTGTCAAAGTGAAGATTATAACACTGCCAAGGTAACTTTTACACCATTTTTAAATTCAGATTCCATCCAACAAGAGAATCACGCATTCCAGACATCAATGTCTGTCGAACAAGATTGGTCCGTTAAAAAAATGCATATTTATTTATTTCTAGTTCAAAATACTAACCTTAAATTTGGACCGTCCGAATCTTGATCTATTGACAACTGATGTCCTGACTGCATGAATGTGGAGAATCACCGCAATCACATGTTTTTTTTATAAAGATCAACACAATTATATTAGCATATAATTTTGTTATTAATAATAATTGATGTTCACTTTTCTTTTAATAATTAGGTAAATGTTCAAACCTCCATCATGGTAAAGAGAGAAAATAAAGCTGAAGATGAACCAGAGGCTTTGAAGTGGGTGTGGAGAGCAGAGAATGTACATAATGCTCTAATTGGGAAATCAAGTGTCTCTGAAAATGCAATTGTTGATCAAAAAATAGCTGCTAATGATTCTAGTGACTATCTTTGGTACATGACAAGGTAATTAATAAAACCCTATTGATTTTATCTTTATTTTTCATCTCTATATTCAAATGTCAATCACTCTTAACATATTTTTCTTTTCATTTTCTAATTATAGACTTGATATTAATCAAAAGGATCCAGTTTGGACAAATAATACAATTTTAAGGATTAATGGCACCGGCCATGTAATTCATGCATTTGTCAATGGAGAACATATTGGTAATGTGACACATGCTATTTAAATGACACTCATGGTTGATTAATATTATGTTAACATTATAACATTGTCTAAGTATTCAATTAATGATAAACATGGTTTCATTTTGGTTTATAAATAGGTTCCCATTGGGCTACATATGGCATTCACAATGATCAATTTGAGACTAACATTAAGTTGAAGCGTGGTAGGAATGATATCAGTTTGCTTAGTGTCACTGTTGGACTTCAGGTATCACATTGCATAATTGTGCACCATAATTATAATTATAATTATAATTATTCAAATATTCAAAAGCACTCATTTTGGTTGCTATTATTGTAATTAATATATGTCTATTTTGTGGATATAATAGAATTATGGAAAAGAATATGATAAATGGCAAGATGGTCTTGTTAGTCCTATTGAATTGATTGGTACAAAAGGTGATGAGACAATCATCAAAGATCTATCATCACACAACTGGTCATACAAAGTTGGGTTGCATGGTTGGGAAAACAAATTCTTTAGTCAAGATTCATTCTTTGCTTCTTCTTCCAAATGGGAATCTGATCAGCTACCTATTAACAAGATGTTAACTTGGTACAAGGTAAATCAATTTATTTTTCTTCTATAGTTGTATTAATATCTGGACAAGTTTTTGATAAGTTCTTTTTGTGTTATACTATTTACTGTTTTCTTTTTACAATTTACACATAGATTGTATATCCAATAATATATACATAGAATTTTTTTAAAAATAACTAAATATTTTTAAAAGTTTAATTATCACACTCTGATAGTGTAAAGTTGTTTTACATATGCATATTTAACTAAAGTTTTGAGAGTTTAATTGTCATACAATGATAGTGTAAAGTTATTTTACACATGCATCTAATGATATGTTATCACATCAATTAATGAATACGACAGCTTATCTGTTTTCATATTCATTAATTCAATTGGCAAAACATCATTAGATGTATGTGTAAAACAATTGTACACTATCACCACATACTAATTAAATTCAATTTTAATCCATGTATCTATGTTATAATTGGTGAATAAACAACATCTAAGTTTTATATACTTTTTACTATTATCCATCTTCAACTAACCAATTGGTTTGTTTGTTTATAACTGTTAGACCACTTTCAAAGCTCCTCTAGAATCAGACCCTATAGTAGTTGATTTGCAAGGTATGGGAAAAGGTTATGCTTGGGTGAATGGTCACTCTCTTGGTCGTTACTGGCCTAGTTATAATGCAGATGAAGATGGTTGTAGTGATGATCCTTGTGATTACCGTGGAGAATATACTGATACAAAATGTGTTAGCAATTGTGGCAAACCCTCACAAAGATGGTTAGTTAACATGCTCAATTAATTTCTATTTTAATTTAAGATTATAATAATAATATCAAATGTATGACAATTTAAATATATATGTTACCTTGAATAATTTAGGTACCATGTCCCTCGTGACTTTATTGAAGATGGTGTGAACTCATTGGTTTTGTTTGAGGAAATTGGTGGTAACCCTTCACAAATAAATTTCCAAACAGTTATTGTTGGAACTGCTTGTGCAAATGCTTATGAAAATAAGACTTTGGAATTATCATGCCATGGTCGTTCCATTTCGGATATAAAGTTTGCAAGTTTTGGCAATCCGCAAGGTACATGTGGATCATTCACTAAGGGTAGTTGTGAAAGTAATAATGAAGCTTTGTCTCTTGTAAAAAAAGTAAGTTTTTACTTTATTTATTTACTTGCTTTTTCAAGATTATTTATATGATGATGATTAATTAACTTTGTTTTTTGGGTTTTATTTAGGCATGTGTTGGCAAGGAATCATGCTCAATTGATGTTTCAGAAAAAACGTTTGGGGCAACTAATTGTGGAAATATGGTCAAGAGGCTTGCAGTGGAGGCAATTTGTGCTATTTAGGTTATTTTTTAGCTTATAAATTTGGTCTTATATTTAAGTAGGGTAATTTAGTTTAGGTATTATATTTAAGTTATCAAGTAGGGTAATTTAGTTTAGGTATTATATTTATGTTTTTTTATGTGGTCTTTGAAACTCTTGAGATGTTTTTCATTATTATGGATATAAATAAAACTTAGTCATCATTTTATCATCATCATGGACCCCTTCGCAAATTCCCAACATTGTTTAATTTAATGTGTATATTTGGAGAATGATCCGATAAAGCTTTAGGTTTTTTTTTCTTCTTCGTGTTACCCTCTCTTTTTTAGGGAAGGGACTATAGGAATTCGGAGTTTGAAAAATTGCCACACTGTCCCATGCATAAGGCGGCTTCCATATAAATAGTACTTCTTTTCACCAATTTTTATTTTGTGGTAATCCTATTTGGAACAACTTTCTAAGCAAACACCTTAAGAATTGGGGAGGCAGATTGGGCGAATTACTTCTCATCTTGTTCATCGTTCCACACCCACTTCTCCATTTCATTAGCTCTGATATTCACCGATTATAATTTCAAATGAATGGCTTTAGGGTGTGTTTGGATGGAGGATTTAAGAAGGGAAGGGAGGGGAGAACTTACTTTTCTTTTTTAAATTACGGATATTATGATTTTTGAAAAATTGAATTAACAACATGATAAATGATCATATAATATTTCAAAAACACTTAATTTACTTTTAAAAAACAATTTACATTGTCCGTAATTTAAAAAATAAAAGTGAGCCCCCACTCCCCCCCGCCCCACCCCCCAACCCTCAATCTAGAGTTTCTTTACTCAATGCTCACTCCAAAGAGAGTTCACTCTCCATCCCCCGCCACCCTATCTATATTTTCTTGAAACCAAGTCATCTTAACTCTCGTACCAACTATTTTGATATGCTACTATCTATGAAGTACTAATATGAACATGACACGGATATTGACACACCGGCACTGTTAATAATGAGAAAATTACACAATTCAATCTAATTATATGTGTCGGTGTTGAGCACGACATGTATCCAACACCAAGACACGCCTAATCCGATGAGTGTCCGTGCTTCCTAGGCTGCTACTATTACTGCATGTAGTATGGACTTTTAATGTGCAAGCTTGCTAACTCTGAAGATGTGAGGGTGGAGGGGTGTGAAGAGTGAAGAGATACACTCTGAAGAAGCTATTGTGAGGATGGAAGTGTGTGAAGAGTGATGACACTCTAAGAAAGCCATTGATAATGGGCAACTTTGATACAAGTACTATTAGGAAATTAAAATGTATTATTCCGCAGGTGTGGGTCTACTTGTAATCAGTACACGAACCTGGATATGTAAGCTTGGTCTAGGCTCATCTTTAGCCTATATAAAATTTACATATTGATGCTATGAAAGTATGAATGCATAATGTATTTTCTTTTGTATGATGTTTATATAATATATATGGGTTTTGCCAGAAGACACTCATGAATGTGTTTTTTAGTAATCTACACCTTAAGGTGTAATTATTAACTTTTTAGTTATAATTTACTAAAAACACCTTCATAAAAATTAGTTGTTGTCTTTTAGCAAATGTCTATAGGATAACTTGCTAAAAAACACCTTCATAGAGGGTGTCTTTTAGCAAAACCCTATATATATATATATATATACACTAGTATTTTCATTTGTAAAATCTATTTGTTTATTTTTTAGTTTTGAAAACTCTAGGTAGAGACCGAGTTAATGATCGGTATATTTTTGCAATTTGATATATTTAGTCAGTAACTTAATCAGTCTCTAAAATCGATAGATAAATATATGTTACGAAATCAACCACTAAACTGCATCTCTAATTCAGTCGCTATATCAGTCAGAAATGCTTAGTGACTAACAATTTCCTAACTGTTATAAGTTCATCTCTAAATTACTTTAGCAACCAAACTTTCATTCACTTAGGCTTTGTTTGTGAGTTTAGAGGGGAAGGTTTGGAAAAAAAGTAATAAGCAAGTGGACGAAATAGAGGAAAATGGGAGGGAAGGGCTTTGGAGTGTTAACTTTTCTTCATAAAACTAAACTCTCCTCATTTGGGGAACTAAGAAATTGTATTGGAGTAGGTTTATGGAGGATTTTTTAGGGTTTATATGAATTCTTCAAATTTAATTTATGTTGTTATATTATTTTTAAAGTTAAAAATAGAGTAATCATATGCATTAATTTACCATTTTCTAAAAAACCACTCTTTTAAAAAATTTGAAAGATTTCTTCATTTTTCCTCATATTTTCTACCCCTCAAAGTCTTCCCTTCCCTTCGCTCCAAACTTGAAAATTCCTAATTCGCCCCTTAACTTCTCAAACTGATTTGCATCCAAAGTCTTAGTAAATATGTCTGCCAATTGCTTCTCAGTGGCCACAATGTGCTCAAGAGTAACAATTTTGTCCTCAACAAGATCCCTAATGAAATGATGACGAATGTCAATGTGCTTTTTCCTGCTATGTTGAATGAGATTCTTGGATATATTGATTGCATTTAAATTATCACAATATAATGTCATGACATTTTGTTCGACATTATATTCCTTTAGCATTTGTTTCATCCAAATCAATTGAGAGCAACTGCTTCCTGCTGCAATATACTCAGGCTCAGATGTAGACAAGGATACACATTTTTGCTTCTTGCTGAACCAAGATATCAAATTGTTTCCCAAGAAGAAACATCATCCAGAAGTGTTTTTTCTATCATCAGCACTACCTGCCCAATTTGCATCACAATACCTTACTAGCATGGAATTAGTACTATGAGAATACATGCCATAATCACTAGTATCATTGATGTATTTCAAGATCTTCTTCACTTCTGTAATGTGACTAATTTTAGACTTAGCCTGGTATCTTACACATACTCCTACAACAAAAGTTATGTCTGGTCTGCTATAAGATAGAAAAGACTACCAATCATACTCATGTATAAACTTTGATCCACATCAACACCTTTTTCATCTGTAGTTAATTTCAAGTGTGTTGCTGCAGGTGTCCTTTTGTGACTAGCACTTTCTAGGCCAAATTTCTTCACTATATTCTTAGCATACTTGCTTTGAGAAACGAAGATAGTATCATCCATTTGTTTAACTTGAAGGCCAAGAAAATACGCCAATTCACTAGCAAGACTCATCTCAAATTCAGATTGCATTTGCTTGACAAAATGTTAGACCATCCGGTTCGACATCCCTCCAAACATAATGTCATCAACATATATTTGAGCTATCATGAGTTTACTATACTCTTCTTTAACAAAAAAGGTCTTGTCAATTCCCCCTTTCCTATATCCATTATTGACAAGAAACTCTGTTAACCTCTCATACAAAGCCCTAGATGCTTGATTCAATCCATACAATGATTTCCTTAGTTTGTAAACATGATCTGGAAAACTAGGATCTATGAACCCTTTGGGTTGTTCAACATATACCTCTTCATTTAAGTACCCATTTAAGAAGACACTTTTCACATCCATCTGAAATAATTTAAATTTTAGCATGCATGTCACTCCTAAGAGTAATCTTATGGATTCAAGACGGGCAACATGAGCAAAAGTCTCATCAAAATCAACTCCTTCAATTTGGGTATATCCTTAAGCTACAAGTCTAGCCATGTTTCTGGTCACAATTCCATTTTCATCATATTTGTTCTTGTAAATCCAATTTGGGCCAATAACATTCATTCATTCAGGCCTAGATACTAAATCCCACACTTCATTCCTTTTGAACTCACTTAGTTCTTCTTGCATAGCATTGATCTAGAATTCATCAGTCAAGACCGCCTTCACATTTTTAGGTTCAAATTTTGAGACAAAACAAGAATTGGATATCACATCTCTGGACCTAGTGGTGATCCCTTCATTAAGATTTCAAATAATAAGTTCCTTCGGATGATTTTTCTGAATTCTAATAGACGGGCCTTTGTTGGCTTGAGGATTATTGGGTTCAGTACTTTCTGGCTTAATGTTGGACTCAATGTCTGCCTCACTATCTGGAGCATCAATATGCTAAAATGATGTTCCGACATCTTCTTCGACATGAGTCCCTTTCTCAACAGTCGAATTATCAACCACAACAGTAATGGATTCCATCATGACTTTAGTTTTGGAGTTAAAAACCTTGTAAGCTCTGCTATTTTTAGAGTAACCAAGAAATATCCCTTCATCGCTTTTGGGATCTATATATCTCATTTGTTCTCGATCAACCAAGATGTAATATTTACTCTCAAAGACATGGAAGTATTTAACAAAAGGTTTTGTCCCTTTCCACAATTCATAGATTGTATATGATGTACCAGCTCTTTGAGTGACACGATTGTGAATATAATATGAAGTATTCACGGCTTTAGCCCAAAAATGATAAGGAAGATTTTTTGCATGTAGCATGACTCTAGCTGATTCTTGTAAAGTTCTATTTTTGCATTCTACAACTCCATTTTGCAAAGGAGTGATGGGTGATGAGAATACATGACCAATACCTTCTGGAGAGAAAAATTCATAGAATTTGCATTTTCAAATTCCTTGCCATGGTCACTTCATGATTCTAACAATCACATTTTCCTTCTCTCTTTGAAGGCGTTGACAAAGATCTTTGAAAACCTCAAAAGTATCTGATTTGTCTTTGATAAAGTTCACCCAAGTAAATCTTGAAAAACTTGTTGGTCTATATGGCTAATTAGTTTCCAAGCTCGGGGGGTGAATAGCTTTTTGAAAAATTATTCGGACTTCATAAAAATTAAGTTTAGCGACATTGACTATTGGATGCGCGAACAATCACCACAAATAACAAAAAGATAAATCGATGTGGAATAAGATTTTATCTTGAATTGAGAGATTCACGATACAAATCTTATATACAATCAAATATTAATGAATCCTTGAACAATATACAAAACTTTTCACAATTCCAAACCAAACCTAAAATAACAAAAACACTAAGCTATCAATTAAAAACAATGCAAGTGAAATTGAATAATTGAATAGAATTTGCAATTAATTGATCAAAGCAAATTAGTTAAAAACCTAATTCAATGAATTAGATTGTCTTTTTGGTGAAAAAGAACTTAGATCAACTTTTGCAATTAACCTAACAATTATTCAATTAATCACATGCAATAGCAAAAAGTAAAGAGGATAAGGAAGAGAGATAACACCGGTATTTTTATAGTAGTTCGCTCTTTCTCGTCCTCGCTAGAGCTACGTCTACTCTTCTTGATGAGTACGCCTTCACCAAGGTCATCCACGATGTAACAAATATTGATTACAATGTGTTTACAAGAGTTCCTTGAAATTAAACCTAATTCTTCAACCCATATGCAAACACTCCCCCAAACTCCAAGTAACCCTTGAATTTGGTGCTTCTTGAATCTTCGAATCCTTGATTACCCGTGCACCCCTCCGAACTCTTTACTCAAGCCTTCGATGCTACGTTCGGTAAACGAATCCCCTTCGACTTCAAGAACGGTTAGAAAGACCCCGAAGACCTTTGGAGGTGGAATGAGATTATTCACTTCACTTTGAAGCCTTGAATAAGCTCAACCAATCTTCTTGAGAGAACCAACTTACAATCCCTACTAGCACCCTTGCAAATCAATGTGACTCAATGTACATAGTAATTCTAAGAAAAAGTGTTTAATCTTGAAGAATGTATGAACAATGAGTTTTTGAGACCTAGAGAGAATAGATGAAAATGATTCAATGAATTGGGCGTTATGAGGAGAAGACTATATATAGTGAGGGGAAGTAAGAATAAATTTCGCATAAAAACAACAGAGTGAATGAGTGAATCGATTCAGACAGCAAAAGACAACCCAAAAATGCATGAAGGATGAAACGGTACAATGCATAAGTGAATCGATTCAAGTGAGCCCAGGATGAAGATTGATACGATTCAACCTTCTGTTGAATCGATTCAGTGTAAGTAAGAGATTTTTGGTGAGACGATTCAAACAGAAACGAGTTTATTCAAGTGTGAATTGATTCGACAAGTTGTGAATCGATTCATCTGAAGTTAGAGACTTGGATGAATCGATTCAGTGTATTTTGAATTGATTCAATAAGCACGAGATGACAGACGACACTTTTTCACAATACACAAATGAATCCTAGATCAAGACACATAGATGCTAGGTGCTTTAACATGCTAACCATAATGCAATTTATAAAACGATAAACTAAACTTAAGAACATCATCAAAAACATATAAAGTAAAACTCGATAGGCTTCAAAATCATCAACAACCACATATACATATCTCTTTCCACCAAGACTTTCAGTTTGCATTGGCCCCATTAAATCCATGTTAAGAAGTTCTAGGACTTTTTAAGTAGTCTGATTTTGCAACTTTGGGTGTGACATCTTGATTTGCTTCCCAATTTGACACTCACCACATACTTTGCCCTCCTCAATTTTGAGCTTTGGTAGACCTTTATTAGCTTCTTCTAACATAATCTTCTTCATACCTTTAAGACTCAGATGTCCAAGCTTCTGGTGCCACAGTTTGAAGTCGTCTTCTTTGGACATTAAACATGTAGAAGAATAGGTAGTTTCTTGAGGTACCCACAAGTAGCAGTGTTGTCTTTAGATCTTACTCCTCTCATTATAACATCATTCTTCTCATTAGAAACCAAACATTCTGACTTGGTGAAATTTATTTTAAACCTCGATCACATAATTGACTAATACTGATCAGATTTGCAGTAAATCCTTTCACAAGAAGAACATCATCAAGTCTAGGACGTTCAATACAAACTAACTTTGCTACTCCCTTCATTTCACCTTTGGCTACATCACCAAACGTGACAAAACTGGTGGAATAAGACTTAATGTCCATTAAATACTTCTTGACCTCTGTCATATGTATAGAGCATCCACTGTCAAAGTATCAATCTTCTCTAGATCAAGCTGTAAGAGATGTATGGGCTATAAGACTAGTATCAACAACCTTAGGTTTCCACTCTTTTCTAGTTTTAATCATCACATGATTAGCTTTAGGTTTTGTTGGATTTTTAGGATAGCAATGCAATATGTAACAATAAGGCTTTATATGACCATATGTGGAAGAATAGGTATTTTCTTTACGTACCCACAAATAGCAATTGTCTTTAGATCTTACTCCTCTCATCATAACATCATTCTTCTCATTAGAAACCAATCATTCTGACTTGGTGAAATTTACTTTTAAGCCTTGATCACATAATTGACTAATACTTATCAGATTTTCAATCAATCCTTTCACAAGAAGAACATCATCAAGTCTAGTAAGACCAATACAAACTAACTTTCCTACACCCTTCATTTCACCTTTGGCTGCATCACCAAACGTGACAAAACTGGTGGAATAAGACTTAATGTCCACTAAATACCTATTGACCTATGTCATATGTCTAGAGCATCAACTGTCAAAGTACCAGTCTTCTCTAGATCAAGCTCTAAGAGATGTATGGGCTATAAGACTAGTATCAACAACCTTAGGTTTCCACTCTTTTCTAGTTTTAATCATCACATGGTTAGCTTTAGGTTGTGTTGGATGTTTAGGATAACAATGCAATATGTAACAATAAGGCTTTATATCACCATATTTACCACAATAATGACATTTCCAGGGCAAGAACTTGGCTTTAATTTGAGTTTTCTGATGTCTTGCAGGATGTTGTAACATTTGGTCTGACATCGTGAACTCATACTTACTTTCAGAAGGAATAAATTTTGTCATAGGGGTTTTTCCTTGTTTATCTAGAGATTGGTAATTAAAACCTTATACCTTTTAAGTTTCAAACACCTTTCCCAACTTGAAGAATTCCATCTAACATATCAGACCCATTGTTCAACATTCTTATAGATTTGGTCATGTTTTCAAGTTTAGAAGACAATAAGTTTACCTCATTTTGAAAACCAGAGATACTACACAAGAGTTTCTCTTTTTCAAGTTGCAGTTGAGCTATGATTCTCTTCTGCTTTTCTCATATCTTACAAACCTCTTCACTTCTGGCATAAAGTTCTTTGTAGGAATCAGCCAATTCTTCATAAGGGACATCCTCATCACAAGAATCTTCATCAAATTCACATCTACCAGTGAAGGTTGTAACATGCGTAGTAGTTTCATCATCAGGTTCATTGCTAGAGCAAGAAACATACAAGGCCTTCTTTTATTTCTTGAGATACGTGGGACATTATGAACTAATGTGTCCAAAACCCTCACATCCATGATACTGAATACCTTTTCCTTAATTGGGCTTCTCCTCATTTCTTACTTTTCTCTGAAAATCATTGTTCTTAGTGATGTGGGATGACATGTTCTTAACATTTGGTCTTGGCTTCCTATCCATTCTCTTCAGCACCTTTTTGAATTGCTTCCCAAGAAGCACAATAGCATCAGAAATTCCTTCATCAGTCTTCATGTCACATTGAACCTCTTCATCATTAGTGTTGCAGACAAAAGTTATGCTCTTGTTCTTCTTTTCAGATCTATCAATGATAGCCATTTCAAAAGTTTGAAGTGACCCAACAAGCTCATCCACTTTCATGTTGCAAATGTCTTGGGATTCTTCAATAGTTGTGACCTTCATGTCAAACTTTTTAGGCAACGACCTGAGGATTTTTATAACCAGCTTCTCCTCTGACATCCTTTCTCCCAAGGCACTATATGTGCTGGCAATGTCAAGAATATTCATGTTAAAATCATGAATGGACTCATCATCTTTCATCCTGAGATTCTCAAATTTGGTGGTGAGAAGTTGAAGTCTTGACATCCTACTTTTGATATGCCTTCACGAGTGGTTCTGAGGTTTTCTAATGCATCTTTGGCCACGGTACATGTATTTATTAACTTGATCATATTTTTGTCAACCCCATTGAATAGGGTGTTCAAAGCTTTGAGGTTTCCAAGAGCAACTTCATCTTCTTCCTTAGACCAGTCTTCTTCTGGATTTAATTCAATTGTGTAATTTCCATCTTTGTCCTTCACCACATGATCTTCCTAACCTTTGATAATTGCTTTCTAGATTTTGCTATCCATAGATTTTACAAAAGTCACCATACGCTCATAGTTGTTGTCATCCAAAATAGGTGATATGTTAACAAATCCTGCTTCCTTGTCCATAGTACCAGAAAAAATCTTCCTTGGAGCTCACCCAAAACAGAAACGAGTGTCTGCTCTGATGCCAATTGAAATTCTGGCATGTAGAGAACATATGTTGTATACAATGTCAGGACACCAGTAATGTCGAATGCAATAAACAAAGTATTTGTTAACCCAGTTCGGCGCAATGTCACCTACATCTAGGGGCATCCAAGTCAGAAAGGAAATCCACTATAATAGTATTAGTTTAAAGTCATATGTATATAACCTCCGGTTTACTTCCTTCGCATCTAATCACTACCCGTGATATTTCTATCTAAGACTCACCTAGATATGAGATCCCATTTCACTTCCTCTCAATCACACAACCAATGATTACAACAAATACAATCAAAGAGGAGACACGCTCCAATAAATAGAATCCATTCTTGCTTAAAAGCTTACGAGTGATTCAAAATTATAACTCAACTATCAATCCAGCTCTAGCATCAAGGTGATACAAAAGTGGCTCACAAACAACAATGGACAGACTAAAACCCTAATTGACACTTTCAAAAATGCGGTTTTAGTTGTATTCTTAGGTTTATAATTTCCTTTATATAGCTTGAGATATGCATGGGCTTTATGAACGATTCGGGCTAAACAATCCAGCTCATCCAATATGGTCTTCAGCACAATATTCCGGAATAATTAATATGGTTTCCTTAAATGTTTTGACATATATTCTTAGGAAACACGACAAATCTTACACTAACCTTTGTTGCTTATGGAAACACACGCTTCTTGGACAACACTCTACGTGAATCAAATCTTCATAGAATCTTCAGATATCTCACGCTAAAAACAAATCTTCCAAGAATGTGAAACAAGGCATGCTAAGATGTCGTACCAACATGTCAAGACATCTTGTCCAACATCTTGCCAGAACACTTGTTTTAACAAAATGTGGCCAATCATAATACACAAACTTAACACTTATACATCCATTCAAAACACTTTGAAATCCAAAAAAGACTATCCATTACAACGCTTCCCATGGGATCTACATAAACAAAGCAAAGCAACCGTCCAGATTGAAACCCATCATAAATCTGACAGTCTGAGGCAAAATTTTAGAGTTCTCAAACATCAGGGTTAAATCAACGGTGATGATGGAACCTCAGGAATAGTCTCTGAAACAAACACTCAAGTGCCTATGTAATCAAGTGCATTAATACCCTTTATACGTGGCAATCAAACACCAAAGGTCATGTCCCCTCAGTCTCGTCCTCGAGACGTGCGCATTAAATGCTTAGAGGACTAACGAACAACTCTCTAATGAGGGAATCTAATAGTTATGTCATCAACAGGCCCACATCAAAAGTTTATCCGAGCATTCACCGTTAAGCTCGCCTCAACCACTTCCCTAACAAACTAGTATATCCAACAGGTGAGCCAACATGTTTACGAGTGACCAACTATGGAACGAGGGAATCAATCGACTGTGGCGCCCATAACATGTTTGGTGACATTCTAGACACGATCGGTACGATCAAAGATAGCACGTTTGGTGACATTCTAGACATGACCAATACGATTGGTGATAACACATTTGGTAACATTCCAGACATGACCGGTACATCGATTATAGCACGTTTAGTAACATTCCAGACACGACCAGTATGACAACGATAAAACTTTTGTGGCATACCTTTTGGAAACAAAACCACTGCTCAGAAGTGAGCATGTTAGAAGAATGAGTGCCAACATTTTACCTAAACACATGCCGCTAGGCCTATCTCTTTCACTTTCCTAACGAATTGGAAGTACCGTGCAAATGAACTATTGTCATTACGATCACAAACTCATTGTGCGAAGGAGTTCCTCGCGAACATATCATATTTCAACGTTAAGGTTTTCACCTTTAAAAGCTTCCAACAAGCGGTACCCTCATCCTCAAAGTTGCACTTTTGCAAACTTAGACCTTCAAGTTTTTTGTTAGTCTAAGTTAGCAAATATATATATATATATATATATATATATATATATATATATATATAT
>Ga0228711_1007031_pt1 | contig 16479 bp, 9 predicted proteins | sample MedpolnodulmetaG_2_FD_177996 | JGI IMG/M metagenome (GOLD analysis project Ga0228711, IMG submission 177996) | Root nodule microbial communities from Medicago polymorpha collected in Santa Monica, California, United States - brown nodules | ecosystem: Host-associated > Plants > Roots > Nodule...
TAACCGAGTTATTCGGTTTAATCCGGTTCAGTCATGCGGTTCAACCAATGACTCAGTGGTTCGACCATTAACCCAATGACCCAGTACCCCTGCCGAGTCAATGACCGAGCCGAGTTTTAAAACTATGGTTTTAAAGGATGTTAGATGACAAGTTTCTTTTGTGTCAAAGTTTTTTTACTGGTCAAAGTTAGATAATAAATTATTGAACTTTTTGTTATAATTGGGTCAACGATAGTTTATTTTATTTATATTTTACTGTATACTGTAATATTTGTATTCTAAAACCCCTCGCCACCTTTGTTGTTTTGTCGTCTCTTGTTAACAAAACTTCTCTAAGTCAGTAACCAATGAATTCAGATATGTCGCTCTGTGGTAAGTTCTATTTTGTATTTTAATTTTTATTTTAATTGTATCTCTTTTACTAGATTTTATTTCTGTTATATTTTGTTTGTTTGTTTCAGAGGGTGATTGTGTACTCATGCGTTCCTCTAAACCGTCGATACCATCATACGTTGCTGTAATCGAAGAGATCAAAGCTGATTCACGAGACGTTCGTGTCCGTTGGTATTACTGGCCGGAGGAGACAAAGAAGGGTCGGCGTCATTTCCATGGCTCAAAGGAGCTTTTTCTATCTGATCATTCTGATGTTCAGAGTGTTGATACAATCTATGGAAAATGTATTGTTCACAGTTTGGAGAACTACATGAAGCTTGATGTTGTTGGTGATGATGATTTCTTCTGCCGATTCAACTACAATTCTGCTACTGGTGCTCTCACTCCCGATACAGTTCAAGTGTGAGTGACTTCATCCTTTTCTATTGAGCTTAAATATTGTTTGTTTTAATTTGTTGTTCTAAAATTTAATGGCAGGTATTGTAAATGTGAGATGCCCTACAACCCCGATGAAGTTATGGTCCAGTGTGATCACTGCACTGATTGGTAAGTTTAACATTAATTATCTGTACTTTATTTTTCTTGTATTGTATTTTAGTATATGTTTGGTTTTCTGGACTCTCGTATGTCTGGTTCTTTGAAAACAGTTATTTTAAGTCGGCATTAACCATAGGAGCATTGCGTAAATTATTCCAATTAGCTTGGACTGCTCTTCTATTCTTTCCTTTGATATTTTGGTACCTAGTGTTGCTTAATGAATGATAAAATTCTTAATACAAGCTCATAAGTTTAGCTTGTTTTTTGTTAGTGATTTCTTGTTTTACTTTGTTTCACTCTCGCGCATTGCTTCTCTCGAATTGTTATTTAATACATGCTTTCAGTACCTCCGACCCTCTAAGCCTCTTCTCCCTTATTCTGCTTATACATTGCTTGTATGCTTGTTTGGATTTCAGACTTCTGGATTGCAACTCAAGACAATAATACTTCTAGTTAGATGGTCATGTGTTATTTAACTTCATTGGAAACTCAACTTGCATAAAAATGGCAAGTAGTGCCTTACACATATATGTCGCGCCAATCCAAGTACTAAATCATAAATTCATGGATTTTTAAAGTTGAATCAGCAGATTGTACAATTTGTTTCTAGATTATCATATCTAACATATAAAAATTCATGCATTTAGTATATTTAAATAATATAAATTGCAAAGAATAAAAGGAAAGGAATCACTATATGAATTGAATACATTTTTTATGCATTTGAATGATTTTATTTTTTTTATTTTTTGTGTTTAATTAAATAAATGAATGTAATTGGCATGACAAGTCTTTCACACACGTCTAGTGTCTCATTACTTCTTATTTCTTTATTATTGTACTTTATTTCTTTCTCACATTTACATCTATGATTGAAATTCATTTGAATGTGATCTTTGTGCCAAATTCTTCCTTAGCTCTAAGGTCCCATAAATATCTATCTAAGTGGATTTTTGAAATACTGTCAAATAAATTAAGGGTAAATGGATAATGAAGATCTGAAAATTGAAATGCATGGCTTTAAGGATTACTTTCATTTTAGACGAAGAAGAAGATGATTAATTGTTTTTGGGGATGTAATCCTGGGAGGAGAATTTATGTGTAATTATTTCAGTGGCAACTCAAGTAGTAGCACATGCACGGATTAATTAAATAATAACCTTAGATAAATAGATTTTGTGCAGTGGCAAACTTTATGTGGTCAACCCAACTTGTTAAACTGTTTATTAGAAGATAATGTCATTTAATTCTCTGTAATTTCTTTAACCTCATAATTTTGGTCATTAATCACAAAAATACGGTTCTCTAAAACTAATTGAAAACCTGCCTTGTGAATCATGACTATATTTACTAATTTTCATGGGAGACATGAGCAATTTGAAAGGTTATTAATAAATTATTTTTAAGTGGGATTTAATAACCTATCTCGATTCTGTTAGTTTATTTGCTAAACCATGGTAAATGGGAAATATTTGAGGTTTCTGTACCTGTTTGAAGAGGATTTACATAAAAAAATTGCTTGTTTTGCAACAGAGGCCTTTATAGTGTGAATGTAATCTTCAGCATAATATTTGTGATTCAGGTTTCATCCTGCTTGTATAGACATGACGGTGGAAGAAGCCGAAAGAATTGACAACTTCTTTTGTGAAAGTTGTTCTGTCGAAGTTCAAAAAAAGTTGCAAGGTTCTCATTCTGCTACAAGACTCACAGATACAAAGGTATTTCTAACCACTATTGTTTGAGAGTTTTAGAACGACCTTGTTTTCAACACTTATTGACTTACCTGTCCTCCGAGATCTTTGATATCTTCATCTGTAGGGTGTTAGTTTGTTAATTCCTATTCCAATGTGTTGGAAATTCCGTTTTCATTACAGTCTGCCCCTAGCCACCTAACTGCAGCATTTGGGTTGTCTTCATTGCAGCCTCCAACACCTTCCTTGTGTTGGGTGTGAAGGGGTGGATTTAGTCCCACTTTGCCTGGACATATGGCATATGCAGTGTTTATAAAGCTTGGGTAGCAGTTACCTTACAAGCTGGTTTTGTTAGGTTGAGTTACGCCCAACCCATATTCTAAGATGGTATCAGAGCCTATCTTATATTTGTTGTGGCTTTCCGTATTGTCTAAACTTCAGGCTTATTGGGACCGAGTGGGAGGGGTGGTGGTGGAAATTCTGCCATCATTGCGACCACCCCTAGCTGCCTAATTAAGACATTTGTGTTGTCTTCATTGCAGCTCCGCATCCCTCAAGCCAGGTTTGTATGATTGAGTTAATCTACTTTTGTATTTTGAATAAGAATAATCAATCAAGTTTGACCACATGAGAAATATGGATATATCGGCATGCTTCTCTATAGGCATAGCCATGAAAAGACACAATCTTATATGATTGACAGTTGACAGTCGTCGCTCATTTTAATGGTTTATCTGAAATAGACTGCAGTTTTCCTGTAAATTTTTCTTCTAATAAAAGGAAGAATCAATTCATTGATGTTTATATTTTGTTTGGTATTGTAGGTGGATGCTAAAAGCCGTCAAAGATGAAAGTGATGGTGTATTAGATATATAATGGACGGGACCCTAGCTTTTCAAATTCTTGGTAGGAGCTACACAAACTCTGTGACAATGGTTTGGAAGTTTGTCAATGGTTTGAGTATACATCCCTGTTTTCCTTGGAAGTGGAGGATGTGTTTCTTTTTGTTATCTGTAATTCTTTTGTGATGTAGATTGTCCATATATCCTCATCGGGTCTTTGTTCATACTCAGACTTTTGTCAAGTAGCTTGACTTGTTTACAACTACAATCGGTAGACACATTAATACTTTTGAGAAATTCTAATATGGTCACAGGACCAAATAAATAGTGTTCGGTTATACACACATAAAAAATATTTTATTAATAATAAAGAGTAAATTGATAAAATAATGATTGAATATTTTAAAGATAGTCTTTTCTTGAGTGTGTGTCCAAATCTATTGATTTGATCTTATGACCATAATAAAATACCTCTAAGACTTTCTATTTCCAGTGATGTCATCGTGTTGGCAGTTGGCGTGGCAAAACTGCAAAAGGATTAAAATAAAAGTAACGGAAATTAAAAAGGACAAAATTGTTGTTGGTCGTTTTTTTTTTGTTAACATGATATTAGTATGAAATTTTACCACCATTTGATGGTGATTAATCTCCGTCCGGGAACATGTGGGAAACACAAGGTGGGTTCTCCCTTTTCAATTGAATTTTTGCCATATGCATGAGTGAGGAATGGAACCCTGAGCACATGCTTAAGGATCTCAAATCTATTACCACTTGAATCAATCTATTATTATTATTATTATTAGTTGTTGTTAGTCGTATTTGTATCAGACCATATTTGATAATCAATTTAAAAAAGTAATTTCAATTTCTGAGAATTAAACAAGTTCGTGACAACCTTATAAGTTGATACATAATTCCGATTTTACTTGACATGGTTGCAAATTTGGTCCAGACTTATAGGCCATCTCTAGCCTCGAGAGATCATTAAAATTCTCATTCCATTCTAGTGTCCCATGAAAATTTGAAATCACCCTTGGACAAAAATATTTAAACGCTTTACATCTGAAATTTAGAATCCAGACGTCAAAAAGACGATCCTTAGGCAAAAATGTGTATTTTGCTCATTCGAATTTTTAGAATTTGCATGTTTTAGGAAGCATAATACACATTAACAGAAGTAAAAAAATAACTGAAGCGATTGTAATAATAACAATTTAACAAAATGTCGTTGCATATATAAAGTGTATGGAAAATGATATTTAAAGCGAAATAGTAGTATCCCGAATGTTTCAAGACACATGTGGCATGTATGCCACCCATCCACCATTTTATGATTTCCATCATTTTCTCCCCCATCTCCCATGATTTCCACTCAAAACTGTTTTTTATTGGCCTGTTTTCGTTGGTGATCGATTCAAGATCATTCCTATTCTTGTGAATAGCATTGTTGAAAGTGTATTTTGTTCCCTAATTCTATACATTTTAACCAATCTTTCGGTTAGAAGTGACATCATCCTAGATGCCCCCAAGACTCTTATCTTCAACCTTAGCTACAATAGTTGTAATTATAACTGATTTGATCGAATGTTTGGAATGATTGATGAACCAAATTGGTGATTGATACATTTAATAATGATAGTTATTTGAACTCTTAAGAATAATTCGTACTATGCATAATTATAAGGTTCCACATATAATCCAAATGAAAGATTGTTAGATCTATAATCCAACATTGACTTCATGTGTGAACAATTATGTATCGTAGATTGTCACTTACGTCAATCTTAATTAAAAGTGCTCTAATAATTTTTGACTAATGTGGACTTAAGAATGTCTATCGGGGTGTAGAGGCAAAAAAAAAGGTAAAACCAAAATGATAATAGTTAACCATAATTTGTCTCTACACCTTGATACGTCTTTGTTGACATTCTAGTATAATTAAAGGTATTAGATAATAAGTTTTTGAGAGCTTAGCTTAGTTGATAATGATATTGCATATTATATGACAGGCAGGGGTCGAAATTCGAACTTTAGACACTCTGCTTCTCCACATTTAAAACGTGTGATTTATAACCACGAGGCTATCTAACAAGAAGAAAAACAAAAAAAAGAGTTTATTTTATTCTATTTAAGTCTCGCTGTATATTGATAACATTTGTATTCTTAAACCTTAGTCATCTTTATTGTTTTGTTCTCTATTTCATCTAATTCTCTATACCGTTAACAAAAGCTTCACTTCGTTAAAGACCGATGGATACTATGTATGCCTATCTGAAGTAAGTTCCAATCAAACTATTATTTTATATTACTTTTTTAATTTAATTGTATCAATTGGATTTTCAAGAACTTTATTAGGTGTTTTTTTTTGTCATTTTTTTCTTCCAGATGGTGATTTTGTGCACTTGCGTCCAGCTGATCCGTTGATAACATCGTACGTGGCTAGGATCGAAGCTATCGAAATTGATTCACGAGGTGCTCTTGTGAACATTTATGTTTGTTGGTATTACCGGCCGGAGATGGTAAAGGGTGGTCGGCGACATTTCCATGGCTCAAAGGAGCTTTTTCATTATACGTGCAATGTTCATGACATGTGATATAGGAAAGCTAAAGACAATAACGCTTCTAGTTAGGTGGTTATGTGTGATGAGTCAATAATGAGTCGATAATTAGTGTTTTTTATATAATATTTAAGTTTATTTTATTTAGATTTAATATGTTTTTATTTCCTTTTTATAGTTATTTTACTCCAATTGCAAGTTATTTTAATTCAGGAACAAATATTCAAAAGATTGAGTCTTGGAGTAAAAGAAAGGAGAATTGAAGCTGATCCGTGCCAAAAATATGAAGATCTTATACAAAAATATCTTGTGCAAAGAAATTAAAGATCTTGTACCAGAATATAGCAGAGGCGCGCCCCCTTTTGTCCTTTTGCTGCTTTTGCTTCTTCGACAAGCAACCTATTTTAGTATTTCTGACCTAGAGCCCACGGTTTCTTGTGCAACACTTTAGTGATTTAATTCTTGGGGCTTAAGTCAATGTTAGACTATAAATAGAGCAACCATCTAATTTGTAAAATCATCTTTTGTTCTTGGAATTCAATAGTGACAATTGGTTTCTTTAATAAAAGTTCTTCTTTTATTTTCTTGTTATTTTATTTATGTTCTTCTTCTTCTCTTCTATGTCTACGATGAACATGAGTGAGTAGACTTTTCTTGTCTTGAGATTGTTGGATGAGTCTAATGACCTAATCCTAATCAAACCAAGTCTCGAACCCTAATTTTATATAAATCTACTGTCTAATCTAATTTCACTGTTTTTATAATGAATTAACAAGTATCAAACTCATAAAGCGACAACAGAGGGTTGATACTTGTTAATTCATCATCACAAATATCAAAGTGAAGCATCGAAAGAAGAAGTTTTGATAATAGAACAAGTGAAATTAGACAAGGATTGCGAAACATGAAAATAGTCTAGCAAACCTTGAGACAAATAAAGTTTCGTTATTCAAGGATTCTAATAGCAATCAACCATCGGAATAGACGTGGTTGCTAGAGGAATACACTCACTGAAACCGAAAGGAGATGTGATAGGCTTAAGAAACTTGTCTTTAGAAAATAAGTCTAATATAAAGTTTAGGTTTAGGGTTTGGTTTGTGAAGGGTTTGTCACAAGATGAACCAATAATCTCAATGCGCCTTTTTATTATTATTTTCAACCGTTAAAAATCAAATCTTTACAACTGAACTTTCTTCTAATCATCAATAAAGTTAATTGAATTGAGCAACTCTTTGTTAGAATGATACTCTCTTTTTACTACTTCGGTAAACCGTGCACTTGCGGATTTACTACATCAATGTGTTATTTAATTTCATCGGAATCTCAACATGCATAAACATGGGAAGTAGTTCCTTACACATATATGTCGTGCCAATCCATGTACTATTGAAACCAAATTCGTGGATTTATCAAGTTTTTTTTTAAGAAGCGTGGATTTATGAAGTTGAATAACAGATTTTACAATTGATTTGTAGTTTATCATATCTAACATATAAAATTTCACACATTTAGAATGTTTAAATGAATATAAATCGTAAAGGATAAAAGGAAAGGAATCACTACAAATTGAATACATTTTTTATGCATTTGATTGATGTTTGTTTTTGGTATTTCATTGAATAAATGAATGTCATTGGAATGATAAGTCTTTCACACTGGTCTGGTGTCTCATTACTTCTTATTTCTTTATTAGTGTACATTGTTGGTATTTCACACTGACATCTATGGTTGAAGTTCATTTTGAATGTGATCTTTAGATAGATTTTGTGTAGTGAAAAACTTAATATGGTTATCACAACTTGTTAAACTGTTAATTAGAAGAGTACGTGAATTTAATTCTCTGTAATTTCTTTAACGTTGTGATTTTGGTCGTTGATCCCAAAAATACGGGCATTCTTAAACTAATTGAAAACCTGCCTTGTGAATCATGACATGATCAATTTGGAACTTTTAAATGGGCCTTAATAATCTATCCTGAGGCTATTAGTTTTTTTGCTAAACCATGATTAATGGAGAAGATTTGAGGTTTCGGTACCTGTTCAAAGAGGATTTACATAAAAAAATAGCTTGTTTTCATGTGGATACCGGGTTTTGAGTGAATGTAGTATTCAGTATAATATTTTGGATTCAGGTTTCATCCTGCTTGTATAGACATGACTGTGGAGGAAGCTGAAAGACTTGACCACTTCTTTTGTGAAAGTTGTTCTGTCGAAGGTCAAAAAAAGTTGCAAAATTCTCATTCTGCTACAACAAAACACTCAGATACAAAGGTATTTCTTATTACTGTTGTTTGATAGATTGATAACAAGATTGTTTTCAACACTTAATACTATTTGAATTGACTTACTTGACCAGTGAGATCTTTTATATATATCTTCATCTGCAGTTTTTTCTTCTTCTTAATTCCTATTTCAATGTAATATGATTATATCTTCAGTATACTTCGTTTATATGTAAGATGTATTACAAGTTGATCTGTTTTTATACAGAGGTGAAAGTTACTTCTTCAATATGAGAATATAACTTGATATCACTGTTTGCAAGATCTGAATAGCAAATTTGAATATAACTTCGTTTTGATGAATAATAACAAAAGCCTGCAGATTGTGATAAACATGCATGATGGAGACTTGGAATTAATGTCAGAACCTCACATCTTCTCCCACCCCTTTTTAATTTATGTTTCTTCTAAGTTAAAGCAAAATTTAGGACAATAATATTGTTTTTTTATTTCTAAGCTGCCCAATAAAGATTTGAATGCTTCATGTTGAATCGCTTGAATGCCTAATCAGCATGCCTGGCACTATATTCAGGCAAAATATTCATGAAAATATGCCTTTATGTTTTAAATAAGAATAATCAAGTTTGACCACATGAGAAATATGGATATATTTGCATGCTTCTCCGTAGGCATAACCATGGAAAGATGCAATCTTATATGGTTGACACTGCTCATTTTAATGATTTATGTGAAATAGACTACAGTTTTCCTGTAAAATTTTCTTCTGATAAAAGGAAAGATCAATTTATTAATGTTTAGAATTTGTTTGGTATTGTAGGTAGATACTAAACGCATTGAAGGTAAAAGTGATACGAGTTGAATAAACTATATGACAATGCTATACAATAGTAAACTATAATTTTTCTTTCTTTTTCTGAATCATACTATTGTCTTTCTCTGCTTTGTGGGATAAAACTTTGTTGTTGTTGTTTATGTCGTCGTCGTCTTTCTCTACTTTAATGGAAGAAAAGAGACTAATTTAAAAAGTTTGTCGATGGTTTGAGTATCCATTCTTGTCTCCTTTGGAAGTGGATGATGTGTTAATTTTATTAGGTGTAATTATTATGCGTTGTAGTTTTCCATCTATCCCCATCGGGTCCTTGTTCTTATAAGCAGTAGACACTGTTCAAGACTTTTGTAAAGGATCAAGACTTTCAATTCTTCGGTGATTTCGTCGTGTGTTGGTAGTTGGTATGGCAAAAGGATCAAAACAAACGGTAATGGGAAAATAAAATGGATAATATTGATGTCATACCATATTGTATAAGCAAAATCTCATGCATAGGTGCAATACAACACTAGGTCTTGCACCAATTTTTATTCAATTTGATAAAAAAAAACTCCACCAGATCTCATATTTCATGTAAACTCTTCACAATTCACACCATTTTAATCATTTTTTCTTTCTTTTTCCTCTAAGCGATCCTCTCTGATTCACCACCGGCCAGCAACCCTCATGGCGTTTGACCGACGTTGTATGGCCACCTTTGACTACAAAATCACCACCGTTGAACTCTGCTCCTCTACAAACCCCTCGGGTTTTTTTTTATAGATACCATTCTATTTTCCTTGATATCTGCATTAACCCCTCCAATTTAATTTAACGATCAAAGCATTTTTTATGGCAACCACCTCGTCGAGAATTGACTTTGTCTGCAACCACTTTCTCCAAAGAATTGGTTAAGCTGAGGTTTAACTCGTACACCCCCGCACGCCAATCACTACTGGCTTGGTGCGTGTATATAAATGGTGGATGACATGAACAATAGGCTTTCATATTATCTCAGAAATTGTGTTTGAACCTAACACAACCTCACAAAACCGACTTGCGGGTGAGGTGAAGATTGTCCCCCATTTATAAACACATGTTCATGCCATATTTTATTCGACGTGAGACTCTTTAACATTTTTAACGGTAAAAATCATTTGATTTTAATTACATTATCGAATTCGTTTATAATTGTTTACCAAATTTTATAAACAAGTGCTTTTACGTGTGTCTGCATGCGTAAAAAAATTTGTGTGTGATTAAATGCATTTATTTGGGGTTGGGCAACTTTTGCTCATATAAGTATTTTTGGCGAGACCGTAAAAGGAGCCTATATTAGAAGACTTTTTTTTTATTTTTTTTTTATTTTACAGATAATCAAATAACAAGTTCTTGGCTCCTCTCTGAGTTGATACATAATCCCGATTTTACATGACAAGCTAATTTGATCATGACCTATAGAGCATCTCTAAGGTAGAAGTATTGATTGATTCATTATCCGCTCAGAAGTGGTATCAAGTACCAACTCCATTCGGTGATGGAGCCAGAAATTTTATAGAGCCTGGATAAAATTTTGATCGCAAATTCACAAATGAATGAAGCCATCATACTGGAAGAAAAAAGATGGGGGGGTCTCTTACAATACAAAATTTACATACGCATTCTTAATTTCTTTGATAACTCGATGGATTTTTGTCTTTAAATGAAACCTTCATCCTTCCATGACCGCATCAGGCCACAGTTGTGTGTAAATCTGCATTACGAGGCTGCAACGATCCTAACATAGTTGGTGCAAGAACCACGTCACACCGAGTCAGGTTGCAGCAGCTGATGTAGTGATCATACAAATTATTATCTATCTTACATGTTTCAGTTTTCTTTTGGGAAAGGCATTAAGAGAGGGTTCAAATTGGAGGACATGGAACTTCTACATGTGGTAAATGGTTAGTGATTTACGTCATTACTTCAAACTATATGTTGTCTCTTTATTTTTATTTTTTTCCTGTCTAATTCTTTCTATTTTCCTTTCTTTTCATACAAGCGTTTATTTATTTAGGTTAGACATGAGTCATAACAACACACGATCATCATATAAGTAGAGCATAACATGGCTTTGAGAGAATTATAATTAGTTTGATTATTGCAATTTTCAAATGAGTAACAGATGCTTGCTCCCAACAACTACAACGAATAACGATTGACATCGAAGTGGAGTTCTTCAAATTTTAGTTTCAGTTAACAACATGACGTCACACTCTATAATGCTATCCCAATGTAACTCTTTTTCTTGGATTTTTCATCTAAATGTCCTTTTCAATTCAAACTGTTCAGGTGTAGTATTCATTAATGCACTTTTTATCTTATTTTGTTAACTTCATGAATCTTCTTTTGAAAAAAATCACATGAGTATGCTTTGTTTGGTTTCAACCATGTTGTAGTGCCACCATTTAATCTTTGGCTTCGATTAAAATACAACAAAAAAACATTCCATTCAAATAAAGAAGAGAATGAGTATATTCATTTGGTCATTAATGGATAGGGTAGTGCAACATATCTATGTGCCTAAGTTAATCCAAATCCCTACCCTCAAGTGTGGAAATGGTAGTGGCAAAGAACATGAAGAAAGGGATAAAAGGGTTACTGCATGTGGAAGGTTAAAGAATGTGTAAAGTTTGTGTTAGTTTGTACATAATATCATTTCAATTTCACCCTTACCAGCTGATTTTTATTAGACTTGGTTTTGTAGAGACAGTGAAAAGAAGAAGAAATAGGATTATAGGAAAGGAGTGGGGCATCAAGTGCATCTCGAAGAGGGGGAGAGTGAGGGAGGGAGGGAGGAAGATTTGAATATTGTTGTTAAATACTATTCTTATCATGTTTCAATTTATGGACATTGAGAGTGTGGTGTCAATTGAGATGATGAACACGTCTTACACTTTGATGGTGAACTCTATATTTAACTATTTTTATTTATGTATTGAAGAACGATAGGTCTCTTGAATCAAAGAAGGAAGTAATAGTATAAGCAGGCACCAAATAGTGGGATGAAAAGGCCAAGTAGTGTGGAATAGTCCCAAAATTATGGTTACCATTTTTGTTTGTTTATGTCACTTGAGAAATTTGTGGCCTATGGTTTTTGTTTGGTATTGTTGTAGTCATCACTACATCCTTTTGTTTTAACTTATATACGAGAGGGATTAGAACACATTGAAAGTCCTGTTTCACTACATATATGTAGTTAATTTCATGAATATTTAGATAATCTTTTTTGCTTATTTTCTCCAAACTTGATATGTTACCATCACTGTCGGAGAAATTCTTAGGTGAACTCTCACCTAACACGTCATTTTTATATCCAGCTAATTAAAACCCAACACCTCATTAAAATAATTAAAAAAATAAATTAAAATCAGTTAGAAGTGGTGGTGCTAAGAAAGTGGGGAGAGGATAGAGAGAAAACGTATGAAATAATAAGGAAAAAAAAATCTAATTTTAAATTATTTTTTTAATTATTTTAATGAGGTGTTGAGTTTTAATTGGTTGAGTGTAAGAATGACGTGTTAGGTGAGAGTTCACGTAAGAATTTCTCTCACTTTCGCAACATGGTAATTAACTTTGTATATTTACTACTTTCTATTTTACCTTACAAGTGTTACATTATTGGTGTCAATGCAGAGGGACTGCCATCGGCCAAGAGAGACAGAGAGGTTTCCTCATTGTTTTCGATGTATGCTACAAGAATTGAATTGTACCAAGGGTTTTTTCTTCATTTTTGACATTGTGTTTTTTTTATTTAATCTTCTTATTTTATTCTAACTAATATTTCAAAAACACAATAACTTAGAGCGTATATAGATATGAGAGGGATTACGGTTTCTTGAGGAATGGCTGGGAACATAGAGATAACAAATACATGAAGAAATACATAAATATTGATGGAGTATGGCAACAACGTTTTGTAATGAAAAAACTAACATTGTGACATGCAGCAGCAAGACTGTGACAGCCGCATAGAGCCTGTGTTGGAAGGTTGGGCTGATAAAAGGGGAAGGGTGGTGGTATCCTTGGCCACCGACGAAAGTAACAATTTGCATCAAGGTTCTACCATTATCATGTGGAACTGATTTCTCTTACACAAGAAGAAAGTGCTCAAAAGGATTTTCTATTTCTTACTATGATTTACCATAATCTTCAACACCATCAACTTTTAGTTTTTTTGTTTTAATTTTGTGGTAGCTTTGTTTTATGCGCACCGAAGTGCGAACTTAAAAATAAGCATAGAGTAGAAAACAGGAGACATAAAGAATAGGAGAAAGCTCAAAAAGTAAGTATATATGCTCTGAAATAGTACACTTTGATGAAGTGATTAAGTAACAAACTTCATTTCGCTCTTCTAAAACAAAAAGTGTTAAAGTGATTGTTTTTTTAACGACAAAGTGCTAAAAAGATTAATCGTACATTTAGAATCACAAAGAAAGGTTTTAGATAAAAGGCTTGATATTATAATTTCCTTATGTTTCATTTTAATTCCTATTTTATTGTGCCCATCTTTTATAATATGAAGTGTGTTAAGTGAGATATATGTCAATTATCTTATCTTATGTTTAAAATTATTTGTATTAATATATAACAATGACGGTGTGTTTTAATCATTTCTTATTCTCTTACAATCTATCTATAAATATTTATTTATGGAATAGCCACTACTTTTGTGTAGATGCATGCGTTAGCGCAGTAGAAAAGGCAGACAGATAGGCACGGGAGTGCCCGTCTGGACGCTAGTATATAAATAGTCATAAATCAAAATAAAAAAGGCTCGTCATTTTGTCAATAAAAGTACAATCTAAAATAAGAGAGATAAAACATAACATGTCAATAGTGTGCTAAATAAAATTAAGAGGTAAATTCCCTTTTCGAGATCTCTTTGCAGTGAATGTTCGAATAGTATCAACATCATCAAGTGACTTGAATATCTTCTGATCGGTGTAACGTATCATCAAGTCATTGAACCACACATCGTTGATCTTGTTGGTAACAATTCTTTCACGAGCTTATAAGATTATTTTACTAGCTTATTAATAGAGCTTGACAACCGGCGAACTTCCAACTTTTGTTGATGTTGGTAATAGTTATGGTGCACCCGCTATTGTTGAAGATCCACAAAATATAAATTAAAATCTGATTTATTATGCCCTGTTGTAGAAGTGATTGCAAGTTTTTTTTTGTATAAAGTGATTGTAGAAGTGATTGTAAGTTTTCAGTTGATAGTATGTCATTTTGTCTAATAAGCTATTATCAATAGTGATTCAAATTTTGTTACTGATGTAGCTCAAAAGTAAGTATTTTTATGTATCGTCTCCACAGGGACTGATGCGATATTTAAGTCGTTCAACAATCGATATCGTTCTAAACTTATGGTTCAAATGATTGATTGATTAAAAACTAATCTAAATTGGAATAACCAATAAAATTGAGACGTAGTACGGTAATTCATGCCTGGGGTTAAAGTCGTTGACACACTAAATAGTGCACTCTTATGATTACTTAAACGGATTCTAGATTTACTAATATTATCACATATCGCTCAACAACATCATTTGTGTCCAAATGATGTCGTGATTTCTAATGGATCATTTAAATGCCCGATTTCTCAAACTATTAAACGATCCAATAGTCGATTGCATCGTTGTATTGTCGATTTCCCGAACTATTAAACGATACAAAAGCTTTGAGTCCCAACATTCAAAGTGATCATCAAAACCTAAATTTCATGTCTAGAATTAAAGTTTTGATAGATTATTATTCCAACCCTAGATTCATAAGCATCTTTCTACATCATTTCCAATCATAAATATAACATTAAATACAGGAATAAAATCAACATCAAGTAAAATAATACTTGAATCAAATATTTGAGTATCAAAAAGAGTACATATTAACTTGATCAAGTACCTCTAACCCTAAATGATAGATTTAGCTACTTACTTTCATAGTAGCCTTGCAAAAATGGAAGAAAAGATGAAGATTCATGACAAGATTCATGATTTCTCTACAAATCTTGGGAGGAATCCACTTCTAATACTCTTGCTTCATGTTTCTCTCTCTAGAAATGCTCTCTCTCTCTCTCTAAAAATCAGAAAAAATCTCAAAAACAATCAATATAATCTTTGAAAAATGAGAGAAAAGTTATTTATATGGCTCAGTCTGTCCCGTTCGCTTAGGCGAGCAGGAGGTCGCTTAAGTGAGCGACTGGAAAATCTTTTGTTGGCAATTGAGAAGCTGCCACGCAGCCTTATCATGTTGCGCTCGCTTAAGCAAGCTAACCTTGTGCTCTCTGGAACTTGCTCGCTTAAGCGAGCTGTGGTCGCTTACGCAAGCTGAATTTGCATTTTGGTTGATTTCTTGGTCCTTACTTGTATTTTCCTGCACAAAAAGGGTATAATAAGGCACATAAAGCATAAATGACATATTTGCATAAAATTAGAGCTTTTCCATAGATAATCTTGCAAAACAAGTCACTAAAATGCCTAAACTAACACATGAAATATATCACTTTTGAGCACTTATGAAACTCTTTCCAACTTAGTTCTTTGTTTGTCCTCTGATAAGTGCTCAAAAGTAACATATTTTATGTGTTAATCTAGGCATTTTAGTGACTTGTTCTACAAGTTATCTAAGGAAAAGCTACCAAATTGTGTTCTTTTACCATTTATGCTTTACATGCCTGATTCCACCCCTTTTATGCAGGAAATGACAAACAAGGGACAAGAAAGAAGTTGATGACCTAAAGTCAGTACGCTTAAGCGTCCTCAGCACGCTTAAGCGTACACAATGTCGAGAGCAACTTCATGTACGCCATTGGTACGCTATCGGCACGCTTTCCAGATTCAGAGAGCACGCTTAAGCGTCCTCTCGTACGCTTAAGTGTGTGAGTTCCAGTAGCCAAACTTCATGTACGCTATCAGCACGCTTTTGGTACGCTTATCCAAGATTTATTTGGTACGCTTAAGCGGTCATTGTAAGCGTACACAATGTCGAGAGCTCAGATCTGTACGCTGATTGCATGCTTCCCACACGCTCAAGCGAACTTCATCAGGATGCAAGTGGATAAGGCACACGTGGCTGTTCCCAATTGGCCAACGAAAGATTTCCAGGAGGCACGCTTAAGCGACCCCTATACGCTTAAGCGTGCAGGCACGAATTCTGCCCAACTTAAAGAGTTTTTCTTCTCTTTCTCACCAACATATCATTTTTGTAATACATCTTCTGGTTTTTAGAGAAAGAATAGGGCATTTTCTAGAGAGAGAAACACAAAGCAAGGTAGTTAGGAGTAGATTCAACCCAAGATTTGTTGAGACATCATGGATCTAGGCATTGAATCTTCATCTTTTCTTCATCCTTTGCAAAG
>Ga0228711_1007032_pt1 | contig 16479 bp, 9 predicted proteins | sample MedpolnodulmetaG_2_FD_177996 | JGI IMG/M metagenome (GOLD analysis project Ga0228711, IMG submission 177996) | Root nodule microbial communities from Medicago polymorpha collected in Santa Monica, California, United States - brown nodules | ecosystem: Host-associated > Plants > Roots > Nodule...
GATGAATATTTTTATACTTACTTTTTCATTATTTCAATTATACCCTTAAACAACTTTTTCAATAATACAGATCGTTGTTGGTGTCATTAAAAAAAATTAGATTATATTTTTTTGTTATATTGTTGGTGTCATTGAAATAGATAATCATGGTTAGTTTGATTTGTTATAATTTGAAAGCAACTAACATTTATAGTTTTAGTTTTAATCCAAAAAAAATTTCAAAAAAAAAAAAATACCGTTCATAAGGTTTGGTTTCATGCCCCAGATTGTATCAAGACTCCCCTCTTGCTAGAAACAAGTTAGGCATGCCTGAATATAGGTTTCTGTATCTTTAGGGAGGTTTTGGCTTATACGTCCCCCTCCTGTCTTGTAGTTCTTTCATCTTTCTATTAATATATTTTGGTACTCTGGCACTTTGCTAGATACCGTTTTTGGGAAGAAAAAAAAAAGGTGAATCGGCACGTTAATGCTTGTATACGAATATATTCGCTAGTTTTGAATAGTAGGAGAACATATCCTTTTTCAGTAAAAGTCAGTTTGTTCTATAAATTGTCATTCTCTCAACAGTTTAGTACATAAAATATTAAAATTAACTAAAAGGTCATAATCTAATCTCGCATCTAATCTTGTCCAAAAACGGCCAATTAAATGAGGGACCAAATCATACATTTTTTTAGGGAACAAATCATACATGAAAGTATAGTTTAGGACTTTTGGTTTATTTAAGTAGTTTAGGACCAAGTTGGTAATATAGTGATAACTTAGACTAAATTGACTTCTTTTTTTAGTTTAGCATAATCCACCCGATCCAAAAAAAGAAGGGGAAATCACTCCACCAAATCATTATCCTTCTTCCACCATACACCTCCAAATCAAACGACCATTTTTTTTCAATCTTGCACTCCCATTTACACTTCCATCTTCTAACTTACTCTCACATTAAAAAAAATTAGTCACGAAATTAGAACCCCGTATATTTTGTAGATAAATCAAAAATTTCATTTAAAGTTCCACATGCGATGTGTGCCTTAAAATCTCATCTTGCAATTGTATTGGAGTTTGAAGTTGGTTAAGCCTTGGAAAAATCGCCAAGTGCTAGAACAATATTGCAAGGTGATTGATCAATAGTTTTTTCAAATTGCTTGCTTTTATTTTTACCTCAAGGCGATGTGATGGATCGCAATGCGATCCTTTCAAATGGATTTAGGGTGCAAGGCAATTGTGGCTTTTTGTCTCGATTCCTGAATCATATTTAAGCATTCTTTTATCATTTTGTTGTGTAATATTGAGAGACCACAAAACATAATTTTCAGGGAAAGCATAGGTTAAGGGTAATTGAGTGTTTTTTTGGTGAGATTCTTGGCTTGGGAAAAGCTTTTCATTCACCTTAGTTAATCATATCTCATTAGAGGGAGGATCAAGATTTCTCTCTTGATTTCTATGTGGGTTCGACTGACTTGATAAATGTGAAATTTTTTAGATTGTTCTTTGTGAGCTCTGAGAATTAATTTCTTGTAATCTCTCTGTATCACTCATATCATATTGGATTTGGGACTTGCTTCCAAGACGTGGATCGAATTGGGCTGAACTAGGCAAACAACTATTGGTGTGTTGTTTCTCTACTCTTTTACTTTCAATTTTTTATTATGCTTTGTTGATTATCTTTTCACTTAGATACTAGGAAGTATGTTGTTTCTTAAGACTGTTTGGTTGTTGGTTTCCAGTAATACTTGCTCCACACATCAAGTATACTGGTGTGATTAATGTTTATATATATTTACAACAATCGGCGCCTACAGTGAAGAAAATGATTAAATTATTCATTTGAGATCCTTGAATTTCAAGTGGGATATCAAAAAGTTTATCAAAATCAATGATTTTTGGTTGTAAAAGGTAAAGAAAGATGCAATATGTTTTGACACAACATAAGTGTTCTCAATCATTGAAATGTGAAGTTGCGATGTCACCAAATCTAACACAAGCGCAGAAGACCGATATGATTGACAAGGAAAAGAGTTTTATTGTTTTATGTTTAGTACATAATGTTTAAAGCGAAGTCGTGAATGTTACAAGCATTATGTCGATGTAGTCTAAATTGAAATCTTTAAATATGACCAAGCCATATAGACTCATATACAATTTATTAAGCAACAATTCTACCCATTTAGGATGGTAAAGTTTAAACATATTGTGGTACGAAATTTGACAAGATACTTGATGACTTGGTAAATACTTAAGTCAACATTGAAGATGAGGACAAAAAATAATTGATGTAATTGAAAATTTGAAAAAAAAAATTATATAAAAGGGACATCAATGTTTTATGTTGACTTGATGATGATGACGACGACGACGACGACGACGATGATGATGATGATGATTATTATGATTATTATTATTATTATTATTATTATTATTATTATTATTATTATTATTATTATTATTATTATTATTATTATTATTATTATTATTATTATCATTATCATTATCATTATTATTATCATTATTATTATGATTATTATTATTATTATTATTATTATTATTATTGTTATTATTATTACTACTATTATTATTTATTTTGCTTTTTTTTTTTAAGGCCAAGAGAAAGGTTAGACATCCGGGAAAATCTGAAACATCCCAACTAGGTTGGCAGCCAACAGACGCTCCCATCATATGCCGCCTTTCCAATACGTAATATTATTAATAAAAAAAGGGGGAAAATATGTACAAAAGAGGGGGGTCTAGGCCAATACCCTCAAAGGAAAAGAAAAGAGCAAAAATAAAAACAGCAAAAAGAAAAGGAACAGAAAAGCTAAGGGAATCTGTAGTTGGGGAGCCCATTCCTATCCCTAGCAAAGTCCGCCAATAACAAAGGAGGCAAAGTGGTGAACCAAGATGTGTCCGTAACCGCGTGTCCCATATCAGCAAGCCCGTCCGCACAATAATTCCCCTCACGGAAAATATGAGAAGAAATAACCATCAGACCTCTGTGAGTACAATTGTGCCAGCGGTTTCGAAAAATGATGGGAATAAGAGAGGGTTTATGAAAAGCCTGAACAGCACTGGTGGAATCCGTTTCTAGCCATAATCGAGTCCAATTATTAGAAATTGTGAATTCCATAGCCAAGATGAGACCCAAAATCTCCGCGTCAAAAATCGAGTCCCCACCAATATTGCTAGCAAAACCACCAAGAAAGGTGCCACGGTAATCACGAAAAATACCACCGCAAGAAGCCATAGTATTCCTAACCGAGCCATCGGTATTAGCCTCTACCCACGTAAAAGTTGGAGCCTTCCAAACAACCGGAATGATGTCTCGGATTCGTATGTGAATGGGAGTAATAAACAGATTATTCAAAATATCTACATCCGAAACTACACAATGCCCTTTGGAAATGGTACCTGACATGGATATAAAAGAGCAAATTTTTGCCGAAGTTGCATGAATAGATACCTTTGCTGAATTAAATCTGAGAGCATTCCGAGCTAGCCAAATAGAATAAACCGTATGCAATACGGCAGCCACCATAACATCACGGATTTGAGAGTTGCATCGTTGGGGAACACATTCCAACAGCGCGGCAAAAGAGACAAGAGACATGCTACGTTGCAGCTTCAAGCCGAGCCAAATCCAAATGTTTCTTGCGAAATCACACTCAAGGAATAAATGTGTAGAACTTTCAGCATGCCACTCAAAGAAATCAATAATATATATATAAAGTAAGGTTTTTTTATGCCACATGTCGCTTCCATGTTTATTCTCAATATTTTTATTATTTTTTCTATTTTTTAAAACTAATTTTATTTGAGATAAATATCTCAACAAACTTCACACGTTACTTTGATCTTATCAACTAAATATTTTATGTAAGTTTCTAATTTTTTTTCAAATATTTATGTATCATAAATATCTAACAAACTACTCTTTGTGTTTCAAAATTTTCTAAATCAGTAGTCTATCTTTTATTTTTAACTTATGAAAGTTAATGATCATCAAAAACACAGTTTAATCTTATCGTAATTATTTGACACATATTTTTATTCTTTTATGTCTTTTGTAACAAAAAATTGAAATATTTTTATATCATTGTCAAAAGATTGAACAAAAAATTGAAGTGTTTTACTTTTTGTATAATTCTCATAAGATTGAAGCGTTTTTGTTACAAAAATTAGTTTTATATAATTATATCAAACAAACTAATTTTTTTTAAAAATGATTTTATTATTATAACAACCATAAAATAGGATCTGATTTTTTTTATAAAAATGTTTTAAAAAAACTCTTAATTATTGAATGTCAAGATCTTTTTTATTCTAACCCGTAGCAAACAGACTATATGGGGGTGATTTTTATAACTTCAAAAAAAATCACTATAAAGAATATTGTATTTGTTTATTATAGAAACACATTAAGAGTAGCGAAAATTGAAGGTAATATTACAACTAAAAATCTATTTTATATAATTGTATCAAAACAAAATAAATTATTTATTCAACTTAGTGATTGTTATTTGTAAAAAAAAAACGTAGTGATTGTTATTACGATATTTTACCACTTATAATCTTTTTTTAAGGAAACTAACCAATTATATTATTCTCTCGCATTTTTATGAATTTTTTTGGTAGATAGACGAGATGGCAAAGCCATCATAAACTCACACACACAAAATAGAGGTATCGGGGTTCGAACCCCAGTCATGACGTCCAGCCTAACAATTTTGGTATTTTTACCAGTTGAGCTACGACTTATGAGACACTTTTTTATGAGTTTTATTCATGCTGTAATATATTTTACTATTTCTTCCATAAAAATTATTATTTATTTATCTTGCCAATTTTTCTCCCTACATTCTTCGCCATTTTATTTATTAGTTTTTTTTTTCCATCTCATTATTCTTTATTTATGTATGGGTATTTTTCTACCGAGAATAAAGAATGAACAGTACTCATTTATTTTTTAGTACGTTTTGATTTTATTTTACTATATTTTGTGGCATGTAAGAAAAAAGAAGATGATTTTGAACATTTCATTTGTCAAGCAACAAAAAAGTTAAATTTATCAATGTTTCTTCCATTTGTTCTTCTTAGATATTTATTTCCTTATATATTAACAAAAATTTGTTGCAACTATTTTGAATGTCAAATAAACATTTATAAATTTTAAATCAATCAATTATTGTAAAGTTTGAATTACTCTTTGGACTCAACAATACTTTGTTCCTCATTATACTTTGAGATTATTTCTTTTTTATGGAAGTGTTACTTTATTATTAATATTTTATTGTTGTTGTTATTGTCGTTGATCAGGGATGGTAATGGATGTGCATGGATATATGTAGTAGTTAACGTTCTCTATTTGATAAAAATGATATTTATGTTGTTCTCACATTCGTATGAATATATGTTAGACAAGTATTAGTGGATATTAAGGTATTTACAAACATTGCAAATATCTATATATAAAATGATTTTTTTTATACAAAAAAGTGCATTATTACAAAATAATTGAAATTATGTAGAATTTTTTCCTTAAATTTTATTATTAACAATTGTGGCAAAATGAACATTTTACAAGTGTTCCATGTGAAATTTGGACAACGTCTCTTGAAGTTACAAAGTCAAGTTCTTACCACTAAGTTGACACCTTTTAGACTTATTCCTTATATTTTGATAAGACAAAAATATTATACCACACTTTCACTTTGACAACCAATTACTACTCAAACAAAAATCATTAAGTAGGAAATCCAATTATATTTTATTTCATGAAGAGAAGATTTTTATTTAAGTAATACGACAATTGTACAATTTTACTAATAGGTACGATTTTTTTTTTTTTAAGAAATAGGTACGATTTTTTGTGAGTCCAAATACTTAAAAAATGTATTTTTTTTATTTTATATGCGTTGATAATTTTACTAAATCCAGTTAATTTCTTCCCTAAAAGAAATCTAAATCCAATTAATTTCATCCCGCTTCTGCATCTATTAATCTATGGTGAATTTTATTTGTTGATACCATACATGCAGAATTTTGATCATACTTAATTATATCTAACCCAGGCAACGCCGGGTAAATAAACTAGTGTTATAAACATTCATGATTTATTGGAGGAATATGGAGCCAATTCATGTTTGTCCGGTTAGGCTTAATTCTTTGGGGTTCCACTTCTGTGCAATTAAGGCGGACTATGGTAGGTGACATAGCCAATCAAAGTGTGCCATGTGGCACATCTCATTTGAAAAAAAATAATAAAACAAAAAAGTTAATTTAATCGAAGTCTGCCACTCCCTCCTCCTTGTGAAAACTGCCACTCACATCAACATCAGCTGCCGTCCACCGCCGTCATCATCATCGACTTGTTTTAGAAATTGTTAAGTTTCAAATTTAGATTATTTTCAACAGTGATTTGTTTTACAAGTTATCTAATCACATAGCCCCTACCTAATGTAAATACACATATTATTATAAGGATGAGTTGTTATGATAAGATATTGTCATTTTATAACATAAATGACTTAATTGGGACCAAAAAAAAAGATTAAAGTGTTACTTGAAATTAAATTAAGGGACAATTTGTGTAATTTTGCATTTTATGTTTGAATTGATTATTAGGAAATTCAGGAACTAGCAAATATTTGATGCATACATAATGCCTTCTAAAATTTGATGAACTAGGTCGGGGATGACATCTATAAATTATCAATTAAGTTTCATACAACAATGAAATTCACCTTTTTCTAAGTATAGAGAATTTAATTTGGGGTTTGTTAGGATACACCCATTAGTTTTTATTAAGGTGTGTTTTAGCAAAGATATAAAACTAAAAAGTTGTTAAATACACCTTAAGGTAAATGTTGCTAAAACACACCTTCTACAAAATAAGTGTGTGTATGTTAGCAACTCCTATAGGCATTTGCTAGAATACACCCACTTATTTTTTAGAAGGTGTGTTTTAGCAAGTTATAACTAAAAAGTAGTTAAATACACCTTAAGGTGTAGCTTGCTAAAACACTCCATAAAAAACTAGTAGGTGTGTTCTATCAAATGCCATTTAATTTAGATAGATTTAGAATCCAAATTAAAATAAGTATATTACAACAGAAAACAAAAAACATAAAAAAGAAACTAAGTTATGTTTTTTTAAGGAAGGAAACTAAGTTATTATATATAAACTATAGACTATATATAGTATATTATACCAATTAATCATCACCATAAGTGGCTGCATGTGTTCTTGATCCACCTTAAACTCTTCTTGAATGTTAGAGCCAGGTACTACTAAAGCAATTCTAACTAGTTTTTTTCGGCATGTGACCCGGCTCAGGACAATAATTTTTCCACGTACTTTCATATAATTTTAAATCTCATCAATTGATTTAAGTTCAAATGGCTCGAATTACATGTTCATTAAATTAATTTTAACCGATCTCAACTGTTGACTTATATCGGATAGTCGGTATTAATTAGTGCGTCACATATTACTTGCATGTCAGCCATCCTTCAATGGTTTAGCTAGGACTTGGCAGTTTTCACAAGACCAATTTTAGGGAAAACATGTTCAAAAAGAGAAAAATAGCACTACCTCACATAAAGTTGAAATTTGAAGCAAAAAAAGTAAATAAGTAAATGGCACTAAGATATTACATGTTTTATAACAATAAGTTGAACCAATTAAAGTGATTATAGTATTGAACAAAAGAAATAGGAAGGAGATAAGGAGAAAAATTTAAAAGATCAAAAGAGAGTACTTGTAAACATAACAGTGTTAAATATATAACTTCATAATCAAACAAATTTGATAAAATTCAAATAACATCATATCAGGTGTGTTAGAAATGGAAAAGAATATATTTTGTTTCCATAATTAATATCAAAAGATATAGTACTTTACATAAGAACAAAAATGAACTCATCAGAGCAAATCATCAAAATTACATGGCAGCTCCTCTATAACCATATTGTAGAATTTCTGAATATCTATGAGCATACTAGCCTCATCCTTTGTCATGAAGTTTATAGCAAATTTCCCACTCCGGCCTATACGGTGAAGATAGTTTTCAGGCACAGTTGGGAGATCATAGTTTACGATCAGAGAAACTTTATGCACATCTGTACCACAAAGCAGAGGATCGGTGGTAATGAGAACTTGAGGAGAGTCAGATTGGGACAAAAAATCGCGCATAATGATATCCCTAATGTCCTGGGAAAAAAACTTGAGGATGACAAACACTTTATGATCTCTGCTTCGCATCTCGTCCATGAGCCAGTCCACTTTGTCCATGGTATTCACAAAGACGATACAATGAGTGATGGATTTAGCTTTAACGGTCAGCTCAAAGATGTCGCATAGTGTCTCTAGCTTCCACTCTTCCTTGTCAACATCGACATAAAACTGCTTGGTCCCCTCAAGGATCAGCTCATCAGGCTTTGCCTGAACTGTCACAGGCTTTTTCATGAACTTCCGAGTAATCTCTAGGGCTTCAGGTGGCATTCCAGCAGAGATTACTCCAACCTGAATTTCGCTTGGTAGTAGCTTGAAGATTTCATCGATCTGCACACCAATCAAAGTTCAAACTGTTAAGATATGTTTCTAAACAATGGAATTAGTAAATTAAACAGTGGAAACCAAGCATGTTTCAAACCTTATCCTTGAAACCAAGTGAAAGCATTTCATCAACCTCATCCATAACAAACATCTTTATGCAATCTAGGCGAGTACGCCCCCTCTGCAGCACGTCATACACATTCCCCGGAGTACCAACAATAATGTGAACACCACCTTTGAAAATGAATTGATCATCCATGTCATACACACTCGGAGCACCTTCAACAATGTAACTGTTATAACCAACTTTGAGAATGCGCTGACGATCCTCCTTAGGAGCACTTGTCCCCCTGACGCAAGCATGAATCCTTACACCATGGAATTCACCAAGATCTTGCATAACCTCCTTAATCTGTAAAACCAGCTCCGCGGTTGGGGCCAAAACCAAAGCCTGGCAATGAACCAATCCATAATCAAGCTTCTTCAGAATTCCAATACAAAATGTTTCTAACATCCCAGTTCCAGACGGATCTTGTAGAATCACATCCAAACCTTCACAGAAAGGAGCAATCACCCTTTGCTGGATTGAAGTGGGCCTCCCAAAACCTTCAGAAACAGAATAAAAAACATCACACGGATGATTTTGTGAAAACTGTGTAGCAAAAGTAGCATATATTGTTTTAAAAAAACATAACACACATGATTTTGTCTCTTCAAGTCAGTCAGTAATTTTGAACACAAATATATATTTCATCTTTAAGTACGTGCTCTCAAAAATTGTATAAAGCCATTAATTTTTTTTTTCTCACAAAAGTTGCATCAATTATCATAATTTCCCCATCCAACACCCTTTTTTTAATCTTTGTATCATGTGCACAACATAGAAGTTTGAAATTATCATCTTGTTGTTTTGCCATGACTAAAACTAGCAGCACTCATGCATCTCTATAAATATGAAGGCTTAAACGCATCTTTGACACCCTATATTTTAAAAATTGGTTTTTTGGTCCTTCTATTTAACTTTTTTCTAAACTTTGGTCCCTCATATCATTTTTAATGAGTTGATCTATTCTTTTATGTTGTGGCAATGCTTATATGAGTATTAGTCTTTAAGTTAGTAACTAGTTATTAATTAGTCGAAGACTACCTTTGAAGATTTTTTTTATAATGGCCAATATTAGTAATTAGTTGTCATTGTTGTCAAAATCCTGACTTAAATCCTAAAATTCAGGATTTTACGACTTTCTTCACCTTCAGCGACTCAAATCCATAGTAGATCCCCAAAATAGGCAAAATGCATCGATTTTGATAGCAATTTTACGATTTCTTATAAACTAAGTAATTTATGACTCTATACTATTTATAACGTAACATATTTAGTATTATTTTTGTTTTTGGTAAAATCCATCGATTTTGATTGCGATTTTACAATTTTTTATATCGATTCTACAAAAGTAGTTGAGTAAAATTCTTTAACTTTGGTTGCGATTTTACGATTATCGATTTTGCTCTTCTCTTTGGACCTGAAGCAAAATCCCGATTTTGACAGCTTTGATTAGGTAAGCACTTTTCTTCTTCATTTTTTTAATGACATATATATAGATCCTTCAAAAAATAAAAAACAAAGAAACAAACTCAAAGACATCACTCAAAACACCTAAATATGGCCCCCACATAGAAGGGCTACCGGCTCGAGCTCGTTCTGCTACCCACTCATAATGAGAACAAGGTGAACCACATAGTTGGTAAGTAACAACTCATATTATAGTAAACTGCATGCAACATACTAACTAAGTATCCTCACATACCGTGTGAAAACAGAAGAAAAAGTTACAAGAAAATCTAACGATAAAAATATAAAGCATGCAAAGAAAATATTAACGAATAAAGCTAATGAAGTAAGTTAGGGATGGATAGGACCTTGAGAATGAGTCGACGATGACATGGATAAAGGACAGTGGGGATGTAATCAAACAAACGATTCTGTGAGAGAGCGATTAATGAGAATGAGAATGGTATAAGGGTTTCAAATATTGGAAATTTATACTTGCTACTAATAAATGGGTTTTTTTTTAGGGAATAAATGGGCTTTTGGTGTAGCAAAAGATTTATTCTAAAAAAGATTTATTCTAATATTCATTATTTAAACTAGCCATCGCTTTTCTGTTGCAAGTGTATGGTTTCCTATATTATCGTAGTTTGTTATAAATTATTTGAAACATACCATAATTAAAAGATTTAAGTTCTTTTCTATTTTTTTGTCAAGAAAAAAAAAGTTGTTCCTATTTTAGTGGAATACTTCTATTAAGATGGAATATAACTGATTTTTCTTTATTAAATATTTAAATGTATAATACAAAAGATAAAATTGTGGTTAGAATAGATTAAATGAATGTTAAAATAAGAATAATGAAAATGACATTACCAAATCCCATAAACCCTCTCAGATGGCCATTTCTTGTATGTTTATCTGCAATTTTTATTGCGTTAATATGTATAAAATACGGACAGTAATTTTTATAAAATTTTGATTTTGATTAAAATTATAGGCTTAATTGCATGTTTGATTCCTTATGTTTATTTTAGTTTTCAAGTTGGTCTCTTATGTTTTAAGAGTTTCAAGTTGGTCCCTTACGTTTTAAAAGTTACAAGTTGGTCCAAAACATTACTCAAGTTGGAATAAGTTAGTCCCTTCCACGATATGATATTGAGTTTAATAAAACAAAAAAAAATTTAAAAAAATGTTATAAACTGATTTTTAAAATAAGTTAAGTTTCATCACCCATATTGTCAACCCGAATCTTTAAATTTAAGTGACGGAAGAGACTAACTTATTCCAACATGAGTAACGTTTTGGACCTACTTGAAACTTTTAAAACGTAAGGGACCAACTTGAAACTTTTAAAACATAAAGGACCAGATTGATAATTAAAATAAACATAAGGGATCAACATGCAATTAAGCTAAAATTATAATATAGATATGTTGCACCTTCATAAAATAATACTTATCTTTTTCTTAATAAAAATAAAATAATACTTATCTTTTTCAATGACATCAAAAATATAACAAATATAATATAAATTCTTTTTTTTTTAATGACACCAACAACAAAATTGCATTATTATAGGCAAATTTTTTCAAGGATATAATTGAAAGTAAGAAAAACCACCCCAAAATCAGGTATTCCCTTTGCATATACTAGCGGAAAGACAGACACTCACACGTGCCCGTTTTTCTGCTCTTTTTATTACACCAAAATTTGTAAATTATAAATGATGTTTTTTTATGAATATTTTATTTTGATTAAAAATATATGTATAAATGTTTGTGACTTTAAAATTATAACAAACCTAATAAACCATGCTTATCTTTTTCAACTACACAAATAATATGACAAATACAATATAAATTCATATGTTTTTTAATGTCACCAACAAAATAACATTATTGTACCAAGATTTGTTGAAGGGTATAATTGAAATAGTGAAAAAGTTAACCCAAAATCCCTTATCCCCTTTATATATAACTAGCAGAAAGACGGACATTACCGCTAGTCCATGAACAACCAACCATCGTACTAAAAATATGGGGTAGGTCCTATCTATGGTCATTGGAGCCCCCTAAAAAGATCTTCTAAATTCATTAAGTTGTTCCAAAGAATCAAAACGGCCAGTTATTAATGGAATTCCTTGTCGGCTTTCTGTAAAATAATGGTTTGGACGGGGACTTTCAAATACATCGTAAGCTAAACCTGTGCTGACAAATAACCAACCCGCAATGAATAGGGAGGGTATAATAATGCTATGAATAATCCATTATCGAATACTGGTAATAATATCAGCAAAAGAATGTTCTTCTGCGCTTCCAGACATGTCGAGCTCAACATATTCTTATATAGTCAAAGGGGGATCGATTCCATAAAAGATGAGGATAGTAAATAGAAATTTACTGAAATGCAATCTTTGTAGCAAGGGTCTCTTTTCGAGTATACCAAATCAGTATAGCTATCCTTCTTCTAACACGGCAACGAAATTTCACAATCAGTAGCGAGGTCAAGTACTATAAAATTAAGGGTTAATTAAGTTTTTAGTCCCTATAAATATTTACAGTTTTGTTTTTAGTCCCTACAAAATAAAATCACACTTTTTAGTCCCTGTGACATTTTTCTCAAGCATTTTAGAGACCAAAGATGTTGATGAAATTTTTTGATAGGGACTAAAAATGCTGACGGAAAATTTTATAGGGACTAAAAACACTAACGGAAAATTTCTTGGGACTAAAAAGTGTGATTTATTTTTATAGGGACTAAAAACAAAGTTGCAAGTATTTATAGGGACCAAAAACTTAATTAACCCTAAAATTAAATTTATTTCTTTATTTCATTTTCAAGAATTAAATTAAAAAAATTTCTATTCACACCCCATATATTTCAAGTTACACCCAATTTTTTTTAAAAATTTATAATAATACAAAATTGCCCTTTTATATAAATTCTTTTAAAATTCCACCCTCTTTTACCCACAAAAGATCAAACAATCTCGATGTTCAATCAATCTCTGTGGATGGTTAACGTTTTTCTTCTTGTTCAACTGCATTGCAAGACAGTTTCAATTTACATGTTGAGGTTAACTTAAATTCAGTTTAAGTAAGTTCATGTAAACTTAGTTTACATAACTTACTTAAAATGAGTTTACATGACCTACTTAAACTCAGTTTACATGACCTAGTTAAACTAAGTTTACATGTACATACTTAAACTGAGATTACGTAGAATAATTGAACAAAGTTAAACTTATAGATGTACACTTAAGCTCAGTTTATATGACTTACTTAAACTAAGTTTACATGACTTACTTAAACTAAGTTTACACGACCTACTTAAATTGAGTTTATGTATGTACACTTAAACTCAGTTTACATGACCTACTTAAACTAAGTTTACGTGACCTACTTAAACTAAGTTTCATGCACCTACTTAAATTAAGTTAAAGTATGTACACTTAAACTGAGTTTAAGATAGAATCAAGTTTTCTCCATTGTTAAAGCAAGTTCTTTTTTCCCCTCCATGAGAAGAAAAAGATAATAGGTCGAAGAACACAACTTGCGAACCTTATTTGCTTCGAATTTTCTTTAAAATATTGCATAGAAAAGATAAATTTGCTTGAAGAAGGAAAGGCAGAAGAGGAGTTTTGGCGTGTAACCAAGAAAGAAGGAAGAGACTTTTTGAAAATTAAATTTTATGCAAGAGTAATTTTGTCATTTTTGGGTGTAACTGGGATTACACAGGGTGTAATTAGAAAAATTCTTAAATTAATTAGTCATCTAGTAAAAGGATAGAGCTTTTTATTAAAATAAAAAAATGAAAATATTTTCGTTTGATTCTCATGAGTTGATCAATAAATCCGTTGATTTGGAATCACAGGATGAACATATTTCCATTGATTCGTTGATCAATGTAAACTTACAAAAGTGCTTTATAAACATGTGTATAAAAAGAACATATTTCATCAAGTTTCCCTATGCCCACTATAACCAGTTATTTTAGTTGTTTACCAGCAGTTTTAACAATAATTGCATGTCTTTTTATTTGTCTGAATAAAATATGACTTATTTGATCTGAAATTTTGAGATAAATTGTAAATTTTGGAATTTTTTAGATATTCTATTGTTCCTTATCACATCAATTGCCAATTTTTGGTCATTGAGATTCACGGTCAATACACATTCCTATTTAAGGATATATATTATCCCTACTTTTTTCCTTTCAACCAAACTCAAATAATTGAACTTTCTATATTTGGAATCATGTTAGATCTAATTCCTATTACCTTGGCGCTAGATTATTTGTAACGGCCTATTTACAATACCGACATGGTGATTAGTTGGATATTTGTTTTAAGTAACATCTTTCTTGTTTATTGACCTCCCATTTCTTTGTTTATTGACCTCCCGTTTGTCCGCACTTTTCACCGTGCCAACATATGTGTATTTTATTATGTTTGTTTGTATAATTTTGATTACAATTTTTATATTTTTAAATATCAATAGAAATATTCATACATCGTTTTATCTACAAATTATTGTCAAAACATATATAACGAAATTATTTATCAACTCAACATATTTTGGTTTGTCTGTATATAAAATAAAAATAAAATAACGATAATTTTCTTATTGATTATATTTATATAAAATAAAGGGTTAATTAAGTTTTTAGTCCCTATAAATATTCACAGTTTTGTTTTTAGTCCCTATAAAATAAAACCACACTTTTTAGTCCCTGTGACATTTTCCTTAAGCATTTTAGGGACCAAAAATGTTGATGGAAATTTTTTACAGGGACTAAAAATGCTGATGGAAATTTTTTATAGGGACTAAAAATGCTGATGGAAAATTTTATAAGGACTAAATAGTGTGATTTTATTTTGTAGGGACTAAAAACAAAATTCTGAATATTTATAGGGACCATTTACTTAATTAACCCTAAAATAAAAATAAAATAAAAATTATTTTCTTATATTGATTATATTTATAGTGACAAATATTTGATCTATGATAATATTAATTTGATTTATAAGATAGTATTGTTGTGAGGTATTTTAATGAGATTTAAATGAAAGGTAAAATTGGAAAAGGATAAAGACAACTCAAACTCATGTATTTTCTTTATATACAATCTATACTATATATAAAGAAAACTATCTCTTTCAGCACTTTTGGGTTGGATTTTTCTTTCCAAGCATACCCTCAATTTTTAATACAAATAATACATGTAACAAATAGATAAGAATAAATTTTCTTTCTTTCAAAAAAAATAAAATAAAAATAAATTTAAATATTAAAACAAATATAACAAACACGGTATGAATATATATATTTGTTTTCTTTTTACTTTATCTTTTAAAAAATGTAACAAAGTAGATGACTAGATGAGTATATTTATGCTGATTTTTTCATCATTCCAATTATACCTTTAAACAATTTTTTCTATTATAAAATTGTTGTTGGTGTCATTAAAAAAAAGAATTTAGATTATATTTTATTTGTTATATTGTATTATTGTATGTGTCGTTGAAATATAATATAATCAGGGTTAGTTTGATTTTTTATAACTTGAAAGCAACAAACGTTGATATTTTTTTTAGTTTTAATCAAAATCAAAATTTCATAAAAAAACACTATTCATAATTTTCAAACGTTAGCGCAATTAAAAGAGAGGAAAGACGGGCACGTGAGTGCCCGTCTTTTCGCTAGTATAGATAGTAAAAAGAGTAAGATAATTAAATTTAAAACTAACTACAATTTCTTCCTTAAACAAAAACTAACTACAATTTCTACTCAATATTTTTTAAAATATTTTTCCCCACCAATATATATATCTATATCATACTTTATCTAAAAAAAGTCTATATCATCTATACTATATATAAAAAAAACTACCCATTTTAGCACTTTTGGGCTGAATTTTTCTTTCCAAAAATACCCTCAATTTTCAATACAAATAACACATGTAACAAATAGATAAGAATAAATTTAAGGAAAAAACTTAGGTACAATTTCTTAGGTGCTTTTCGTATGGTTCTTAACTAAATTCACTCTGATTTTCTTAAATCCATAATTCTCTCAAAGTTTGTTATCTCCAAAAAGTTGTATTTTTAGTTAAGAACCATACGAAAAGCACCTAAGGAATTGTACCTAAGTTTTGTCCTAAATTTAAATATAAAAACAAATGTAACAAACACAATATAAATATATATGTCTGATTTTTATTCCTTTATCAGTTAAAAAGTGTAACAAATTAGATGAATATTTTTATACTTACTTTTTCATTATTTCAATTATACCCTTAAACAACTTTTTCAATAATACAGATCGTTGTTGGTGTCATTAAAAAAAATTAGATTATATTTTTTTGTTATATTGTTGGT
>Ga0228711_1007033_pt1 | contig 16476 bp, 14 predicted proteins | sample MedpolnodulmetaG_2_FD_177996 | JGI IMG/M metagenome (GOLD analysis project Ga0228711, IMG submission 177996) | Root nodule microbial communities from Medicago polymorpha collected in Santa Monica, California, United States - brown nodules | ecosystem: Host-associated > Plants > Roots > Nodule...
TTTTTTTTTATTTTTATTTTTATTTTTATTTTTTATTTTTTTAATTTTTTTTTTTTTTTTAAAATTTTTTTTTTATATAATTAATATTTATTTTTTATAAAATTTTTTTTTTTTTTTTTTTAAAAAAAATTTACATTATAAAATAAGTTGTGAGTTAATCCTTCACTGATTCCTTCCAAGAATGTGGATGTTACCATAGATTACTACCAGTTAAGCAGAGATTCCTTACTTTTGGAAACCATGGTTGCACAGAATGCTATCTATCAGAGAAGCGTTAATTTTTACAGTAGCATCATGGAGCAGAACTTGATCACATCACACCACTAGAATCTGAATCAGGCGATAGAGTTCTTTTTTGAGAGAGAACTTTTTAGAGATTTAGTTTTGCACACAAAGCTATTAGAGAGAGAACTATTTTTTGATGACTTCAAGTTTGATAATGGGTTAAATTATTGAAATTTGGAGTATATTTGTGCTTGTCTCGATCTAAAAATCTGTGAGATTGCAAAGAAAATATTATTAGGTTCATAAAATTAGTTTCTTTTTGGCAGCCAATCAACCATATATACTATCATTTTGGACTAAAGAAGTTTGCTAAACCATGGATACAATCTAGAAACTTCAGCCAAAAATGGAAAACAATTGATTTGCTCAGTCATTGTTTTACCATCTTTCATAGATTCATTCCACTCGGCTTTTCTTCTTTCTGTTCTGATTGAAGTCATCAGTGGGCTCATCATCAGTAGAGAATCTCTTGACAGGGCGTTCATTTTCATCATTACTACAAGCAATTGCATTCAAATCATATACAAGATAAACTGTTGTCTTCTTCACAATGAAATCATTCTCGAAAACAAAAACGACCTGCACTTTGTTACCGGGTTCTATACTTGATAATACCCTCTGCCCCTCTTCATCTTCAAAGGAGACTAATGCATCACTCTTATAAAGCTGAATGGTGGCATTTGTGTAATTTTTCACTAACACGTTTTTAAGGCCAGTAGATGTTACATTATCCAGAGTTCAAGTATAGACAATGCACATCATTGTCTTCAAGTTACGCCCTTCCACTTGTGGAACTTGAAAAGTTACAGAAGAACCTTCAGAACTATAAGTTAACCAATTTGGATAACTATCACCGGGGAGGAAACAACCACCACTCCCATTGCCATCCATATTCTGGAAAAGTAAAGACCGGCTCAAAATTTAATGACAAGTATATTAATATCACCTTATCATTTATTCAATAATATCACCACTGGGGATGATAACTTTCCTCATAAGGTACAAAGAAATACTTAAAAACACCATTCCAACCTAAATAGTAGCGAGAAAAGATAATGATAGTGACAAAATTTATGAATGTTAATTTCAATACTAAAATGCACTCTTTGATGTCACTACTCGTGTCCCTCTTATGAGCAAGAAGTCTTTGTAGTTAATTTGAAAAACGATTTGTATAAAATTATTTTATAAAATCTTAATTTAGACAAACGAAAATATTTAATTAGCCAATTGAAATTGCTCTTATGCTTGTGTATCTTACAAGCATTATACTATGAAAGTAGCATCAGAAATATGACCATTACCAGTTACTAACCAAAAATGTCCTTTCAATGAATATTTTTTCAACATGTATTTCAGCTATAAATATTCTATCTGTTCTTAACAGTGGCACTTCTTGTGCATCTGTTGAGGATTAATTAAAAAAAATTGCTTATAAGAAAAACAAGCATTTCAAATATAAATTAGTGATTTAGTATCAATTATGTAAACGTATGCACAATAAGAGAGTATATCTTGAAAAAATTGTAAAGACTAATTCTTCCACATGTGTAAAGTAAGTTGTCAATGACTGATAGCAAACTGTGAGAATTTGGAAGACAATTTAAACATATGTTAGGATTTCAGTATTTTGATTTTTAAGTATTTTACACCTATATCAAATAATTGTATAAATTTAAATGTATTATTATAGACTTATACACTAAAGAATTCAAATGTTTGATGGGAAACACACAGACATATAAAAGGGGACAGAGAGAGAGAGTATTGCAAACCTGTAAAATAATATCTTTCAGAATATTAGTGGCTTGGCAATTCAGTCCAATTTGAATTAAAAGAGACTTCAATGAATGTTTTGATACTTGTGATGTAGAAGTAGTCATATTTAATGCTTGTGATGTAGTTGCAGTTGGTTCCAACCCCTTAGAATTTGTGGCATACAAGGCATCCAAAATTATTGCTGCATCATGAGAAAGTTGAAGTAATTCCGAGCTGCACTCCACCCAGAGACTTCGAAGACTTGGAAGACATTGGGAAGTTGATGATAGTTCCTGGGAACTACTATGTGGTAAATCTAAAGGAACAAGAGATGACATGATGTTAGATGTTTGAAATGGGGATGGGAGATTATTTGTTGGTGACATCCAAGACTAAATGATAGATGGAAACACATCACGAGAAAATCCTTCATAGCCACACAAAGAGATGTATCCAATGCTTTTTGACCTTACAACTGAAAAGGGTACTCTTTTTATTGCAGTGTTGTGTGCAAGCAGAGTGGTTAAAGATTCCATCTGTTCTATGTCCTCTTCTAACTTGTCAATCATTATACACCCGGAGAGAATGAGAGTTTTCAGAGATTTCAACTTATAGATGCTTCTTGGAAGGCTACGAAGGCCAACACAATCTTCCAAATCTATTAGAAGTAATTCATTGAGATCTCCAATGGTTGGAGAAACCTCAGATAACATTTGGCAATCTTTGAGTACTAGCTTTTCATGATTAGGCAAATATGAAAAGTCCGGGGTGTGTGTTAGATAATGAGAATGACTAAGATTGAGAATTTTCAGCTTCTCCAGCCTCTGCAGAAACATAAATGTTATTGAGAATATAAACAAAAATAAATTGAAGCAATTACAATGTCTCACAAACATTGCGAGTGGAAAGTAATGTCAGTTATTTGAAGACGAACAGGTATTACTGTGATTGTTTCGGTATAATACCACTTGTACTGAATTCTATCAAAAGTACCATAATACAAAATAAAATAGTATTACAATTTAAAACTGAGAGTCTTAATTTCAATTTCATGCATAAATATGAAAAGTGAAAACAACAAATGAAGTACAAAAAATTGAAATCAAAATGTATACCTGGGTCTCTTTCCTCACAAGGTTGAGATTACTATTTTCTAACTCAATAGAAACTAAATTTCCTTGATAAAAGTTTGTAGGTATGCATCTTAAAGGAAATCCATTCCAACTCAGCCGTTTCAGTTTCCTTGAAAGATATTCAAAATCACCATGAAGTTGCACACCAACAAGTTGAAGCAATCTGAGTTTTCTCATCTTCTGAAAGGCGTTAGTACTAACACATTTGGCATCACCACTTGGTAACATCAAAGCCAGTCCCTCGACAGATTTTGTTCCCTGTGAAATATAATCGACCAAAAAGTTTAACATGCATAACTTACAGATACAAGGATGACGACTAAACCAATCATTTGTTCGTAGAAATCAGGAACCAGAAAATGGTTCAGAACAAAACTAATATTCAAATCAAACAAACTAAGTTTCAAAGTTCTTGTGATAAATGGATTCATAAGTGTTTGTTTCAATTCGTTAAGCTTTAAATATTTTAAATCCAGAACTAATAAAAGGTATATGAAGTTCTTACAGTTTGCGCTGATAATACATCAAGCACATCCTCATGATACCACAACCTGCTACGCTCCTCTGGCTCCTTTCTTGGTGCATCACAAATGATATCTCTTCCCATATCTCGGACCAAATCATGCATTCCAAGCCTGTTTTCGTCATCAATAGTTACAAGACTTCGCTCAACAAGGACACTTATTTCATTCCACCCACCTTCTCTCTCCCAGACTCGGCGAATGCCCACTGGCGCCTGTCTGGCGCGTGGGCTGCACGCGCTCGGTCATGCAATAAAATGGCGACATGTGGCCTACTGTTGCCCCACCTTTGCAGCTTTCAACATGTTGAGTTCTTTCAACATCTCTCTCTTCAAAATCATTTTTCCTCAACTTTCAACACACCATTGCATGTTTTCTAAGTGTTGAAAATTACATTCAACACACCATTGTAAATGGCCTAATATTTTTTGCTCAATTTCTATATGGAGATGAGAGTTCCTCCTCGAATCTATTCCTTTATCTGGAGACTAGCTCACCAGTGCTTATCTACCCGTCCAACCCTCATCAGCTGCAAGATCCCTTGTGTTGATTCTTGTGTTTGTTGCGACCTCTTGGTTGAAACGCATATGCGTCTCTTTTTCGTTTGCACAGAAGTGGTCAGTTGTTGGGAACAAATTGGCATCCAAAACATTGTACGCAAACTGCTAGCCACAACTAATGATTTATCCACCATGCTTTTTTATTTGTTTGACAGGTTTCACATGCACCAGCGTTACTTAGCAGCAATGTTCTTATGGAGTTTGTGGAAAAATTACGATTCAAAGCATTGGGATAGCGTTACTTAGCAGCAATATTAACTCCTCTGGACCTTTGGGAAAAATCGCCTTCTTATTTACCTGAGCTAAGCACACTCTAAATGAATGGAGTTGCATGCAAAGAGCAAAGTTGCCGATCCAAGCTGGGAATATTCCTCATGCTTGGAACAAAACACTCATAGGGACAATCAAATGCAATGTTGACGCCACGTCTTGCAACAATTCAATTATGGGGTATGGTATATGTTTTGGGGATTTCTCGAGATCATTTATGTTTGACAAATCAGATTATTTATATTCTTTCACCAGGGTCCTAGAAGCTGAAGCCATAGCCTTGTTTGAAGGTATAAAAGTGGCCATTTTGAATGGAATAAATGTTGTTTTCTTTGAAACCGATTGTAAATCTCTAGCTGATGCCCTCGCCACAAACACCAACCCTCCCAATGAATTTGGTGATCTATCTCTCAGTGTAGAAGTCTCTTACTTATTAGACCCGAATTTGTAGTCACATATTTCGAGGCAAATAGTGTGTCTCATCATATAACTAGTGCATCCCTTTGTTTGAACTATCCATAAACTTTCAATAATGGATGCTTACCAAATATGTACAAATTACCCTAATTAGATCCTTCATAAATTATGTCATTTCACATATAAAATAGTTAGTAATTTTATTTTATTTTTTTAGTAAAAAACCATTTTCATCTCAATAACAACAATTCATTCTAAGGTAAAGCGAGATTATAATTTTTTTTCACTCATCATCAAAAGAAACTTTAAAATCATATCTTTCATTTTTTTGTTTTTGCCGAAAAAATCGTATTTATAAATATAAGAAAAAGTTACAAAATTAGATTAAATACATTGATCCATATACAATACTAACCTCTTGCATCAAAGTTAGACTTAAAAATCTTCGACAAGTTATCATGAACCAAAATTTGTCCAGAGCATAAACAAGGTAGGTGAATAGAGAGTGGGACTTCAGTGACTTTGTGTTGGGTGATTTTGGTGACTTTAGTGTATTTTAGAGGAAAGAGAGTAATGATAGAATGATTAAAATAAATTATTTTGATGAGAGAAAATTATTGATTAGAAGAGAGATAGAGACAAAGGCACTCAAGTGCTACCCGTGAATAGAGTAGAAGATTGGTTAACATTCCAGAGGGGTGAAAGAGAGGACAATTGTTTTTTTTTTATCTTTTTTTGTTTTGTAGGGAAAAAGAGAGGAAATAGTTCATTGACAGATAGAGATAAAGGGAAAGGAAAAAAGCTCAATATAGCGACAAAAATATCACAATGATTTCACAAATATTGAAAAACTAAGGTAAGTTACTAACTTATCTCTTTGCTCTTTTTTGTTTAAAAAAATATTCCTTTCTCTCTCCTCTTATAACACCATCTTCATTCCCCAAACACCATTTTTATCCCTCTCCTCTAATCTTAGTCATATCTAGTTCTCTAACAGATAAGAATATAGAAGAAAAACAAGTGATGCATTTCACCAAATGTATACCCTTCCATTACCTCTATTTTATTTAATTGCTTTTGGGCGTGCTCTAATCTATTTATACTTCCTTTGCTATCAATCGAAATATTAGAGTGAGAGAGTTGATTATGGTGTTTTCTGGGTCAACACTCAAGTTCAACAGTGATGATTCATGTGTTATGTAGGTGCAAGATAGACTAAATGGAGAGCAGGTTTTGAATTGATGTGTCTAGAAAATGAGCAAATGCTACATATTTAGTGGGGAAAAAGGCAAACAGTTGATAAACATGGGTATCAACTAGCAAGTAGTCCGTGGTATATTTGTGAAAAGTTGATTCGCGATATATAGCAACTCTTCAAGGGAAAATATCCGGAAGAGTAGGGGATGGATACAAGGAGAAAATAGTGCGGAGACCTGGAAATTGCTTACCAAGGAGAGAGAGATTGAAATTTTTGTTACAGAAAGAAAATGGACAACCAAAAAAACAAAAGAATAAGAAATAATAATATTTTATTTTCCCTAAAAAAAAATATTTTATTACTTTGCACACACGGTGTCAAAAACTGAACTGGTTGTTAAAATATTATCTCTCTTAAATAATAAATGAATTTAGAAGTTTGTAGATAATCTTATATGTAAAGTAGTCTTGTAAAAAGAAATGATGGGAGTAATACTAATTATTAATCAACAGGAAATGATATTTGAACATTAGTATTTTGCAACAATTTTTTTGACAACTTTCTCATTTATACATATATTATATTCTTATTCTCTTTCGTTCTTTTTCTTTCTGTTGTTTTTGACCAATCAAATAAAAGAAAAACAAAGTTGTCACAAAAATTGTTCAAGAGGGTTCTACACATATCACTACTCTTAATCAACACCTAGGGATGTCAATGGGTACCCATATGGGTACATATAGTATAATATCCGTCCTGCCCCCGTTGGATAAATATGATCCTCATGCCCATCCCATACGTACCCTCGTGGGTACCCACCATGCAGGTATTGAGGTATCCATAGGTACCCATGGATTTTTTATTTTTTTTTTGCTAAAAGTAACTTTTTTAATTATCAAAAAACTTCAACTTTTAAACAGCCATATATAATTCATTCAAAATTTCATAAATCATACATAATTCATAGAAAATTCATGATTCTTACATAATCCATATGATATGATTTATGATATGAATGAAGTGAACGGTAAACTTAATAAGATGAATTAAAAAAATTAAAAATAAAAATAGGTTATTAATGAAGAATCTTAGGTGAGCAGTAAAATTTCCTTCAATAAGGTAACAACAAGTAATAAGATAAGATAAGATAAGATAAGATAAGATATATAAGGTATTTTAGTAATTTACTTAATTTATTATCGGGTTTGCGTACCCGTGGATATGATACAATCAAATCTGTGTATGTATTTATATAATAATAGGTAGTCAAATACGCATTTATTATACCCGTGAATACTCGTTTAGCTACTCGTCCCGTACCCTTATGAATTTTAGTCACGGATGTCCGTGGGCATGGATATTTTTGCCACCAACACCATCTCTGGCAGTCATGTGGACTGATAGGCCCACGCGGGTTCATTCATCGATTTTTTAAACATATACTCGTGCTGTTCATTGATCATGCACATGTTACACCAAACTTCTTGACTACATTACGTTGACTCACCACACTAAACTTCTTCTTTTTCTTCTTCAATCGTTGATGAGTTTATTCTTCTTTTAACTTCACTTCAGTGTTGTATATTTTTCTGATTCAACAACTAATTATTTCCCTTTCATCTCTCTTATCTCACCCACCCAACCACCCACAGATTTATCCATGTCTTCCTCCTCTTCCATGTCTCTTGTTGATTATTGTAAAGATATAGAAGAACTGAAAAAGGCGTTGGAAAGGGCAAACATGTCCGCATTGATTGGTGAGCTTAAGAGAAACATTCGTTTACATGAAGTGTTCTTAAGTTTTAGAGGGGAAGATACTCGTGCTTCCTTCACTTCACATCTACATGCTTCACTTCAAAACGCCGGAATTAAAGTTTTCATGGACGATGATTCGCTTCAAAGAGGAGATATGATTTCAAGGTCGTTACTGCAAGCAATTGAAGAGTCTGATATTGCTATTATTGTTTTTTCAAGAAATTATGCAGATTCGCGATGGTGTCTCATTGAGTTGGCTAAGGTAATGAAGTGTTACAAAACCATAGGGAAGATAGTTTTGCCGGTGTTCTACGATGTAGATCCATCTGATGTACGTCATCAGACAGGTGAGTTTGGAAAAGGTTTTCAAAGTCTATTGAATAGAATTTCAAAGGAGGAAGAGGAGGAAGACAAATGGAGAGACGATGTAGATCCATCTAACGTAAGTCATCAAAAAGGTGAGTTTGGAAAGGGTTTTCGAAGTGTATTGAATAGGATTTTAAACGAGGAAGAGGAACACATATCGCTGAAATGGAGAGACACGCTTCGTGAGGCTGCTTCCCTTGCTGGCTTTGTTGTTCTAAATTCCAGGTAATTTTTAAATGTCTTACTTTTTTCTCCGCGCGTTTGTGACGACTTGGTTGATGGCATAATAATGAGTTTTTAAGTGATGCCATAAAAACATTGTTCAATTTTAAAAAGATTAAACTTTAGATAAGCAGGCAAAAGTGAAGTAGTTACCACCCATTTTAGGTTTCAAATGTCTACTCTTATAAATCGTGGTTAGGCCTAACACAACTCCACAAGTCTAATCTTAGAAAGAGTGGTTAGGCCTAACACAATCCCATAAAACCGGCTTGTGAGGTGAAGATAGTCCCCACTTATAAACACATTGTCAGACCATCTCTTATCCGATGCTCGACTCTTTAACATCTACTTTGCTAGCTTGTCTCATTTTGAAATCATCTTAATTGGTCAAACCAATCAAGTATTTTAATTCCCTTGTCTTCATTCTGTGTAAATTTTCTCTCCTGCATGTCAAATAGTCATTACCTGGTTGCTTAATATGTGACATAATTTTATACTCTAACATAATTTCACGTACAATTTACTTATTAGTGGCTATTGGAAAACACCTTCGATGCCATTGCACTTACTTTTGAATAGTTGAACTTACACACACATACACACCTCCAATTGTAGTTTTCTTATTCAATTTTCCTATCTACTTTTGACACATACATACATATTTATGTGTGTTCCCACACACTGTCCTCTGTGTGTTAGGTATTCTCATCTTTTCTTTGGTCCATTTTTATAGGAATGAAAGGGAGGCTATCGACCATATTGTTGAAAAAGTTACTCTTTTGCTTGACAAGACAGACTTATTTGTTGCTGAGAATCCTGTGGGAGTCGAATCTCGAGTACTAGATATGATTCAACTGCTAAACATCCAACAATCAAATGATGTTCTACTCCTAGGGATTTGGGGTATGGGGGGAACTGGTAAAACTACCATTGCAAAAGCCATTTACAACAAAATTGGTGTGAATTTTGAAGGTAGGAGTTTCCTTGCAAATATTCGGGAAAAGTGGGAGCAAACAGATCATCAAGTGTCTGTACAAGAACAACTTCTGTTTGATATCTTCAAAAAAACAACCACCAAGATACAAAGCATCGAGTCTGGGAAAATTACATTAAAAGATAGGCTCTGCCATAAAAGAGTACTTCTTGTACTTGATGATGTGGATAGTTTGGAGCAACTAAATGCTTTGTGTGGAAGTCGTAAATGGTTTGGTTCGGGGAGTAGAATAATCATCACAACTAGAGATAACCATATACTTAGAGGAAAAAGAGTTGACCAGGTATACACAATGAAAGCAATGGATGACAGTGAATCACTTGAGCTTTTTAGTTGGCATGCATTCAAGCAAGAAAAGCCTAGAGACAATTTTGTTGGAATTTCTATAAATGTAGTTGAGTATTGTGGGGGGTTGCCGTTAGCTTTGGAAGTTCTAGGGTCATATTTGTTTGAAAGAAGGGTAGTAGAGTGGAACTGTGTATTAGAGAAACTTAAAAGAATTCCTAACGATCAAGTTCACAAGAAGTTAAAAATAAGCTATGATGGTTTAAATGATGATACCGAGAGAGAAATATTCCTGGACATAGCTTGTTTCTTTATTGGGATGGACCGAAATGATGTTATACAAATATTAAATGGCTGTGGACTTTATGCGGAAATTGGAATAAGTGTCCTTGTTGAGCGAAGCCTTGTAACTGTTGATGATAAGAACAAGCTTGGAATGCATGATTTGCTTCGAGATATGGGAAGAGAAATCATTCGTGAGAAATCACCAAAGGAGCCTGAGGAGCGTAGCAGGTTGTGGTTTGATGAAGATGTGTTTGATGTACTGTCAGAACAAACTGTAAGGATCTTGTATACTTTTCTGAATTTCTGGATTTAAAATATCTAAACTTAAGGAAGTAAAAGCAAAAAAATATGAGTCATTGGTTTTGTTAATCATCCCGTGAATTTTGAATATTAGTTTGGTTGTGAATCTTGTTGTGCTTCCTGGCTTCTAATAACATTTAATTTTTTTCATCACTAGTTAGTGTTCTACCTGCTCTGTATCTTTAAGCTTTGCATGTTTTACTTTCTGGTCCATTATTTTTTAAAGGGAACACAAGCTGTTGAGGGATTGGCTTTGAAGCTGCTAAAAGGTGATGCAAATTGTTTTAGCACTAAAGCATTTGAGAAGATGAATAAACTAAGATTGCTTCAACTTACTGGTGTACAACTTGATGGGGATTTTGGCCATCTTTCTAGAAAACTAAGATGGCTGTGTTGGAATGGATTTCCTTTAACATGCATACCTACAAACCTATATAAAGGAAATTTAGTTTCCATAGAGTTAGAAAACAGCAACGTCAAACTTGTATGGAAAGAGAATCAGGTATGAATTTTCACTTTAGTTTTTTGTCTTTCATGAGTTGTTTTCACTTTTCATATTTACTGATGAAATTTACAATAAGCCTCAGACATTAGAAAATGATAATTGGATATAATGGGAAACGTTTTATACTAAACATGAATAAAAAAATAAAATCAGCAGGTTAATCAAATAGGCTTTATATATATGTTCAGGGTGCACCATCTAGAAAGCTCTTTCAGCTTATGCAGACAAAACAATTACCACCTAAATCTTGTGCAAAAACTTTTATATATTGAAAAGAAGGGAAATGAAAAGGTTGCGATCTCGACTAACTAATCAAAGAGGACTTAAATTTAAATTTTCAAACCTATCTATGTTTTGATACTTTTGAACTCTCACTACAATGCTCAGGCATGACTTTTAACAACTTCTGCTACAATCTTATATACAGAACTATAACCTTGTTTTTAAAGATTTTGCCAATGCATGTTGGTATTCAAAAACATGACACTGCACGAACATAGAAGTTTTATTTCCACTCTCAATGTTTGTGATTGATGAATTGTAAGTGCTCCTATTTACTTTTTAAAGCTTCTCCCCTAACTTTTTCTGCAACATTTCTGTTCTTACAGAGGATGGAGAAGCTGAAAATTCTCAATCTTAGTCATTCTCATGATTTGACACAGACACCAGACTTTTCATACTTGCCTAATCTTGAAAAGTTAGTACTCGTGGATTGTCCTAGGCTTTCTGAGATTTCTCATAGCATTGGAGATCTTAAAAAAATTCTTCTGATCAATTTGGAAGACTGTGTTGGCCTTTGCAGCCTTCCGAGAAGCATCTATAAGTTGAAATCTTTAAAAACACTCAATATTTCCGGGTGCTTAATGATTGACAAGTTAGAAGATGACATCGAACAGATGGAATCCTTAACCAACCTGATTGCAAACAATACTGCAATAACAAGAGTGCCGTTTTCAGTAGTAAGGTCAAAAAGCATTGGATATATTTCTCTGTGTGGCTATGAAGGATTGTCCCGTGATGTGTTTCCATCCATCATTTGGTCTTGGATGTCACCAACAAATAATCTTCCATCCCAATTTCAAACATCTACTGTCATGTCATCTCTTGTTCCTTTAGACGCACCACGTAGTAGCTCCCATGAACTATCATCAATTTCCACATACCTTCCAAGTCTTCGAAGTCTTTGGGTGGAGTGTAGTTCAGACCAACAACTTTCTCATGATGCAGAAATAATTTTGGATGCTTTATATACTGCACTTTCTAAGGATTTGGCATCGACTTCAGATATTTCACAAGTGTCAAATATGAAAACTTCTGCATTAATTCAATCCTGTAGTCAATTGCATGTTTCGGGATCAAAAGATCCCGTGAAGTCTCTTCTAATACAAATAGGAATGAATTGCCAAGTCACCAATATTCTGAAAGAAAACATTTTACAGGTTTGTTTGTTTGTCTGTCTCTCTTTCTCTACGTTTTATGTATTATTCGCAACTTCATTCTTTTGGTAGTTTAATTAGTTTTTATATTATTACATTTGAATTCTTTTCTGTATGTCTATAATAAATTTTAAAGAATTACATCTAATGTAAGTCTACTGTATACAATTATTTGCTATAAGTATAAAATATTTAGAAATTAAAATAGTGGAATTCTAAACATATTTTAAAATGATTTGTGACCACTCACACATTGCACACTTTAGTGAGTGGTACAATTTGTTATAAGGAAAAATATTATATCTTTAATTGTTGAGTACCATTAATGTATCGTTCAATTTGACAGAATATGAATGAGAATGGGTGTGGTGGTTGTTTGCTTCCTGGTGATAGTTATCCAGATTGGTTAACCTTCAATTGTGAAGGTTCTTCCGTAACTTTTGAAGTCCCTGTAGTGGAAGGTCGAATGTTGAAGAAAATAACAATATGCATTGTCTATTCTTCAACTTCGGATAATATAACATCAGATGGCCTTACAAACTTGTTGGTGAAAAATTACACAACGGCCACCATTCAGCTCTACAAGAGAGAGGCAGTAGCCGCCTTTGAAGATGAAGAGGGGCAGAGAGTAGTATCAAGTATAAAACCTGGTAACAAAGTGGAATTTGTTGTTGTTTTTGAGAACGGCAATGTTGTGAAGAGGACAACTGTTTATCTCATATATGATGAACAAATTGCTGAAAAAGTGGATGAGTGTCATGCACAAGATAAGAATGAATGCCTTATCAGAAAGGTCTCTTCTCATGCACCAGGTAACAATGTTATTGTTAGTAGTGGTGAAGAGAATGAATGCTTTGTAAGAGAGGTTTCTTCTCATGCACAAGATATGAATGAACCAATTGTTAGTAGTCTTGAAGAAAATGAAGGCTTTGTCAGAAAGGTCTCTCCTCAAGTGGCTCCCATGGATGATTTAAAACACAACAAAAACAAGAAAATTCTCAAGTGGAGATGGAAGTACCGATGCTGCTAGTTGGTTGGATACAAAGACATGCACCTAATTTCCTAATGAAGTTTGTACTTTGTAGCATGTTGTACTTGTAGAATGTCATTATTTGACCTGTTACCTGTTGTGTGCCTTTGGTTCTTTTTTCTTTTACTAGACTTTACAAATTCTATTGTTTCATAAAATATTTTATTTGTAGGTTACGTCATTGTAAAATCATGGATGAACAATTTTGAAACATTTCTATCTTTGAATAAATATTTTATTAGACTTTACAAATTCTATTGTTTCAACAGAACTGCATTGAATAAATAAATGCTAGGAGAAAGGGGTCATGTTTAATTATGGATATTCCTTTTTTAAGATCAAAACTTAGGAATCAAGCTCAAGGCCAACTTTACTTTCCCCAGCACTCCACTAATCTACACATAAAATTTGTAATCCAGTGTCTGAAACTATGTGGTACATCTAAAGGAACAGAAACCGGAGATGACGTGAGAGTAAATGTTTGAAACGGGGATGGGAGGCAATTTATGGCAGTGTTATTGGCAAGCAGAGTGGTTAAAGATTCCATATGTTTCAAGTCCTCTTCCAACTTGTCAATCAATAAACACCCTGAAAGAATTAGAGTTTTTAGAGATTTCAACTTATAAATACTTCTTGGAAGACTATGAAGGCTAACACAATCCTCCAAATCTATTAGAAGAATTTCACTGAGATTCCCAATGCTAGGAGAAACCTTTGACAACTCGGACAATCTGCGAGTACCAGCTTTTCAAGGTTAGGCAAGTTTGAGAAATCTGGAGTCTGTTAGATAGCGAGAATGACTAAGATTTAAAATTTTCAGCATTTCCATCCTCAGCAAAAATAGAAATATAAGAGAGTTTAGGAAGAATTTTAAAAATGTGTTTTGTCTAAATATAACATTTTACGAGGTAATCTTTGGGAAATCTACTTTTGAATCTTGATTCATGTTTAGTGTAAATCCAATTACATATTGCTAAATTATAATAGAAATTTCAGTATCACAACCACTTTATAGATATTTTGAGGTTTGTATTGGTGTGGTATCACATCATTGTATAAAAGTATACAATTGGAGATTCTTAATTTAAATTTTATCCATAAAAATGAATTGTGAAAACAACACATGAAATACAAAAACCTGAAATAACAAATAATACATGGGTCTCTTTCCACACATGCCTGATATTGCTGTTTTCTAACTCAATGGAAACCAAATTTCCTTGATAAAAGCTTGTGGGTATGCATGTTAGAGGAAATCCATTCCAAGAAAGCCATCTCAAATTTCTCGAAAGGTATTCAAAATCTCCATCAAGTTGTACTCCAGCAAGTTGAAGCAATCTGAGTCTCGTCATCTTCTTAAATGCTTTAGTACTAAAACATTTTGAACTAGCACTTGGGAACTTCAAAGTTAGTTCGTCAACAACTTTTGGTCCCTGCGAAATACAATACAAAACGTAAAATAATAAGAACTTTAAGATACAATATAGATGAAAAACTTGCGACTAAACCAATTGTTTGTTAGTAGAATTCAGAAAGCACAACAATTCTCAAAGAGTCTAATTTTCAAAGTTCTTATGTAAATAAAAAGAAATGTTAACAATTGTCTCATACATGTTTCTTTCGTTTCCTTATGCTTCAAATGTTTTCAATCCATAAGAAGTATACAAAGTGCTTACAGTCTCATTGGATAATAAACCAAGAACATCCTTATGAAACCATAACCTGCTACGCTCCTCAAGCACACTTGGTGATTTTTCACGAATGATTTCTCTTCCCATATCTCTTAACAAATTATGCATTCCAAGCTTGTTCTTATCATCGACGGTTACAAGGCTTCGCTCAACAAGGATACTTATTCCAATTTCTGCAAAATGACCACAACCATTTAATATATGTATCACGTCATTTCGGTCCATCCCAATAAAGAAACATGCTATGTCCAAGAATATTTCTTTCACGGCATCATCATTCAAACGATCATAGCTTACTTTCAACTTCCGATGTACTTCATTATTGGGAATTATTTTGAGTTTATCCAATTCAGACTTCCACTCTGCTACTCCCCTTTCAAACAAATAAGTACCAAGGGTTTCTAGAGCTAGCGGCTATCCCCCAGAATACTCAACTATTTTTTTGGAAATTACAGTAAAATCTTCTCTAGGACTAGCTTGCCGGAATGCATGCCAACTAAAAAGCTCAATTGATTCACCTCCATCCATTTCTTTCATTGTGTATATTTTGTCAACACTATTTCCACTCAGTATATGTTTATCTCTGGTTGTGATTATTACTCTACTCCCTGAACCAAACCATTTACGACTTCCACACAAAACATTTAGTTGGTCTAAACTATTCACATCATCAAGTACGAGAAGTACTTTTTTATGGCAGAGCCTAGCCTTTAAAAACACTTGCTCATCCTTATTCTTCCATTTTTTCCCAATATTTGCAAGGAAGCTCCTAACTTCAAAATTTCGACCAATTTTGTTATAAATGGCTTTCACAATGGTTGTTTTGCCGAGTCCTCCCATACCCCACACCCCATGTACCAAAACATCATTTGATTGTTGGTTATCGAGAAGTTGAATTATATCTTGCACTCGAGATTCGACTCCCTCTGGATTATCAACCATGGGAAAGTCCATCTTGTCAAGCAAATGACCAACCTTTTCAACAATATGATTGATAGAGTCCCTTTCATTCATATAAAAATGAACCAAATAAAATATTAGTATATTCCAAACAAGCCCCACACACATAAATATTTATTTGTATGTATGTACGTACATATGTACGTATGTACTCTCTTTAGTCATATTTATAAGCAAAAAACATTTTTTTAGATTCATGAAATGCCTAATGTATATGGTCACATTTATAGACCAAATACATTAGTTACTCAAGAAACCTAAAGAGTTGTTTTTTGCTTGTAAATGTGACCGGAGGGAATATGTATGTATATACGTATGTAAATTAGTCAACTTTGGGACTTTGTTTGCAAATTCATCCTGCTCAGTATTAGCGATTTTAAATTTGTATTTTCTATCAATTTGAATTAATGCACTTTTACTCAAAATAAAGAAAATATGAAGACATTTTAAAATCTAAAACTAAAATGGTAAAAATTTATAAATTAGGACCATGGCATTTAACAAC
>Ga0228711_1007040_pt1 | contig 16470 bp, 10 predicted proteins | sample MedpolnodulmetaG_2_FD_177996 | JGI IMG/M metagenome (GOLD analysis project Ga0228711, IMG submission 177996) | Root nodule microbial communities from Medicago polymorpha collected in Santa Monica, California, United States - brown nodules | ecosystem: Host-associated > Plants > Roots > Nodule...
TGGCTTTGTTTTACCATCATTTGAGTCTACTTGTATTTTGAAGGATAAAGACATTGTGTGGTAAGTTTTGTCTTATGGTTTAATTTCTGATGCTGTTGTTATAGTTTTCATATTACTAATTGTGTTATTCTGCATGTATGTGTATGTATATGGTAGTGTGAAAAAAAAAGGAAGTATGTTAACTGGCGGGAAACCTGCAATGCTGCCATCTCAAACTCCCGAGAATCAGTCGATTGTTCTTCCGAAACTTCTCGCAATTGAGGGGTTTCAGGAGGAGAGGGAAGAAAATGAAACAATTTCTGAAGATGATGACGATGACAGTGATCAGTCTGAAGATGTGGTTTATGTGGAATCTAAACCGGATGGGAATGCAACTTCAAAGAAGAGAAAAGCATCGAAGAAGCTCAAGAGCCCTAGGTTTGTTTCCTCACACTTTCTAACTGTTGGTGCCTGTAAGTTTCCAAAGTTGTTAAGTTGTATGAGTTTCATCTTTTATAGATCTAGTTTTATTGAAATAATAACTTTTGTAACAATGCTTTTATAATGTGTCTACTATGTAACATGTTTTGGCCAATCTCTTTGTCTGGGGTTTGCGGGATATGTTGAGATGTAGGCATTATTCTTTCTGCTCTTATTTTGTTTTTGTTTTAATTTTCTAGTGTATAATTGCTTGGGGATATCCCTTTTGTTGTTATTTCTAGTTTGGAATTTCTAAAGCAGTTACTTTTTGTATGTAAACATTATATTATCCGAGCTGTTAATTTGATTCCATCATTTTTATATTCAGTAAGAAGAAGATTAAGATGTCTACCACCGTAAACTTAGCAGACATTCCTGAGGTCCATGAGGGGGAAAATGGAAGTGTTAAAGACCCTACTCACCGCAAAGCGAGTCTTGCCAAGAAGGACATCGGCAAGTCATCCACTTTATCTAGTCAGAAAAATGACAAAAGTGGGTCAACAAGCGAGGAAACAAGGTGCATTTTTCTCAGACACACATTCCATTTCTAATTGTGAATTACAGTATATATTTGGTCCATTAATTTTGGGCAAGAAAGTTGGCTGATAAAATTTTATGGGCAATTTGTAGCATGCTTGATGATCTTGTGTTCTTGGCATTATGGTTTTTCTATCTATCTTTGTTGATTTAGACTAGTGCTTTCACGAAGTAAGAAACAGGCTTTCATGTATAAGCCGTTTGATTCCTGGGATTACTCCTATCGAATCCTTTCTTTTCATCCAAAATTGACTCTTGTTCCCCTACTATGATGACACTGATTTCCAGCATATTTGCAGTACAAAATATTTTGCTTACCTTTTTTTCTTCTTCTATATTTCATACAGGTCTCTTCAACCTCAAGATGAAGGCGAACCTAAAAAGGTACTGTTTTATTTTATGGTTTTGATTTGAATACACATTTAACCGAGGTTCTATTACTGGCTTGATTCAGAGGTTTTAAATAAAACAGAGTACATACTCAAATTAGAGAGCCTCCAAAGTCCACAGGGCATCAAGTTGGTCCTTTGTAGTGTAAAATCAGCATCAATTTGAGACTTAGATAAGTTAGATTGATGTCACAAGAGACGATTAGGGACTGATTGATGTCCATTTGAAACTTCAATGACCAAATTGATCTATAAAATTGTTTAGAAGACTGGATGTCCCCTGTGTATTTAGAGGATCAATTTCACTTTAGTAAAAATATGCATCTCTTGAGATAATAAAACAACATATCTTTTATACTCAGTTCATGGTAGTATATACTATTGCACTTGGAGACATGTTGATGCTCATTGAATTAGTTGTTTATGTTTTTATGGGCCATCTTCCTGGATACTTCATATCACATTTGTTAGCCGATCCCTTGACAGAAGATGGGGTGTTCAAATTTATTTGCTTTAATTTATTGTTTTTATTATGTTTTGTTAGTTGCCCAGCAGAAGTGCTCGACGGAAAAAGGCCAAGAGAAAATGGTTGAGGGAACTAAAATTAAAGGAGAAGGAAAAGGAGAACGAGAACGAGAACGAGAAGGACAAGGTAATATAATCTAGTGATATTGCTGCAGAGGTCATTTACTTTTTATATGGAGATTGGAAATGAGTTACTCTTGATACTACTTATTACTGACAATTTCTGTATATAATGCTGTTTACTTGTTGGATTATATACTTATAGTCTGGTTAGTAAGATGCCCCGTTCATAATATTGCAAGGGTGGAAATCATACATCAGTCTTCTTGGGGTCACTTGTCTTAGGTTACCATTTTCAAAATGTATTTGATCATTCTTTTTGAACTAAAATATTTTTCTCTTCCATATTTTCAGCTTCATACAAGTCAGGTGCTTGAAAAAGATGATCAACAAATACCCGTCAAAGATGATCAACAATCCAATGAAGAAAGTGAAGCAGACGATGACATGGTTCCTGTGGAGATCAGGCCAGGGCACATTCGGTTTCAGCCCCGTGGAAAAGGTTTTTAAAGCACCCTCTTTGCTCTATAGATTTATAACTAGTGTCCGTTTTTCGACTTTAGAGTTGGTTTCATGATCTGATTATATTATACATATTTATGGTCTATTTGATGCAGATCTTGCAGCGCCGGAGAATCAGCTCCCAGTGGTTTGTTTGACTTTCCTCCATAACATTTACAATTTTGGCCGTGTTTAACTTACTGTTTTAAAGAGTCAACATCTAATATGTCTATGTGATATAATCAATCTGCACAAAATTGTACCGAACATTAGTATGTTTGCATCCAATCTTTTGTTTTTTTTTATTTAATTGGGTTTTAGACTGTAGCTTGATGGAGGATATAGAATGTTCCTGTCTTGAGTGACTTGAAATATCATAGTACAAAATTTCCAAAATCATAGTTCCTTTTCTAGGTTTGTTATGGGTAAATGGGGAGAGTCAGGGGTAGCTAAAGTTCTTTAGGACAATTCTTGGCGGATACCTTGCAAAGTGCTGGGAGTTCGCCTTCATTATGGTCTCCCCCTAGCCGCCTAATTGCGGCATTTGGGTTGCCTTCATTGCAGCCTCCAACACACACCTTCATTGTGTTGGGTGTGAAGGCGTGGGTTTAGTCCCACATTGCCTAGAGATATGGCCTTTGTAGTGTGTATATAGACTGGGAAGCTCTCACCTTACAAACCGGTTTTGTAAGGTTGAGTTAGGCCCAACCCAAATTCTAAGAGAAAGAATCAAACTTTTGCTTAATATCATTATTTTAGCACTTATTTGATTTAGTTCCTTTAAAACAGCTCATGTAATCCATATCTTAATTCTAACCGAAGGGCCCAGAATAGTTCAAATAGTTCAACTGACCTTGTTCATTATAAGAAATTTACCGCACAAAGTAATTCCATGTCTATTTGGCCATAAGGTCCAAACTTCACAGAAGGCAATGATTTGTCTCTGTGGTTTTTGAGTTTCAGAAGGTATGCTAATGCTACTTGTTGATGTGCACATGTTATATGGATGTTTCAGGACACGTTTCAGTGGAATGGTACTACCAGCAAGAAGAAGGGTCAGAAATGGGGTAAAGAGAGAACCTCATCCCATAAACAGGACGACTATGAGCCATCCAGCCAAGATGGTCATGCTGCTCAGTGGAGTGGTACTGTCAGCAAGAAGAAGGACCCAAAATGGGGTAAAGAGAGGACCTCATCTCATAAACAGAATGACTATGAGCAATCTAGTCAAGATGGTCGTACTGTTCAGTGGAGTGGTACTGCCAGCAAGAAGGACCAGAAATGGGGTAAAGGGTGGACCTCATCCCATAAACAGGATGACCATGAGCAATCCAGTCAAGACCGTCCTACTGTTCAGTGGAATAGTACTATCAGCAAGGACCAGAAATGGGGTAAAGAGAAGACCTCAGCCCATAAACATGACCATGAGCAATCCAGTCAAGATCGTCCTACTGTTCAGTGGAATGGTACTATCAGCAAGGAGCAGAAATGGGGTAAAGAGAAGACCTCAGCCCATAAACAGGATGATTGTGAGCAATCCAGTCAAGACCGTCCTACTGATCAGAATGCTGGGAAAAAACAGACATTTGATGCAGTAGATTTTGAAAAGCTTACACCTTATACAGACTTGCCTAAGGTTTTTACTTTATTTTCTTCTCCCAAGTGTGACCTTGTGACATGTTTCATCCTGCTAAGCTCCCAAGATGTTATTAACCAGCAGCCGCGTGTTTGAAGTTTTTTCAGCTACTCTTGGTTATATCATTCAAATTCTCAATTTTTTTCGGTGCCATGAATCTGAAATGTGTTTCACTTTATTCTTTTGATAGTTTGATACTAATAAGTAGCTTATTCATATACTGCAGGAAGGCAATGTTATTGCTTATCGACTGATTGAATTATCAGAATCTTGGACTCCTGAGCTCTCCTCCTTCAGAGTAATTATCAAGTCTGCTTTTGGACTATTTATATAAAAGTATTTGGATCAGATGTTTTATGTACTGCTTTCATGTCCTTGCAGGTTGGGAAAACAACGCAGTATGATAGTAAATCAAATAGGATATGGCTGCAGCCAGTTTCGGAATTTCCATTTGATTTTAGGAAGAAAATAGATGACATGGATGAAGACGGGTCACCTTCACAGTCTGACCCATCCCCTTACCAGGAAGATGGTTCTTTAGAGGTAAAGTAACATTTTTTCTTTTCTTTAAACCATTTTGCGTAGTAGCTTATTTCCTTTTTTTAGTTAAATACAAATTTAAAATGGTTTAATTTATAGTATTGCATAGTGCATATACAGATCATGTGTTAAATTGCGATTGAAGAATAGTAAAATTGCACACAAGTAATTACACCTAAGTTCTCAATTCAAAAAAAAAAAAAACTACAATTAAGTTTTGTTCTTATGTTTAAAGCAAAAGTAGAGAAAGTGTGTAAAAAAAATCTCCAGAAATTTTCCCTTCTTTAGACATCCATGATTTTGTGACAAGTCATTTATGTATTTAATTTTATCTTACATTATATCCTGGCATAACATAAAAGCCTTATCGAATGTCCAATAAAATTGTCTATCTGACAAAAGAAACATGCTGCATATTTGCATGAAATTGACGAACTATTTTCCTTCAACAGATAGATTATGCATCTCTTGCTGATGTTCGAATTATTAAGCATGGCCACTCTGATTTGGCAACGGTAGTTGCTCAAAGCGATGCTTTTGTAACTCCAACAAAAGCAACTAATAATAGCACTGATGAAAAACCTGTGGATAATCAAACTGCTGCGGGAAGCTCGAAGCCACAAATAGAGGGTCATGTCCCTGCTAAAGGTAATGTACATTTTACAATTCTTAAAGTACATGATTTATTGTATATAAACATGAAAACATCTTGATGCACCTGCACTATACTAAACACTTGGATTCTCATTTACAGAAAATGGGGAAGTCAATGTTTGGGATGAAATCAACGAGGCATTAAAAGCAAAGAAGGCCAGGCTGTCACAGGAGGATCGCTGGAAGAAAGAAGGTGATAGTTCAGAGAATAGGTCATGGTCTCAGAGAGCCTTGAGATGCAGTGCACTTGGTCCAACAATGGCACTTTTAAGGTCGCAGAATGGCTTTAAGAAATAATCATACACCTGGGCCTTATTTACTGCATGTCCCTTTTCCGCAGATTAGTATTACATGTTTTTTCGGGGGTATATATATGAACAAATTTCCCATATTTCCATCTGTAATGCAAGCCACATGTCCTGATTTCAGTATGCTAGTGGGAAAAGTATTTGGGGGCTTATCTATAGTTCAACTTTTGGTGTTAGTAGGTGCATTCCTCCTGAAAATGAAGCAGAAAATCGAATCAACTGCTTGACAAAATCTAGACATGATTGCTTCCCATCTAAAGTGACAAACATAATTTATTGCTGTTAATATTTTTGTGTAGTTGATCAATCTTATTGTGTACATGTAATGCATTGCAGTTAGATAAATTAATGTCGGCTGTTAAAAATAATTCATCGTTCCACCATTGCAATTTAAACTTCATTTTGGTTATCAGTGTACGCTGAGACCAATAACAGATGATAATAACATTCTACAACACAATAATAGATCTTTTTATAGAACCTAGTTCTGCTATCTTTCCTGCAAAGGTAGTTTGTACACATGAAATGAATATCAGTGCTTGGTAAATAGATGGCTAGCCTTCACTTCATCATTAATAGCGTTACACTCATGCTGAATTGATGAATAAACAACAATAAAAAACAACTAAAGCAGTATAAAAGCAAGAGAAAGATAGGCTTCATATCCACTTAAATTTAATGTTTGTTTATATATTGTTTTGTACTTCAACAGAATCAGTGCACAGCACCCATACAATCTTTATTGAGCATGCACTGAATATAGTCCGAGCATGAGTGCAAATTTACATATAAAATTAGCTAATTGGGGCTTAACTGATTTCATTCACTTTTTCCTCTACTTCAAGCTCAGCTATCATATTACATAACATGAGACCATGATCCACTTTATCATTAATCTCACTCTGCTGTTCAACACCTGAACTAATATTATCATCACCTGCTATTGGCCATTTCCCACTGTTTTTATTATCAGATTGATTGCAACTACCATCTTTCATTACATTAACATCTAAATTAGGCAAAGGGAATGACTGTGATCTTACCAGGTTCTTACGGACCTTAGAGGATTCATTGACTGAGGGTAGCATCATCCGAGGCGGTATACTACTCCCTCTACGCTCAGCAATAGAGAAAAAAGATCCTTTCGATGACAAATAGGAGTTTTCCCCTCCTAAAGTATCATCAGTCGAAAATGACTCCGAAGGTGAAGAGAGAACTTCTTTGTTAAGTAAAGTAGAACTTGTTGAGAAAGACACGTCTTTAACATAAAAGGGTTCAATTGATTCCTGGCCGGATGGTGATGGCTGCCGAGAAGACATGAATGACAAGTCAGACCAATTGGTAGAGGAAGGCGAAAATGTAAATGAACTTGCATAATCAGAACTTGAAGGTGAAAGTGTTGGCGACTTGGAATTGAATCTTGGGCTGCTGCTTGGAAAACAACAAGGAAAAGAAGTGCCACAAGGAGATAGTGGCATCAAAGAAGCAACACCAGAATCAGATTCAGACAAGTCCATGGCTTCATCAGTATCTTTTGCCTTGCTTATGCTGTTGGGATAACATTCAAAGGAATCTGGAGAACCACAGTCACTTGGATGACTTGATGATGGCGACGCTGACAAGGGATCATCATCAGCTGCAAAGTCTTGTTTTTCTTCCTCCATAATCACATCACACTTCCATTTGGGGGATGTTAATATTTCTTTCATGACACCACTAGCAAATTTCCTCCTCAATCTTGCCCAACCATGTTCTGCAGCAGGAAGACAAGTTTCCAATCCAGAATTAGCTACAGAAAAAGGCGGAACAACCCCACCAGAAATTGCCTTGTGGAAAATCTCAAAATCCAAATCATAAGCATCAACTTTTCTTAGACCAATCTCCATCTTTTCAGTAGGCAAAACCAGTTGTTTATCAGAATCACCTGACAAACGTTGCTGATCAGAAAGAGCAATCCAAAACTCAGCTGATTCTTGATCTTCACGGATGCTCCAAATCGGACCCTTTGCTCCCTCATAGCGCACAACCTGAAAAGCCGCACTCTTTGCGTTGCATGACATAACCAAGTCACAATTTTTCCCAATCCACACATAAATAGCAGAAGGAACATGAACAATAAAAGCGCCGCGTGAATCAAGTGCTAGTGAACCTGGTTGGTTAACCATCTTAGGAACAAGATGAAGAGGATCATAAGGAGAGTGAGGAGCCATTCGATACATCCTTAAAACAGAATTAGGACTTGCAGGCATAGCATGTACACGTTTCTGACACTGCAAGAGTTGACAAGCAAAACCCATGTTTGGATTTGTGACTCCCCTTGCAGTTTTCACAAACTGAAAAGCATCTTCAAAGCTCTGTCCCTTCCTCCACATGAGATAAGCTATCACCAAAGCCGTTGATCGCGAAACCCCTTGACAACAGTGAACAAGAACACGACCACCTTGTTCTCTAACATCCTCAAAGTAATCAAACACATCATAGAGAATACATGTTATATCCTCAGTTGGACTGTCCTGCAACCAAAGTGTTTTGTACTCAAAATCACTTTTGAAATACTCAGGACAAACAAAACCAACACAGTTAAGCACATGTGTTATTCCTTTTTCTCTGAGAAGTTCATGGTTTTTGGCTACCGTGTCACTTCCCAAGTAAATATGTTCAGCAATTCTAGAACACTCTTTGTCAAAGAAAGCTAGTTTATCTCTTTTGAACTGAAAATCTTTGGTTGGTTCATTGATTGTTATAGACCCTCTTGGAGTTTGTGGAAGAGGCCAAACACCAAGATCATCAGATCCAGCACTTGGCCATTCTTCAACGCTACGTTTATTGATTGAAAGAGGTTGAAGAGGTGGTAAAAGTGGTCTTGGTTTACTATTTCCTAGTGGTGGTTTATGGCTATTTGGAGAACGATCTGTCCATGAAACTGAACGTGAATAGGTTCTCCTGATGGAGAGTTTTTTCTCCTTATCCTCTTCTCCTAACATGTTGCTTAAAGGGTGATGAAAAAGATTGAAATTTGATCCAAACCCATCAAAACATTGTTGCTATAGTTTTGACTATTGAGTAGGTAATGAATTGTGGTGGTTCAAAACAAGTATTTGCGGTTATGAGTCTACAATTTTGTGTTCCATATTCCCACCTAAACCACTTGACATTGTCTTTGTCTTTGTTTTTGTCTTTGACTCTGACTCATTCTTCGGCTGAGAGAATAAGAAAATTCAAAACAAAGAAACAAACAAAGCAGCACATAGCAAAAGCCAGCTACAAAAATAGAATGATTATGTTGAAGCTTTGGAAGAACAACTTTAGGAACATGTTTTCTCTATGATTTTGTCCAATCAACTAGAACAGAACACAAAAGAAACAAAGAAAGTGCAAAGATTATGTTGCACTTGTATTTGTTCTTGTAGTTATAGTTTATAGTTTTGGTTGAGTGGAGCCCACGAAACCGTAGCTATGCCACCTAAGAATTTCTCACTGTCGAGAGTCGTGGTCTTACACATGCAAGGGAACGCGTCAAAGTGCCATGTCATCATGCTCACTTTTTTTTTTCATTGTCATATCTTGATTGTTTATTGGCTAAATTGCATTTTTTGGTCCTTAACTATTTAGGTAGTGCTTTGATCCCTTAATTAAAATTCGATTTATTTTGGTCCCTTATCTTCTCTCCATTACACATTTTGGTCATTTCCGTTAGTTTTAATTCAAAAACGTTTGGTTTCTTCATTTTCTTCTGGAATTTTCTGAGATTCTTGTTGTTGAAGGTTGATGGAGATGATATGAAGATGAAAAAGAGGAGAAGAAGATGAAGAAAACCTAACGTTTTTGAATTAAAACTAACGGAAATGACCAAAATGTATAACGGAGAGAAGTTAAGGGACCAAAATAAATCGAATTTTAATTAAGGGACCAAAACGATATTACCTAAATAGTTAAGGACCAAAAATGCAATTTAGCCTTGTTTATATTAGTAATAGCAGCATGGCAAAAGACACATGAAAAATGATAATCAATGCTATTTTTTTTTGACTTGGAAAAGTCCATGAGCAAAATATTATAAGAAGAAAAGAGATGAAGTTCATCTGATGATGTAGATATAGAATAAGTAAGCTTGAGAACTCGATAGAAAGAAAAATTCTTTACAATTCGTAATCACACTGATTAATAAAAGATAGTAAATGAGTACATGAAATGTTATGTATAAAGTTAGTAGAGAATCACCAAACTAACTATCTATTAACAAAGTATAAACAACTCTTAAGAAGTGGTAACTAACTCAGTAACCAATCGATATTTCTATCATATCACCATACTTTAAGTTGATGATAATACGATCACGTTTAACTTGAATTACTAGCATCTATAACATTATAGTGAAAAAATCTATAAAAAAAATCGATAAAAACTTACAAAATCATAGAAAACAAAAAGGTGCGAGGAGGTACACAACGGAGTCGTAGAAGCTCCGTTAGGATCGAAGATAATATTTAAATTTATGTTGCGGGTACATAATCAATGCGCTTCGGCAAGGAAGCATTAGTTGCCGAAACAAACTCAAAGCAAAAAAGACGGACCAAAGGATGTTTGTGTTGCAAAAGTTTTGTTGTTGATGAGAAACTTTTTTTTTTTTGAATTCATTCTCTTACAACCACAAGTTTTTGCATCATGAATGATTTTTTGCTATACTTAACTTGTAGCCTTTGGAAGAACACATTCGCAGGTCTCAAATCAATACCACTTGACCAACCTAAGTGAGAATATACTAAAAACAAACTTCTAGAGTGACACATTATGACATGTTTGGATGGAAGGATCTAAAGGGGAAGATAATTTTATTTTATTTTAAATTAAGGAAACTATAAAATATTTTTAAATATGATAACATCTCAATCACACTTTATATATTTTCAGAAACATCATATAATTTTCTTGATTTTTTTTTTTAAAGTTCAATCCAAACATGTTCTAATGCGTGGCTTTAAATTTTTGTTTTTTTAGTGTATGCTCTTATCGATGATTCCAATGTTTCTTATCATACAAGTTATAACTTATAAGTACAGTAAAAAAACCAGAGGATTGATAAAAAAAATAACATACACGTTTTTTTTCTTTACAATTAAAAAAAATCATAGAATATAAAAAAGGAAAGATGAATAATATTTTATTAAAATTCAATAAAAAGGGTAAGGATCCACCTTTGAACGGGTGCAGATCCTCTCCATTTCCACTAGAAATTGAGATCTCAATTTCTTTCTATTTCCATTGGACACGTGGCTTTAAAATGTTTAAAGGGTGGAAATTCAATTGTTATTAATTTTATTATTTTTGATGAAAAAACTAAAAACAATTCAGATTCTGCAGCATTCCCATAGAACGCCGCCATCTTCAATTACAGAACGCCACCGGCAGCTGCGTCCTCGTGCCTTTTGTTGCCAACACACCTCGTCCTTCCATCACAACACCGTCTCATCGTGTTAACCATTGCAGCAAGGAAAACAATTGAAGAAAAATCTAATGAACACAGATTCTGAGATTATTGAGAATCGCCGTTCTTCACTCCTTCCCTTGATGTTATTAAAGTTCATATTAGATGTACCTATTATTTAGCTCCATTTCTTTCTGTAACTAAACAACTCTGTAATATGGGGTAAACATCCTCTCCATTTATAAATCATTAATTATTTTTCACTTTTTGTGTGTCTTTATCTCTCTATGGAACAAATGGAGGAAGTTATAAATGAAGAGGATTTTAACTCCATAATATGTACTGTGTATTGTCTACTACCTCCGTCCTTTTTTTGCAAGTTTTTTTTTTGGTAATTTTCATATATATTAAAATATTTGTAGGGTATTAATTTGTCTATTTTGTATATCAGTGCTACTAAAATATTTGTGTGTATGGATGTAGTTATGTAGATAACTCTTACTTTCATCTCCAAAGACATTCATAATATTAATAAAAAGATATATTTTTTAAAATATAAATAAATATAGATATTATTTTAATTGAATTTATGGTTAAGGACTTAAGGATGTTTTTTCTTTTTCTTCTCTAAACATGCTTATAATTAAGGAAATAAAGGAGATATAATTTTTTTTTGTTTAAGTAGTCTAGTGGCTAGCAGTGGTGGAGCTAGAATTTTTTGGAGCCTAGGCAAAATAAAACAACGATGAGTTTTAGTGACAGCCGTAATCGTAGGTAGAGGTCATAATGTTTTTAAAATGGTCTCCTTAGAATTACCTATGGTTATTTCCGTAGGTAAAGGTGGAAAACATGTTGTGAAAGTCATTTGACAATGACTGACAGATTTAGCTACAGAAATTTGCCCTATAGTGATGGATTTTGGCCGTCACTAAAAGTCAAATTTCTTGTAGCGATACAAAGAAAGTATGGGTTGAGCCCGGGCGCGTGCCCAGGCTAGCTGGGGGGGTAAAATTGCCCCTGGTGGCTAGAACTTACACAATTAAATTGTGGAGAAGTGGGGTGGCCGGATTCGAACCCCGGCCCCTGCATACAATATGCAATATCCCTACCAACTGAGCTAAGCTCACGGGGATAAAAGAGATATAAGTTATCCTATTTGATTGTATCTTAATTCTTAAAGCATATCATACACATCGTAGTTTTGAGGTAAATGCCAAAACTATATTATATAAAGATGGAGTCGTTTTCAGACATGGTCAAGGAAGGAGGGTTGTTTTTGTGAGAGTGAATTATTCAGTTCAAAGAAACATAATATTAAAATAAAATAGGAAATTTCTTACTCTATTGCAAAAAAGTGTATGAATATTGAACACTAATTAAAATATCGAAGGGTCAACAAAGGATGGCGATGCAACTAGAAGCCGCCTTAGAATAATCCTCCTCTTAAATACGTCTTCACATGATCCTATAATTCCCATTACTTACAATAACAACAATCCTTATTAGTACAAAATTCAACTACTCTAGGTTTGTCTTCTCCTGAGTCTCCTTCTAGGTACCCACTCTCTAAATATTATGACATATTTAGAGACGGATCTAGAAATTTTAATTAGTGAAAGTAAAAATCATAACAATTCTTATAATGTATGATAGGGGGTAAATTGTATTGTGTGTATTGCTTTGTACAAAGCTGCTGTTATCTAGATACAACAGAGAACAATCTCAGACAAAATGAGCTATCTAAGGGATACAATACTTATGACAATATTACAATCATATAATTACAAACGAATATTGTTAATTATATTAAATGATGATTTCTTGGACTAACTTTATTTCCTTTAACAATACTAAATTGTTTTTACATATGTATCCTATGAAATTACAACAAGTAGAAAGTTGTAGATTTATTATAGGGCTTAATAGAAGTGTTGGCCCCCTGAGTATTAGAAAGTTGCGATTTTGGCTCATAACAAAACAAAATACAATCGAGCCTCCTGAGTACCACCCCTTTTGCAATTTTGGCCATCCAAACCAATTTTGACCAAGTCAATGCTGACGTGGACGTCGCGTGTGTATATTTTTTAATTTTTTTTATTAAAAAAAATATTTTTTATTTTTTTTAATAATTAAAAAAAATTACACACGTGGGTGGCGTCCACGTCAGCTTTGACTTGGTCAAAATTGGTCTTGGGGCCAACACTGCAAAAGGGGCAGTACATAAGAGGCTGAATTGTATTTTATTTTGTTAGGGGTCAAAATCGCAACTTCTTTATACTTAGGGGGCCAAAACTGCTATTAAGCGTTTATTTTAAGAACTAACCTAACAACGTGACATTATGTGTAAAAATGTTTACATTGTATATAAACTATTACTCGAAGACTTGATATCTTTTTATAGGTGGATTCTAGGGTGAATCATCAAATAAGTGGTTCTTCGGTGGACCATCTTTATATACCATCAAATGTAAATTAAAGGTTTAGATGTGTTAGAGACAAAAATGAGAACACAATATATTTCTGCATACTATCCTCGTTATCAGCCTCATCTTTCTCACTTTTGGCTCTTTGATTCTGATGAGTTCTACAACAATGTTAAAACCACAAAATATATTGCCCCTCCACCACCACCACAACCTCCATCTTTTCAAAAGATTCATTCAAAATATATAATAAAAAAACTGTTTCTTTTCGTTTAAAAAAAACAAAAACTCATTTTACTTCACCACTCCAATTCAAAATTTATGAATACCTTTTCTCGGATTTGGTTTTGATTCAAAGAGAAAACGTAATCCATGGTTTGTAATGGCAGTAGAAGGAATTGAGTTGATTCCATAACTTAGTAACCCTTCCGTATACAATATATTAAGGATAAAAAAATTGTTGGATCTGAGGATGAGTATGAATCAAATTTGTTTGAAAAATGTGAAATTAACAAATGAAAAAGAATGAACAGTTTTTATGTGTGCGTTTTTTATTCTTGGGGTGAAAGAAGGAACAATTATTTTATCTCTATACACCGTCAGTTTATAAGGTGATAGAGTTGGTAGGGTACCATTAGTGGAAAAGAGAAAGGAAATGGAGAGGAAGAAGCAAAAGCAAAAGAGAGGGAAGAAGAGAAAGGAAAAGGAAAATGATTTAGTGCAGGCACTGTATAATAGGATCTACGAGTTTAATAAATCTAATGACTCTCATCTATTATTCAAGATGGACCACCGGTGAGAGACTTGTTTGAACCTTCACCCTAGAATCCACCTCCTTTTATATATATATATTTGAAAAATATATTAAAAAAAAATCGGAGATTACAAAACTATATCACTAACTTAGTGGGGGCAATACTTAACTTTTAATAATACTTAAAACTGTTCAATCTTTACAAAAATAAAAATTAGATAAGTGGGGGCATGCCCCCAATATAATACATTTGTATCTTCCTTAAAAAAAAAAAACACATTTGTATCTGTCTCCGGACATATCTACATAAAATACAATTAGTTTTTTTCCTTTCTTTTAAGAAGTATAAACTTATAGCATTTCATTAAGTAGCAACTCAATAATACATATGGGAACATCAATGAAATATGAGCATTAATATCACATCTCATACTATGTAACAATTTGGTGTCTTAGACCATATATAATGGGGGTCCTTCCCCTATTTGTGGCATCAATGAATATGGTGCTTATAAAGATGAGTATTTTTATAGGCACCCTCTCTCCCCTATTATTCATGGGTCCCACATGTACAATTAATTCTAATTTTTCTCTCTATATTTAATTATTGTATTATTTTGATATTAAAAAAATAAATTGTATAATAGTTGTGAATAATAGTTGAATTTGATTCCCTAAAAAAAAGTTGAATTTGAGATAGACATGCTCATCTTCAACTTCAACATGATCTTGTGGAGCATATTTGACAACGCTTTGGGAGTGATAGTCAACAAGATTAATTGTTATTTAGATATGTAATTTATCATCATTCATTTTATATTGTTTTTTTCAAGTTTTAACCTTTTCTTGAATTATTAAAAAAAAATGGTCTTCTTTTTATAATTTATAATTAAATCACTTCAATATTTTAAAATTATATAATTATGAATGAGTATATAAATTATTGTTAAAATTTAATGATATAGAGTTATTGCTGGGACCAAATTAATAATTATTTTGAGGTGCTTGGTTGGAGAAATTGGGTGCTTATTAAGTATTAATTATAAAACGAATGACGTGTACAGTTGAGACCTATTTAAGCGTCTAAATGGGGTGCTGCACTGTAAATGGTCTTTATATTTTTATAATCCATGCACACATCACAAACACGCATGCACTCACACGCAGATACAATTTTTCTTACCCTGAAAAAAACATTTCTTTTACATCACATCAAAAGTACATGTTGCATTCTAATATTGTCCACCTCATTTAAAGATTTTTATTTATTTTATACTAATTAAAAAGTATTATTAACACGAATAAATTGAATTTATCTATACCCATATAACAAACATTTGTAAAAAAAAAAGCGAAGAAAAAAAAACTAGGCTTATTAGATCGTTTGGTCCCCTAACTAATTTCTTGTTTTCATTTTGGTCCCATATTTAATAAAAGTGGCGGATTAGTCCCTCAAGTTTTGGGCCGTTTGCCAAAAAAATCCTTTCTGTCAAATGTTTTCTTTCCCGTTAGTTTTTGGCCACGTGAGTAATCCAACGTGGCTGGTATAAAAGCGAAAAATGAGTATGAAACCCAAAAGTAGGGTTTTCTCATCTTCAACCATCAACCAGCCACCTTGCTCTCTGCAAAATCCCTTTCAAATCCCTAATCTGCAAAATCATCGAATCCCTAATCTGCAAAATCCCAAGCATTCATCTTCGTATCCATCCTTTCTCTTCTTTGAATCCCCTTCGTTCGTACTGAGAGTGTCAAAACAAATGGGACAATCCATTGGGTCAATAGGATCGAGCCTGAGAAGAAGAAAAACTATTGAATGTAGGTAGATGTGGTGAAGAAACAGTGATTCGCACCATAACTGATGACATGAATCCAAATTGTGGGAGAAGATTTTGGGGATGCAAAAACTACAAGAATCAATTTGACAAAGGTTGTAGCTTTTTTAAACTGTTGGATGAAGATGTTACTGATTATAGGGATCTGTTGATATCAAAGATGGAGAAAAAAAATGTCAAGTTGAAGATCGGATTGGAGAAAACAAGAACATGGTTGAAGATCTCTTTGATTTTTGGGCTAGGGTGTTTTGGAGTTTGCCTGGTTTTTGGGACAATATTGGCCTGCAAATGTAGTGGCTTGTGGAATCAATTGTATTTGAAATAGTTTGGTTGTAATTGTCATTTTGAAATTGTAATGTCAGATTGGAATGAATGAATTTGTAATGCCTATTTTCAATGAATGAATGTTCCTATTTTGAATGAATGA
>Ga0228711_1007041_pt1 | contig 16470 bp, 9 predicted proteins | sample MedpolnodulmetaG_2_FD_177996 | JGI IMG/M metagenome (GOLD analysis project Ga0228711, IMG submission 177996) | Root nodule microbial communities from Medicago polymorpha collected in Santa Monica, California, United States - brown nodules | ecosystem: Host-associated > Plants > Roots > Nodule...
TGTCTCTGACCCCAAGCGAAATAGCCCTATCTCTTCTCGTTTTACTTTTATGTCGAATTGAAACAATAGTTTTACACAAACAAACAATTTATACCCAAACACTTAACGTGATAAATATTGTGAAAACGCTTATGAAATACGCAACTCCCTGCGTACACGATCCTATTATACTTACGTGTAAATAGTTTTATGACATGTAAAAATCTTACATCAGATATACCCCTTCGAAAGAAAATTGGAATATTAGGGTTCGAATCGTTCTTCTATGGTTTGTGAGAGATATGAACAAGGACAAACTATCTTACTCATTAGAAATGGTTCTGATGGATAATAAGTCAAGAATAGCTTTGGCGAGTACTCCTTAACGCACTCATCTATGATATCAACAAAGCAACATGAGTCCTTAAATGACGGGCCCTTCATGAATTTGGATAAGAGGAACTTGATCTTTTCATACCCAATCAGCTGGCGAATTCTTAGAGAAACATCTTCCAACTACATATCGGTCAGCTAGTTGTGTAACACCCTAATTCTCGACGGTAATTTTATATAATAATAATAATCATGGTTTTAACGAAAAAGGATGTCACACACATTCATTCATCTTTCACATAATAAAATAATAGAGAATCAGATACAATAGAAGAAACTTCATATAAATTTCATAATTATAAATATTTGGTCTTTAACATCATTTGGAAAAAATAACATATAACATCATAGTGCTTAAACTCATTAATTTGAAAACATTCAACGTTTAATCACAACCCCAATGTTACAAATCAGAGCATGTATTTATTCGACTACTTAATATCACAAAAAAAACTAAAAAAACTACGGGAGTATATCCCCATCACCACCTTCTGAGCGTTCCGCAAAGGTAAAGCTTCTCGTTTTGAATATCTATACCCCAAGGGTACAGACACAAAAAATACATAAACAACAACAAAGGGGTGATAATTCACATCATAACATATATTGGGATACATGAATAATAAAGTAGATAATCATATCATCATCAGTCATTCATCATATCATCATCAATCATTCATCATAATATTCATACAATTTAAAAGGCCAAAAACACTAAACCAAAAAAGCAGACATTCGAAGCACCAGAAGTGCCTAAACTTTTGGTTCGAGAATTTTGGGAGGGGAGAAATTTTAACGGAGGGGAGGGGAGGGGTTATATTTTAATTAAAAGTGTGTTTGGTTCACAAGGGGAGGGGAGGGGTTTTAAAATTATTTTATTGTTTTACCCTTAAACTTAATTAAATAAGGATAATAAAGTAACGAAACAATAACGATGTAATCTATAACAACACGATGTAGACGATGGAATAATGGATTAGTAATAGGGTTTTACAAAGAGTAATAACAGTTGTTACAAGGAAAAATTCTTAATAATATACAATAAAAGTTGTTACAAGAAAAAATTGTTAATAATATGGAATAAAAGTTGTTACAAGATAATATAACCTATAACCTAATAATAGTAAAAGTTGTTTCAAGGATAATATAACATAATAATAATAATAAATGTTGTTACAAGGATAATATTGAGATTTTAAATTAATATAAAGATAATTTTGACAGTGCAATAAAATTTGCTCATCTCCCCTCCCCTCCCCTCCTCTTCTAAAAATTGAACCAAACACTTTAAATTAAAAATCTCCCCTCCCCTCCCCTCCAAAACTCTTGATCCAAACGGACCCTAAGATTAAGTTTTTTTTTTATTTAAGGAGAGTTAAGATTAAGTTTGTTTATTCTTAAAATAAAGATTAAGATTTTTTTTTTTGAAAAAAATAATAACATATTAAGCTACTGTATTTTATTTGAGTGAGTTTGTTTTAGGACAAAACTTACCTACAATTCTTTAGGTTCTTTTTGTATGGTTCTTAACTAAAAATACAAAAATTTTAGATATAACAAACTTTGAGAAAATTATGGATTTAAGGAAATCATCGTGAATTTAGTTAAGAACCATACCAAAAGCTAAGTTTTTTCCTTTGTTTTAATCTGTTTTTTATGAGAGAAAAAATAGGGGGTGGTTGAACCAAAAGACACAAAATGATATAATTTTGATGATGTGTAAAACAATCAAGGGTAAGATTGTATTTTTGGTAGTTAGTGAAATATGTAGTATATAAGTACAGAAGTATAGATATATCCGTCGACTGAATTTCTTAGAGTTAGTTTTCAAACTGATTTACTAGCCCAGAAGGATTGCTTATATCGAAAGCAAAAAAACCCTAGACTATTGGCGTAATATTTTTCCCTCAAAGTTTAGTGTAGCATTCTTCAACCTTTACACCACCACCTATGGCGCTGGTCAGCCATCGCACCACCAGTCTCGTGGAAGTCATGGATTCCAGGAAGAGAAGTAGAAGAGGAGGTCAAGTTGAGGAAAGTGAGAGGGATTCCAAGAAGAGAAAGACGATTCAAACGTTGAGAAGTGATTCAAGGCAAGAGTATTTGAAAAAACGGGAGGAAAAGAAAATACAAGAACTTAAAGATGATATTGAAGATGAGCAATATCTATTTGAAGGAGTTAAGCTTTCAAAAGAAGAATACCGTGATCTCATGCACAAGAAAGAGATATACGAGATACTTGCGAAGAAGATAGGGTTAGAGAGTGCGGATAATGAGTATAGAATGCCAGACGCTTATGATGATCAACAAAGTGGCGTTAATCAAGAAAAGAGGTTTTCTGTTGCAATTCAGCGTTATAGGGATGGAAAGAAAGAATATGCTTGGGAGGAACATCAATTTAGAAAAGCAACGCTGAAATATGGTTCGCAAAATAAACGACAAGTCTCTGATGATTATCGGTTTGTGTTTGAGGACCAGATTGATTGTATAAAGGCATCAGTAATGGATGGATATAAGTTTGATTATGGACAAGAGATTGCATTGAAAAAATCTAGAGCAAAGAGATTAGTTTTCGAGGCACTTCAGGAGGAGCGGAAAAAGCTACCTATCTATTCTTTTCGGGATGAATTTATCCAAGCTGTTCATGATCACCAAGTACTTGTGATTGTTGGTGAAACTGGTTCTGGAAAAACTACACAGATTCCTCAATATCTTCATGAAGCTGGTTACACAAAGCATGGAAGAATGATTGCATGTACTCAGCCACGACGTGTTGCTGCTATGAGTGTTGCTTCCCGAGTTTCTCAAGAAATGGGTGTTAAACTAGGACATGAGGTTGGTTACTCCATACGATTTGAGGATTGCACGTCGGAAAAGACCATTGTGAAATATATGACGGATGGAATGTTATTGAGGGAATTTCTTGCTCAGCCTGAGCTGGACAGTTATAGTGTTGTTATGGTAGACGAGGCTCATGAAAGAACACTTTCAACTGATATTTTGTTTGGATTAGTTAAGGATGTTGCTCGTACCCGGCCTGATCTGAAGTTGTTGATCTCAAGTGCTACTCTTGATGCAGAGAAGTTCAGTAATTACTTTGATCTTGCTCCAATATTCAAAATTCCAGGGAGACGGTATCCAGTTGAAATACACTTCACCAAAGCACCAGAAGCTGACTACTTGGATGCTGCTATTGTCACAACACTTCAAATCCATGCCACTCAACCTCCCGGGGATATATTGGTATTCCTTAGTGGTCAAGAAGAAATTGAAACCGTAGAAGAAATCCTGAAGCATCGGATGAGACGTTTGGGAACTAAAATAGCTGAATTAATTATATGTCCTATATATGCCAACCTACCAACAGAGCTACAAGCTAAAATATTTGAACCCACACCTGAAGGGGCTAGAAAGGTAGTCCTTGCCACCAATATTGCGGAAACGTCAGTGACAATTGATGGGATCAAGTATGTCATTGATCCAGGGTTCTGCAAGATGAAATGTTATAATCCAAGGACTGGAATCGAATCTTTACTAGTAACTCCCATCTCAAAAGCTTCAGCAATGCAAAGAGCTGGTCGGTCTGGTAGAACAGGTCCTGGTAAGTGCTTCCGTTTGTATACTGCATACAGTTTTGAAAATGATTTGGAAGATGACACTACACCTGAAATACAAAGGACTAACCTTGCAAATGTAGTGTTAACTTTAAATAGTCTTGGTATTGAGTATGACAAGCTATTGCGTTTTGAATTTATGGATCCTCCACCAGTTGATGCCATAAAGAAAGCCATGGAGCTTTTATATAGTTTGGGTGCATTAAATGGGCATGGCAAGTTAACTAAGGTTGGCAGACGGATGGCAGAGTTTCCACTTGATCCTATGTTGTCAAAAATGATAGTTGCTTCAGAAAAATACAAGTGTTCTGACGAGATAATCTCCATTGCTGCTATGCTCTCTGTTGGAAACTCAATATTCTACCGTCCGAAGGATAAACAAGTACATGCAGACAATGCAAGAATGAATTTTCACACTGGAGATGTTGGTGACCACATTGCTCATCTAAAGGTCTACAATTCATGGAAAGAGGCCAACTATTCAACACAGTGGTGTTATGAGAATTATATACAGGCAAGGAGTATGAAACGTGCTAGGGATATCCGTGATCAACTTGCAGGTCTATTAGATAAGGTTGAGATCGGACTAGTTTCAAATTCCAATGATTTAGATGCCATCAAGAAATCCATATTATCTGGATTTTTCCCACACTCTACAAAGCTGCAAAGGAATGGCACTTATAGAAGGGTTAAACATCTACAAACTGTTCACATACATCCTAGTTCGGGGATGGCAGAGGTTGTTCCTAGATTGGTTTTGTACCATGAACTAGTACTCACAACTAAGGAATATATGAGACAGGTCACAGAGATAAAACCAGAGTGGTTGCTAGAGATAGCCCCCCACTATTATGATCCCAAGGACGTACGTTGAACACTCGAGTTCCAAGAAAATACCTTGTTTGCACAGTAGGAGGCAGTCTTGTTTGAGGGGGAAATGTTCCTATGGGGGGAAGTATATTACCTGCTGTTTTTTGTAAATGATTTTCTAGCTCACAGTTGTTTTGTGTATATTGGTAGTTCTTTCTGGCTCCACAGAAGACTTGGATTTTAAACTTGTTTATGAAACTATTTCATTACCTTCTTTATCTTGTGATTAGTTTCCTACCTATTGGACAATTTTTTTCTGGTTTTTCCTTCCTTTGAATGTTTTGCTTTTTGTTTGCAGCATGGAAGTAGGACATGCTACTTTATTTGCTTTGGTTAATTGAATGTTGAAGCTATATTGTTTGACAGACTATTTTTTTTGTTTGTCGTTTACTTTGCCTATACTATTTCTTACCTACTAAAATCTCTCTGATATTGATTGATATGGCTTTTTTTTTGGAAGTAGGACGTGTTACTTTATTTACTTTGCCATTTACTTCATCTAGATGAATCGAACGCTTAGCTAGCAGAGAAAATAGTGCAAGACTTGATGCACAGTTGCTTCTAATCAAGTATTGTTCAATCATTTGACTTGTAATTGGTTCTACTGCTTCCTTTGCTCATACTGCTCCCATATTGTTCAATCAATGTTTATTTTCAGTTTGCTTTTAAATTGGACCATATTACATTTTTTTTAGCAAAAATATTCTGCAATATAATTGAGCAACGCAATCATTGATCAATGTTGTTTTTTCCTTCTTTATTTTTTCCAAAAATGTCAAATCCTTGTTCTTTTCCTTCTATTGCTGTTTTTTTTTTATCTCACAGTGAATACACCATTCTGATCAAATTCTGATTTTCTTCTCTTGTAGGTAGAACAATGTTTAGATTGATCTTTTTTAATTAAATTTCGACATCTAAATATGAAGTTACTGATCAGTTTAGAACTTTTATCTGTGCAACAATTTCATGTTAATATTTGATATCTTGATTAATTGTATTGCTACATTAGTGATATTATCAGATTGATCAATCCAACTTAACACCACTTTTTCTCTTCTATAAATAGATTAAACAATAAAGAGTTGCCTTGAAATAAGAAAGGAGGGGATAAAATTATCCTATAGAAAGTTTTTAGGACATCACTGTTTAAAACAAGGGGATAAGAAAAAAAATTAAGAGGCCAAAAACACTAAACCAAAAAAGCAGACATTTGAAGCACCAGGAGTGCCTAAATGGGAGCAAAAACAATATAAATTAAAGGGAAATGCTAAAGAGTGTCATTAGGGCATTGGTTAAGAGAACCAAAATAGAATTAATGTGTTGAAAAGTGGTAAAAATTGTTAAATTCAAATGTCTAAAAGTTGTTATTTCAAATGTTAAACCACTCCTTTTAGTTTCCTTGACAAGTGCTCTCAGGGCACTTGTTAGCAATCAAACCAAAATAAAAACATTACTAGGCAATACAGCACATGCAAACCAAATATGATTAGACCACCACGAATTAAAGTCGGAAAAAAAATTTGGTTTGCTTGTCTTCAACTACTACCAAAAATTAATCTTAATGTGATCTAGTAACTGGTTCAATATTAATTCCTTAGTATAAAAATTTGTGCATTGTGTTCTTTCCAAATAGTCCAAATACACGTCAACCAGATCACCTGAAATTATCTTCCCCTTGGATTACATATTTTTATATGTTTTGTTCTCTTATAATAGGTAATGACTTGAAACTTCCTACACTAGAAGAGATAGTTAATGCTTGAAACATGTTATCATATCAAGATGAAATCAGAAACACTCGGAAAAAATATGGACATCAGGCAGGAGTAGAAAATTTATCAGATATTATGCTCACACCCTATTTCGATAATCCAACAATGCCAAAAGAGAGACAAACAGAAACCAGAAAGAAGAAATATCAAAAACCAGCAACAACCTCGTCAGGAAATAAACCACTAATCCTTTGTCTTAAATCCTATGACCACACACCTTTTTTCAATGTATTAAAAGCTCTTAAAAATTGGTTTAATGATGGCGAACCAGGTTCAATTAACTGTAAAAAAAAAAAAAAAAAAAAAAAAAAACACCAATGTTGTGGAGCATTTATCAGTTTTAGGCTAGAACAGGTGACCAAAATCAATATTGAAGCAAAATTTCTCCAAATTCATAAACTCATCCCTGTGGTTTATTACATGACGCAATAGTGTCTTATTTAAAAAAAAAAAACTCATGTTTCATGATAAATCACCTAAAAGAGTTAAGATATTAAGTTACTCCATTGGACATGCTCTTACAGTTTATGCAAAATGATGCTTGATCCATTTTTTGGCTGCAAAGTAAGCAACGCGGTGGGAACATGCACATAATTAGAAGAAAGTTCAAATGAGAAATTCTGCAGCAACAATGATATTGCTATCTTTGCTTCTAATAAGGCAAAGTTTTGTCCAAGACAAATTCTAGGACCCCATCCGAAAGGGAAATAACAAACTCGTCCTTTTGTTGCCTTTGCAATTCCTTCAGCAAACCTTTCAGGTTTGAACTTCTTTGCATCATCACCCCATAGATCTTGATCTTGGTGAATCAATAGTATTGGTAGGGAAACATTTGTTCCTGTGGGCAGCAAAAGGTTTCCAAGTTTCAAATCCTTTCGAAGAGCTCGAATGAAGTAAACTACAGGTGGGTATAACCTTAGTACCTCATACAAAATCATGGTAACCTGCAAGAAAACTAAAAAATATATCAGATAGTACCAAAAAGGATTATGTATTAATAATCATCAAAGAATTTGTGAGATTAAAAATTATCTTCTCATGTCAAATTTCCACATGACATTAATAAGGGAGATTATGTATCTCTGACTCAACAACTGACATGATCTCCCCTAATTTCCAAGGGTCCCCCCCTCCGGGGATTCATGGTCCTAGAAGGGATTCATACGAATTCATCTCCTACCCAGGCCGACTTATTTTTTACAAGGTTCGAACCAGAAACCTCAAATTTGAAATGAGCCCTTTAATATCAGTAAAGAGAAGATAGATCCAAAATTTCTTGTGCTAAGATCATTTCAAATTTGTACATGAGAATGAAAAATACATACAATTTTAAGTTGACTTAATCCTTCGAAGTTTGGATTATTAATAAATGCTAAGATCACAACATACATAAGCTTTCAAACCCACTGCTGGTAATGTCCAATTAAACTTGAAACATAGGGATAGGATACTTAATAAATGATAAAATAATGGTTATGGTGGTTTAAGCAGTTTATTTTATTATGGAGTTATTGTCTAATTGTTGTAGTTATCTTAGTGTGCATGTATCAGTATATATAATGATTGTATTATCTTATTGTGAATATGAATGAAAAAATAATATATTACAGTCATACCGCCATAAAGGAATGTTTGTGCGTGGTGCTGTCATCGAAAGAAATCCCTGCTTCTTTAGAAGTTGAAAGAGTTTTTCTCCTTCTGCATAGCTGCTTCCAAATGCTGTCCGAGAAATTACATCACACGTCAAATTCTGAAGGAAAGGCCAAACATCAAGGTCACGTAATCTCACTTATATGTTGCTCGCATCTATTCTCATTTACAATGTGGAATTTTAACTCACACTTGACACGTTAGCATCTCTCCATTAACTGTCCGGATCTCTATGTTCGTGATCCACTACCAAGAACAACTACCACTCCCGCTCCCCCATAATATTGAACCGAGATGTGATACCACCGTTGAAATTTCTGGAAGAGCCTACACTGGTGTAGATCGACAATTTGGAGAAAGATCAGAAACCATGCAAGTGAAAATAATACCACCACATCTTCATCCAAAACTTTAAGTCTTACATATAAATTTTTTTGTTAATTAACATTTGATACATTACGATATTCTTTCCCTCAAATATGACGAAATTCTAGCCCGTGCTTGACACGGGTCGACACACTAGTTATAAACATTTGGCTTCATGATTTTGAAGAGTACACGTGGCACTCTTTCTTACTTCATCTCATTAATTGTTTGATCAAAGATTCAAATCATCACATATTTACTCACATGCTATTTAGTTTCGTACCATTATAAATGACGTGTACACGTGAAGCTTATTTAAGAATTCTTTAAGGTACTTGTTAATAAAATTAAAAGAGAAAGTTTGTTTTAGAAAATTCACCACCTTGAAACTTTAAAATTGTACTTTTTATACATTAGATTTATTATCTATTTATATTTTTTTACTTCTTAACTAGTGTCCTAAAAGTATTTGTTAGCATAATTCAAAATAAAAAATAGTTTTTAGACAATCTCCTAATAAAGAAGCTCTGAGAGGATAGTTTTTAGACAATCAGAGACTCAAGCTAAAATGAAGACTCAACTGGATACCATTCAGTAGATCTTTGGTTTTGATGATAACAATGTATAGAAAAATAATTGAATACTCTAACGTTTGTTCAAGTATGCAAGACCATAAAATTAAATTTTGACTCTAAAGTCAACATTCTGACTCTAATACACTATGTTCTAAACGAAGTAAGAACATATTTTGTACTAAGGATTGTACTCTAATGACAAAGCTCTGTTCTGAAGATGGTCGATCATGTTGTATTTGATCTCTTGATTAATATTCTTGCAACATTAGTGATGTCATCAGACCAGGGCCGTCCTTGGGGAAGTGCAAACAGCTCAACCGAGCTGGGTCTCCCAAATTCATGGGCCTCAAAAAAATTGTAGTCCAATACCCATCCAACTTAAAGAAAGAAAAAAACACTTTCCCTAACCTCACTCCTTACAGTCGTGTTTCTTTCTTTCAACCCTCTTCTTCTCAGTTCTCCCCAACCTCGTGTCCCCGCCCAACCTCCATCTCTCAGCCGTGCACCGTCACACACACCCGTCACCATCACCAATCAAACCTCCATATATCCTCTAGTTCTCCTTTCTTTGATTTTTTATTGAACACCAAAAAGGGAGAAAGAGAAACGAAATTGAAGGTTGGTTTGAAAATTGCTCTTTGCTAATTACTTATTCTTCTTTCCTAATTTTATTACTATTCTGTTGATATGAGCAAAATTATGAAATTTCACAAAAACAAAACATGATAGAGCCACTTCAATTTATTGTTACTTTTCTTATTCTTATTTTTTTTTTACAATTCAATCTATTGTTGCTGGAAAATGATGATGCAATTTAATTTAATTTAAGAATAATAAAAAGGAATGGTTTTAACGAATGAATTGGGAAAATTGAGTCAACGAGATGGTTATAGCCTTATAGGGTGGATGAGAATACACATGATATGTTTTTAATCCTTGCCATTCAATTGAATAAGTGGTTATATGCTAATTTAACTTGGTTGAATCTGTTAGTTTGAAATGTCACATGCTAATTTAACTTGGTTGAATCCTGTCCTGTTAGATGATAATGAAAATGTTGATAATGTTAATGAGCTCACATTGGTGTAGATGTATTTGATCCAAGAAACTGGGATTCTGGCAAGTCTAAAATGATCGAGTTATTAGCTAAAAAGGTCTAAAAGAAATTTTACTTGTGAAGGTTTCTAGAGATAAATCTCCTAGACATTTTACTACTAATCTATATCATGGACCTATTTTTATTTGAGAGTCGAGCCTCCAATTTTATAGGGACGGCCCTGTATCAGACTGATCGATCCAACTTTAACATCACTTTTTTCTTCTATAAATAAAATAACCAATGAAGGGTTGCTTTGAAATAAGGAAGGAGGGAGGTCTGAACCATTAATATGTTTGTTGATAAATCCTCTCATGTAGAAAGTTTTTAGGACATCACAGTTTTTTTTTTGTAGTGGCTAGGGTTTGAACCCTGGACCTTGCATATTTTATGCATTGTCCCAACCAACTGAGCTAAGCTCACGAGGAATAGGACATCACAGTTTAAAGCAAAGGGATAAAATTTGAAATTCTTGCGTACTTGTTTTAATATGTTACGTGTGATGTTTCAACGTTTATAATGTTCCATTCAATGTTTCAACATCGCAAATCAAACAAAAATAAAAACAAGAAAGTAAATGACAAGAAAGTAAAGAACACAGTGAATTTGTTGACCCAGTTCGGTGACAAACACACCTACTCTAGGGGCAACCAAGCCATAAAGGAAATCCACTAGTGTAGTCCTTATTTTATAGCTCTCAGTAAATTCCTCGTTTACACTAAAGACCTAGGACCTACCCGTTTAGATTTCAACCTAGAAACTCCTAGATCTGAGATCCAATCTCACTATCCTATGGTCAGTCACAGCCCCTGTGACCTATCAGACCTCAAACAACAAACACAAAGATGAATTTACCTTCAAACAAAACAACTAACGCCATACTTCACAACTTTGGTGTAGTACACATGAGTTTACAACTCAACACACAATCCTTAACATGTATCACAAACGACACAAGAAAGGCTCACAATAAAGGTACTAGACTTGCATCAACATGATACAAGGATAGAACACATGTAGACTCAAAACCCTAAAAATCTAAACTTTTTAGAATGACGGCTTGAATAGTTCATTAGGTCTTGAAGTCTCCCTTATATACTAAAGCAGCTCGGGTCAAATACTTTAGTTGGACTTCAGAACAAAACAGATCGTCCAGCTGATCTGCAAAACAAGAATCACAGACAAATAAGGAAAGTCCTAAAATGTCGGAACATCTTTAGGATCGTCCAAAACAATAACAAATATTTTCTAAAATATAATCACAACTTTAGGAATATTCCACAGCTGATTCTGTAAAGATATGCGCGTTGCTTGGTCAACAAGATAAGGAAATATTGTTTCCTTTTAAAGATAAGGTGTGCGTACAAACAAGCAAGATACATGGCACACTGAACCGTGCCAGGATGTTGGAACATCGTATCCAACATCTTACATACATGCTTGAGTCATGTTGGAACATTGGTTCCAACAACACAAACATGGATATTTGTTTTAGCAACAATTCAGCCAATACAAATACCTAACAAAATTATCTTCCCCTTCAATTACATGTTTTACATGTTCTGTTTTGGTTGCTTGAATCATGTTATTATATTTTCATTATGCAAGAACTTTAAAAAAATTGGTTATGGTTTTTATGTGGCATATTTATAGGAAGGAAGAGGAGATGCAGTCACAAACGAAAAAGTTGAGAAAGAAAAGCCTAAAAAAAGGTTCATATTTGATCTCTTCTTTGTCCAATTCATAATATTCAGACTCCTAGTTTCTTTGTGAACTCAATTGCATCTCATCAAATTCATTTCTCATTCTTTCCATCTTTCTTTTCTGCTCATAATTTAAATTTTGACAATGCGATTTTCCAATCTTTATAACTCTTCATATGTTTAACCAAAAGAATCAATCCAAAGTTGGTTATTACATTGACAGGTATTTTTCAATGCCTCCTGACTTCTGTGTACTTTGTATGCCTCCTAAGTACTTTGCCTTCTAACTGTTATTCTGCTATAATTATAACACTTTCATTCTATCTAAAGTTCTCTAAAAAATAATTTTATTGGACATCCTCATAAATCTTCTTTTCTTGATTACACCAATTAAAAAAAAAATCTTCTGCTTAAAAAAATATCAGCTCCAAAACAAAGGGACATCACTCCAGCAACATCGGCATCAAAATGAAATCAATATTATTGCATAATGAAGAGATTAGTGATAATAAGCCTTACTAGAGATAACTTGTTCCACAAGTTATATAGTTAGTTACTTCTAACTAACTGTATTCGAGTTTATGTTAGCATACAATTGGTGTAGCTTAGCTTCTCGAGTCTTTTGCTTCTTTTATATAAGTTGTACTCCTACTTTGATTACACTTAATGAGAATAATTCATTCATTTTGTTCCATCAGAATAAACATCAATAACACCAGTTCAACACATGATAACCAGCAGCAAATGTAGACAGGTTTTGAACAAAGCAGCAATATAGACATGTAACGCAAGCAGAAAACAAAATCAGCAACACTCAACAAAAATATAGATATTAGGAGTAGAAAACCTTAATATTGGAACAAATTTATCTAAATGGATAAACTCATCAATGTGGTTTCCTACATGAAGCAATAGTGTCTTATTTTACAAAAGTTAAGCTACTAAGTAACTCCATTGGACATGCTCTTAAAGTTTATGCAAAACGATGCTTGCCCCATGTTTTGGCTGCAAAGTAAGCACCGTCATAGGAACATGCACATAATTAGGAGAAAGTTCAAATGAGAAATTCTTCAGCAACAATGATAATGCTATCTTTGATTCTAATAAGGCAAAGTTTTGTCCAAGACAAATTCTAGGACCCCATCCAAAAGGGATATACGAAACTTGGCCTTTTGTTGCCTTCGCAATTCCTTCAGAAAACCGTTCAGGATTGAACTCCTTTGCATCATCACCCCATAGATCTTGATCTTGATGAATCAAATGTACTGGTAGCGAAACTTGTGTTCCTCCAGGTAACAAAAGGTTTCCAAGTTTCAAATCTTTTCGAAGAGCTCGGACTAAGCCAATTATAGGTGGGTATAACCTTAGTACCTCGTACAGAATCATGGTAACCTATGGAAGCAAAAAAAATAATTATCAGATAGTACCAAAAAAGATTATGTAGTAATAATCATCAAAATGAAATTGTGTGATTAAAAACAATCTTCTCACGTCAAATTTTCATGTGAAATTGTTAAGGGTGATTATATATCTCTCTCTCGACAATTGACATGATCTCCACTAATTTCCACAAGTTCCCTCCTGCATAGATGGTCCTAGTGGGGATTCATACCAATTCATCTCCTACCTAGGTTGACTTATTTTTTACAAGGTTTGAACCAGAAACCTCAAATTTGAAATCACCCCTTTAATATCAGTAAAGAGAGAGATGGATACAAAACTTCATGTACTAAGATCATTTGAAATTTAAACATGAGAATAATCAATACGTACAATTTTAAGTTGACTTAGTCCTTCGAAGTTTGGATTTTGGTTCCCAAAAACTTGCATAACTTCCTGCCTTGCACGTTCTTGCCATTCAGGATACCTGCCTAATAACACTATTGTCCAAACCAGCAAACTTGAGGTGGTCTCTTGCCCTGCCAAGTAAAACAATTTGCATTCATCTATCACTTCTTGAGTGGTCATTCCAATATTCTTACTATTTCCATGTTCTTGATATTCGGCATGATTCGATTGCAAAAGTATGCCTAGTAAATCGTCATTGGTGGTTTCACCGTTCCTCAGTTCTTTTTCACGTTTTCTAATGATTCCCTCAAGTAAATCACGGATATCTCTTTCAATTTCTTTCATAATCCTCTCGTTAGTTGTTGGTAAAGGCCTAGAAAATACATTTATCCAGTGTTGTTAATTGTGAGGGAAGGCACTTGATTAATATCATAGTATAATAAGTGCAACATGGTTCATTATATTAGGTACTTTGGATTGTGTGTAACAACATATAGAAGCTTTCTAACTAGCTTCTGGTTCTGTACAATTAAACTTGAAACATATTTAACAACTTTATATATTATTTTGTACCATAATGGAGTGTTTGTTTGTAGTTCTGTCATCAAAAGAACACCCTGCTTCTTCAGAAGTTGAAATAGTTTTGTTCCTTCTGCGTAGCTGCTTCCAAATGCTGTCCGAGAAATTACATCACACGTCAAATTCTGAAGGAAAGGCCAAACATCAACCTCACATGTTCCATCTGATGACAATAATCCCTTCCATTTGCTTATCATTTCATTGCAACTGTGAGAAAATGCAGGCAGCATACCCTATAGTATGAAGTAAATCATAATATAAGAAGAAAAGTTAGAAATTTAATTTACAAAATTGAAATAATTAGCTAAGTAAAAACCTTACTTTCAATTTTTCTATGTGAAATGCCGGATTGACAATCTTTCGATGTGTAGCCCATTTCTCACCCTCATGATGTACTATACCAACACTCAAATACAAGGCAATGGGTCTTAACTTTTGTTTGGGGAAGTCCTCGATCTTGTTAAAGACGTCCTTAATTTGATCAGGGTCTGTGATGATAACCCTTGGTATTGTACCTTCCCATAAAAAGGAATTCTTTCCTGCATATCCTTTATGTTAGAACAGCAAACCCGATTATAAAGTGAACAAATAAATAAACGCACAAGAATACAATGATTAATTGATCACGGAGTTCGGCCAATTGTGCCTACATCCCTGAAAGCAGAGTAATGGTTGTAATTTTTTACCATGCAATCTCTTCAATGAAAACTCTCGTTATCCGACAAGCATTTAGTTTTAAAAAAACTCTCGTGATACGACAAGCGTGTAGTTTATATTATCTCCGTCTCTCGTGATCTGACTATCCTCCATCTGATCATTTCTCCTTAGTATAAAATCTACATTTCTTCTCTCTACATACCAAAACCACCTAAACCTGTTTTATTCTTAACTCTCTTGTTCTCGGGAAAATGCAACTCTGGTAATCTGGAGTTCGACTAATATATAGGTAAGTAATACTTGTACATGAAACTAGCTTTTGGATTGAGTTAGAACACAGCCCAAATTCAGAGTACATCCTAAGGAAGAAAATTTCCTCACCTCCCACATTTCTAAAAACTCACATATGTTTATGAAAGTATATTTCCAAACAATGTATTTTCTCCTAAAGTGTACTTTGGTTAAAAAAAAAACAGAATAGAAAGATGTACGTACCATATTTATGAACAGTTTGATAAAAAGGTGAGAAGATAGATGGTGCAACTTCTTTGGAGAGACCAATGGATTTAGACTTATCTTCTTGTTGCAACTTCAACATATAGTTTTGTTTTGAGTTGTCTACAAAGAATGGAAGCTTATATGGTTCACCTTGAAGACCTTGAGCTTTGAGAAGTTTCTCAAACCTCTTTGGCTTAAGCCAAAAATTGTTGAAGAGATGCCATGGAATCACAGCAAGTAGAACTGTTAGAACAAATGTGATTATTGTTGTTGTTGTGGGAAACACAAACACCTCCATTTTAGTCAGCTTTGATATTGAAACACATACAAATATTAGACTTGCACCGTTTATGGCATTTATACGGTAAACAATGTTTTTTTTTTTGCCACTTTTAAAAAAAATATATATTAATATAGAGTAGAATTTTTGTAACACAAAAGCTCAGTTTTCACTAAGCAGTTAACCACAAAATCAAGGAGGTTTATGTCAATTTTTTTGTTTGTTTTTTATTTAAGATATAATTTAAAGGTTGTGCGTGCACCACGACTAATGCGTGCACCACGGGGGTCATCAAGTTCAAGATACTGTAATAATTAGCTTTGCTCATGTCTGTCATGTCTATTTTGAAGATCCTTTTCATTCTCGGTCAAATGAGATTTTACTCCTTCACTCTCATCTCATACTAATATCAATTAATATGTGCACATGATTAAATTGTATCAATTAATTTGAGACATAGAGTAATTATTATATGTTCTGATAAGAGGACAAAAAGTTATGTATGTAAGATTTATTCTCAAGTTTCTCAAACTATTGTCTTAATTACAGTTTTGGTTTTCTTATTGTTACTTTCTCACAGAATTAGTATTTTAAAATCATTCAGTTTTGGTCCATGTTTCAGTTTTTTTTTTTTTAACTAAATGGTTTTG
>Ga0228711_1007043_pt1 | contig 16466 bp, 8 predicted proteins | sample MedpolnodulmetaG_2_FD_177996 | JGI IMG/M metagenome (GOLD analysis project Ga0228711, IMG submission 177996) | Root nodule microbial communities from Medicago polymorpha collected in Santa Monica, California, United States - brown nodules | ecosystem: Host-associated > Plants > Roots > Nodule...
TTGACTACAGATACTTTAAGAATAGTTTTCTTATGTTTAACGGGGTCTCACAATTAAGTTATACTTAATGTTCCATTAAACAGACTAACTATTCTAGGGACTTTATTATTTTGAAACAAAACAAAATCAATAAAGAAATGCCTTATTATTTATATATTCACAATATATATTTATATCAATATCATGATACAAAGCCAAACCCAATCAATATAGATTGGCTATTAGGGCTTACTCCAACAGTATGGTCACAACAGTAGGACATGTAAAGGCAAGAGTGCTGCTGACAGGCAACTTCCAAAAGGTGCAAACAAACAGAAAAAGACAAAAGGGAAGGGTAGATCAAGTGGAAAAGCAAAGGTAGGCCCTGGTGGGGGTACCTCAAGTGGACCAACTGTGCAAGCTGCAGGCCCAACTGGACCACAAGTGAATGATGCAGGCTCATCTGTGAAAGTTGCTGGTGTTAGGCAAAAAAGGAAGAAACAGAGTACAAAGGCTAAGGATGTTGAAGTTGTTGTGTCTCAAGGATCACAAGCTCCACAGACACAACCATCTCAAGCTTAGATTATGTGCTGGATGTAATTTTTTGGTTATGTTGTGGATGTAATTTTTAGGTTTAATGTGCTGTCATGTCAATGTATGCTCCACAAACATATGGTGTTTTTGCTATAATTATGGTACTATTTTCATGATGTACTGACAACTATGTTTGATATTAATCCAATTTCTAATTTCAATTAATCAAATTTTACTTCAACTATTTTTGATGTTAATTCAAATTTTACTTAATTGTGTATGATGATTTTATTTCTGTAAGCAAATAATGTCATTTTTCTGGTGTATAAATAGGAGGACCATTTTTTCTGGTTTATAAAATATAAGGACTATAAGTGCAAACAATGCCTTATATGTCATCTGCACTACTAACTTATGCCATGCCACAACAAACACAAAACACATAACTACTACAAACAACTCAAGATTATAAGGGAAACCCTCATTTCATTCATTCTAATTGTCACAACAAACAATAAGTTCACAACTCAAATTACAACAAACAACTCAAGATTACACATAAATAACAACACCTAAACATTTTCAATACTACTAGTTCCTTCAAGCCTTCGTCTATAACACTAGTTCCTAATTTTCTTCCTCTTTAAGCCTTCAAGATAACAACACAGAGCAATCCCATAATGACCACAACAACTAGAACAAGCATTCCTTGGCAAAACTTTAACTTCTTTTTCAAATCCTCATCTTGTTTCAGCTTTACATTATCCTCCTTCTTAAGTTCATCAATTCTCTTCATCAATGACAAAATCACCTCCTTTGCACGCCCAGAGATTTCTTCGTCGTACCAATTGAAGAAACTGCATCCCTTTCGTCCCTGCAACTGATTTCACATACAAATCACAACATGTTAGTTTAGTGTTTCAACTTATGCTTGCAAAATCATTTTGCATAATCTGAGATTTACCATGTATAACCCACATCCATTAAACATGCGCCCAAGATTCTCAGTTGTCCAAGCGGTAGTAAGAGTTGAATCAAGATCACACCAGCAACGCACATCTATCCTACGTGAAGCACAACTGTTATTGAAAACAAAATATTGAGACATTTTCGAGTTCTAGAAGAAGCCAGAAAGTTGCGACAAAATTGAAGAAAAAACGAGCAGGAACAAGAGAGAAAGTTGCGAAATTGAAGAAAGGATGAAGAAATTGATGAAGGGGTAAACGATGAAGATGAAGGAATTGACGAAGGAGATGATGATTTCTGAATTGATTGAATCCCAATTTGGGAATTAGGGTTTTTGTTTTTTTAATTTCCAGGTTAAATTTCCTCTTTCTTTTTTAAATATTTGAAACCATAAAATTGTATTTTAACATTAATAATTCCTGTTTTAATGACATGTAAATTGCATTTTCCATCTTGGCAATGCCACATATGCCTTCATTTGCCATCTGTGCGTTTTTGGAGGAAAAAATGGGGGGTAGGACGAAAACTGCAACAAAAATGATAAATGAAGGACCATTTTGTTTTGTTTTAAAGAGACAGGACCATTTTCGTGAGTAGGCCAAAACACGAGGACCAAAAATGTAATTAAGTCAATTATTTAACGTCAAGGACTAAAGTGATAACAAAAGTACATAGTCAGAAACTTTTTTGTATTTAATCATGAGTTAGAGACTTATGTGACAACGAGATGTAAAGTCAATGACTAAAACAATCATTTGCTCTAAAATATAATATTGTTTATTCAAGATCACATGAAGGCCAACACAAAACTCATGTGAAGGCTTGTGTGTTGCTTTTTATAAAAGATTAGGCAATCTTTCAACTTCAATTTGCCGGAAAACAATGGAGGTATAAATGCAGTTGAGAAAATAATTTACATTGTTATGATTTTTGACGAAGTTGCAATTCACAACAATAAATAGCATTTTTCTTATTCAAAATATTTTTTTTGAAAAAAATACAAATATTATAACTAAAACAGCATGGATTAAAGTATATATAAAATAAATCCTTAAAAATATATATAAAAAATATTAGCGGAGGAAAACACAAGCAAGATCAAGACAAACAAAAGTTTCTAAGATATACTTTCTCTTTATGCTAACAAAAAACTTAAATAATCACCCGAAAACCATATTCCATTCCACGCCACAGCGGCACAGCCAAACCATTAGATATGACCGGAAGCTCAACAATAGCATTACTAGTAATTTAGCATCTGGCTTGGGTAGTCCTCGTTAGTGATATGGAGCGAGTTCCTAATGTGTTTATTTTTTATTAGTTTAAATGTGTCACTGGTCCCTGCACTTTCATCAAATTTTGACATTGGTTTCTGTACTTTTTTTTGTTTGGCATTGGTTCCTGCACTTTGTAATAATATTGGTATTGGTCCCTCTGTTAACTTTCTGTTAAAAAAAAAAACTAATGGAGTGCCATGTGGCCCAATCATTTCACGCCACGTGGCACCAATACCAATATTTTTACAAAGTGCAGGAACCAATACCAATATTTTTACAAAGTGTAGGGACCAATTCTAAACAAAAAAAAGTATAGAGACTAATGTCAAAATCTGATGAAAGTGCAGGGACTAAAGACATATTTAAGCCTTTTTTATTTAATCCTCAGACTAGTTTAGTTTATTTAATGTTTTTTTGTTGTTGTTGGAGCTTTGGCAGTTGTTTGTCTAAGAGGGCATTAAGTTGGCAATACTGACACTATAAACTCTTTTATTAGGAGTTTTCTGATATCTTTGTTGTTGTTTTGTTGTATATAAACCCACCGCTTCACCCTCATCGATGTCACAAAACGGGGAGAATCATGTAGTTTTTGCAAGCATAAAATTACACTCTTTGCCTTTAAGACACATTCAAATTCCACCTTATTAGGCGATAAGGAAATCGAGACATCTATATTGCATTTATACCTTATAGAGGTCGGTTTATCTATCAGTGCAAAGCTGTAAAAGTTGACCTCTATTAATCAAAATTAAAGGGAGCTGCGCTGCCTGAATGAATGACATAGAAATATATATTTTAATATTAATGACGTGGAAATAAAATATCCAACAACATACCATATAAACAATGCCACAAAAAATCCACATATTTAACGAGCACGCCACATAATTTAAAGGATATTAGAAATTTCTGTTGACATTTTAAATATGGGATCAAAAAACTGGCTTTTAAAAACGAGTATCAAAAGTTAACTAAATTAGAAATTACAAATAAAAAAAAATTACATATTTTTTTCCTTGTGTCTGTGAACCGGTTGGGCCCGACCGGATATATATGAAGGAATAATAACATAAGATACTTACGCGTAATTGTACTTTCTCTCTTCAGATACGTGTTCCGTTCTTTTCGATTTCCCAAACCTAAGCCTCAGAACCAAAAACTCGCTAGGGTTCATAATCGCGTTTCAACCAATCTCTTCGTGTAATTGGTACGTTTTCTTCACCCTTTTCCAATTCCTTCCTTCATTACGTTTTTCTTTTCTTCAAATTCTCAAATCTCAATTTTCCCCCAATTTCCAATAAAAAGGGGTTTTTTCCCATGATTTCTTTTCTTTCATTTAGGGTTTTTCACGCGTCCCTTGTCCCCCTTTTTCTACTATTTGAATTCAATTTACATGTTGAAGATAGCTTATTTCAATAATTTTTTTTTTATCATGCTGAATTATTTATTGAATTACTGCTACAATTTCTGAAATTTGGTCTTTCTTAGTGCAATTGTTTCAATGTAATATATATGTGAAATTTAAGTAATAGAGAAGAAAAAAAAAAGATAAGTTTTGTATGACTGTTTGGGAGAATTTATGAAAACAGCTTATGTCATTTTTCATAAGTTTTCCAAGATAGCTTATGAAAACAGCTTATAGCATATAAAAAAAGAATTTAACTTTTTTTTGATATAGAAATAACTCCTGTAAGCTTATATATAAGCGCTTGTGCTATAAGCTGAAAATAAGCTGTTTATCCAAACATATCCTTAGTGTTGAGAAGTTGGAAATTGAGGATTCGGACCCGTACCCGAACATAACAAATGTCCCTGCAAGCTTTTACCATTTGAGTCACATATGGGACTGTACTTACTGGACAATGATATGTACTTTACTTCAAATGGATGTACTTGTGATTGAAATGAAACCGTAGGCTTATTCTCTATATGCTTGTTCCAGCTCTATTATGTTTTTCTATCATTGTTACAATTGTTTTGGCTTTTCACAGCTTTGTTTTCTCTTTTGTTGTAGGAATGAGGTTGTGATTTCATATTCATAACTCCGCTGAGAATTAACATTTGACAAAATTGTAACTGTTGGAGTGAGAGGGGTAATACATTTTCTGACTCAATCATGGAGATACAGACTTCTGGCAGGCCAATTGAGTCCTTGCTAGAGAAAGTCCTTTGCATGAATATTCTGTCATCTGATTACTTCAAAGAGCTTTATCGATTAAAAACATACCATGAAGTTATTGATGAGATATACAATCAAGTTGATCATGTGGAACCATGGATGACGGGGAACTGCCGTGGTCCTTCAACTGCCTTCTGTCTTCTTTACAAGTTTTTCACCATGAAGCTCACTGTCAAGCAGATGCATGGGCTACTGAAACACCCTGATTCTCCTTACATAAGAGCGGTATGTAGAGGTTTGTAACAATGAATAGTGTGTGTGTGTGTTCATGTGCATGATGTTTTTGTTAATTTGCGTATGAATATCTTATTCACCATTTTGTATCGAGTTTAGGAAGTGTTGAATTTATATTCACCTTCATAATTAGCCATCTTGCGTATCAAGAAAATAGTAGTGCACCCGAGACAGTTTGATTGATAATATAGTATGTACTTGTTTGATTTAAATTATGGGTCTGTTTGGATTGACTTGTTTAAGCTTTATCTACTGGCATAAGTTTTGTGAGACTGTTTGGGAGAACTTATGAAAACAGAATATGACTGTTTTCAAAAGCTTTTTCAACTTACTTTAATAAGTTCTCCAATATACAGAGTAGCTTATAAAAATAACTTATAGCATACACAAAAACACATTATTTTATCTTTTGCTCTAAAACTAGCCTATGCAAGCTTATACGTAAGTGCTTATCATGGCAAGTGCTTGTGCTATAAGCTGTTTATCCAAACAAGCTCTATTTCTTGAAATGTTATAACAGAGTTTGGGCTTAGTGCGTTTGTGTTTTTTGTTGAATCATCAAAGCCACGGTAGACAAAATCAGGAATAGATGGTAGGATTGAACACTTCCATGGTTTTTGCTTACTGCTATGATATTGCTCACATCTATAAGCATGAATTGGCGAGATTATAGGGGATCACTTTGATCCATTTTGGTCCAATTTCATGAGGCCAAGTTGTCCATTTTTGAAAAATAAGACTCGAGCACCCTTGAAATCTTAAGACCTTAGGTTCTGGACCTATTTTGTCAATCATTTGACCTTCCCTTGTAATCTGTACACCCGTGGCTAGTATCAGATGTGGCTTGTGGTTGATACTTTAGAGAGCCTGGCTGTTGGTTTGACCTTCCCACTTCCTGCTTCTTATTCAATCTGCATTTGTTTCGGGTTGTTTGTAGTGCTCAACTGAATTCTTGGTTGATTATTTGATTGCTCTATTTGTGTACTATGTTTGGTGCTTTATCCCGCAATATCCATGATTATTCAAGTCTCTTAGTTTTACGCGCTGTACAATACTGTGTTTTATACCACAGGTTGGTAAATTTGACTTTGTTGCGAGTGTTGTGAATTTAGGCTTTGATAATAATGAAAATCCTTCTCTTTTACTTCTAATTTTCATGAAGTTTGGAATGCTTGGCATCAAAGTAGAGTATGCTCTGTTGCTTACATAGATGTTCAACCTTTTTTAATTTTAGCTTTTAGGCATATCTCAACATTCTTATTGTTTTGCCCTTATATCCATTTTATCTTGTGATCTGCATTGATTCCTTATGTTGGTTACAGGTTGGATTTCTCTATCTAAGATATTATGCTGATCCAAAGACTCTGTGGAGCTGGTTTGAGCCATATGCAAAGGATGATGAGGTATGTGAATATGATTATGAAATTTATCGCTTTGGATGTCCGTCATCCAATGTCATTTATTAAGTTTTTGAGTTATCATCTTTTTCCTGTTACTTTATTCTAACATTCCCTTCATCCCTTACAATAAGATCTATTTACAAAATTCACGGGTATTAAGAAAAGTTGTTGTAGCAAGAAATTTGTAAAAAGTGTTACTTTTCCATAGTTGATATCATAAGAAAGAGAAAACAAATTTATGTTTTCTAATTGTAAGCTAAATAGAGGTATTTTTATAAAAAAAAGCATTAATGGAAGTTAAAGTTTGAAAATGGTCTTTTACATTAAGGGATAAAGAAATATGAGAAGTATGTCTTATAATTAGAGGGATGGATGGAGTAAATCTATTTCATATTTTTTTCTCTATATTCTTACTTCAAATTATATGACTACTTCTTTCTTTGCAATTACACACTTTGATCATGTACAAAATTTAATTTTATCTACGAGGGGTTTTCGTTATGGTACTGATGCCTTGATGTCGTACTTTTGCATAGCATTCTATTTTCTATTTGTATAACAATTTTTTGTACCTTTGCTTGATATGGAGCTATGCAAGTAGTATATTTTGTCAAAAATATGATATGTTTTTTAGCCAAATTTATCAAGATTTTGGTATTTATTGTATGTTTTGCTGTGGCTTATATGGTCCTTTTCCATGAAAGATATTTGTTTGGGTTTCAATTTTGTCGAAAGAATATCTATTTTAGGGATAGCATTTAAAAGTTCTTAGGTAACATGCTAATTATATTAGTCATATTGAATTATGATACTTCATCGGTAAAAAGCTGATGATGCTTTGTTTCAGGAATTTTCTCCTGGATCTAATGGACGGATGACTACGATGGGTGTATATATCCGTGATTTGCTCCTTGGACAGGTTCGTTATCTTTTATGAAAGTGTTCTTTCTGGTTTAAGTTCTTTGAGTTCATGATTTAATTTTGATTGTAGACAATCAAATGCATTTACATGATAACGGCAAACAATACCCCGACCCCTTGTTATTTAGATTTTTAAACATAATGACTTATAAGGCTAGGGAAAATAATCATTTGACTGAAGTATTGACTAGTTAAATTGAGAAATCTCTCTTCAGAGCTCTACTACCAGAATCCAGGTGCATCACAAGAATGCAAATGCAGATATGTTCCTCATCATCACATATTTTGGAGTAACAGTATGAGGTGCTTTCACACTTTCAAGATTTTTGGACATAAACTTTTTGCACTTACCAACAATTCTTATAAGTATACTAGTTCAATAGAATCTTTTTTTTCTTTTCTACCACGGCATCTTTTTCTTGTTTTATTTCTAAAATCACTACACCTGGGTTCCCAGAAGAAAACTGAGTATTTAATCACACATCTTCTTTAGAATAAGACTTATTTTAGTCCTGGTTAAAGGGACACTAATATTGGGTACCTGCACTTGAGTGATCAAATTGTTAGATTTTGAGAGACTGCGAATAGAGGTTAAATTTGACGGAAGCACCAAAAGGATAGTGTTTCTATTATTATAAGTCAAGAATCAAGTAGAATACTATTCTTCAAGGGCTTTTCAAATTTGATAAAATTGACGGAGGAAATTAGTAGCGTAGCCAGTGTATATTTTACTTGGGGGATCAAAAAAGGATTTTCCCATCTTGTGTATCATCCATTCCTTTCTACTTTTTTAATTTTATCTCCTTTTCTTTCTGAGGTTGAGCTGATATTTGTCCTACGTGTCATTAATTTTGCATTTTTGTTTCCCCTGCAAATTTTAGGGTCCTCTAATCCTTTATGAAGCTTAATTTCCTTGAGATCTTAGAGAAAGAAATGGGTATCCTGTAATGCCCACCTGTCAGTGTAAAACGCCTTTGTATATCAGGTTTTTGCAACTGCTTTATTTTCTGATCATTTAACCTATATTTCCCTTAATATTTTTCCTGGGTGTAGGGGAGTTGCTGGAACCCCTCACTTATAATCCAAACTTTTGATATTCTTGGTTTATAAAAGGAAGGAACAAATTCAAAAACTGATTATCTTTTCATATGCAAGAAGAGATTCTGGAGAGAATTCTTAATGCTTATAGTATGCTCCTTATTTGCTTCTTTAATAAATACTATTTTGGGTACTTCTTTATCCCATTTATATTTTGTTGGTCATGTATGGATTGACTTCGTGGTTGCTTGTTTTTTATTTGAATTTGAATTTCTTGTGAATTTTTGTTCAGCCTTTTATGTTGTCAGCACAAGTACACAATCTTGCTCTTCTCATCCTTTATTTTTTTCATGAATATTTAGTATTTATATCAATGCTCACGTTTCTTAGGGTAAAGTGGGTAACTATCTCTTCTGGCGGTTATCATTTTTGTGTTCTATTTCTTTGATTTTTTATGATTAAATGTCATCATCGACAAAGTTGAATGCCCCGTTGCCCCATTTTTCTTACCCTTCATTCCTGGTAATTTAACTTGTATAAGTACATTGATGATTTTGTTCTGCTGTTGCAGTACTACTTCGACACACTTTTTCCTCGCATCCCAGTTCCTGTAATGCGTCAGGTTGTGGCAAATCTGGAAAAGTTGAAGCTCCCTACTACACATTGTGGTACGACAGGGGAAACCACCCGTCACGGTTCTGATGACACTGCCCGTAGACCACCTTCTGTGAAAGCTGCCCTTTCAGTCTCTTTTGGTCAGCGTGCGCCACATCGAGCCTCTACAAGGGATTCTTCACCCATTCGTCGTACGGTACCTGCTCCTCATGAAAAAAATGGCACTGATGACATAAGAAGATCTCCCAGCAATCATCGCAGTCAGAGCCGTGAGTATCCTGAAAGGGATAGGGACAGGGAGCGGTCACGCTCCAGGGACAGGGACCGAGAAAGGGATAGGGAACGTGATAGGGACAGATATTATGACCGAGATAGGAACAAGGACCGAGATGCTGAAAGATACAGGGATCGGGACCGGGATAGGGACTATGAGAGGGACAGATCCAGGAGGGATAGGGACCGAGAGAGAAGTTATGATTATGATAGGAGGTCTAAGTACGCAGAGAGAGAAAGTAGCCGGGATTATGACAACAGCATTGGCAATGGTAGTAGGCACCATCGTAGTAGGAGTCGGAGTAGAAGTAGGAGCAGGAGCCGAAGTCAGAGCCAAGTTGGCACCGCACGCCATGACTCACGATCTAGTCCACAGAGAGATGCAAGTAAGAAGACTTCTGCATCAAGTAATCTAGCTAAACTTAAAGATTTGTACGGTGATTTAGGTGAAAGCAAAGGAGATGCCAACATGGAAAGAATTCCTAGAAGGGATAATAGTGGCGAAGAGGTTATTAGACTTGGTGGCTCTTCTTGGAAGTGCTAAGAATGATCACAGAATGCTTGTATCTGATGCCGGATAACTGTTCCATTGAAAAAGAGCATATTGGATTTTTCCTTTTCATTGCCTTTCATTATCACTTTGTTGACATAAGTTATAGGTTGATGAAAGCTATCTAAGCTATCTATATTTAGCATATATAGATAATGTATACTAAATTTCTTTCCTGGTACATTGAATTCCCTGCTTTGTAATTGCAAGTTTTAGACTTAATGATCATTTCATGGAGACTTGAAGTACCATGCTTCCATTGTTCAGTTGAAACAATGTTATGACAGATTTAATTCATGTTCTAATGTTGAACACCTGTAGGAGTTTGAGCTTTAAATTGAGTTCATATTCTGATGTCGTTATAATATGCTAAGCTGCTGAATAAGTTTGCTGGCTAGATGCAAATTGATGGATTGTGTATGTGTCAATATCGCTCAACATTAGTGTATTATAAATCTGACAAGTGATAGTTTTTATTTTTTTTTTTTTTTTTTTTTTAATTTTATTGTTAAATTTTGATAAACATGCATAAAAATTATAAGTAAATGTACTTCATTTTAGTGAACTTGCATGTCAATTACCTTTGGCTTAATTTTTGTTCTGCGTAATTCCTTTATAAAACAGTACATAAAATTTATATACACTGGAAGGTTAAAGTTTTATTATCTTCTTGTAAAGGAAAATAAACCGCACATTATAATTAAATAAATAATAGGCCATGAAAGAACCTTTTCATCAATGAAGATGCAATAATACAAGGATGAAAACCTGAAGCTATGTGAATACGTGATGCTAAAACCTCTTTTATAATTTAAAATAAAAATAAAAATTGTCAGGTTTACTATCATGATACATTTTCTATCCGACTATATATCAAGCAGTGATAGAAATTTGGAATGCAATTGCATTTCTCCTATACTACTCTTCAGTAAACCATTTGCAATGAGATTTTGCTGTATTGCACTGCACAGTAAAACAAAGCGCCTGGTTTGTTCCAGTGAGCTTCTTCGGGACTATTCACACTTGAGGGAACGGTATATGTGTCTGACAAAGATTAAAGAAGCTCTGAAACCCACGGTTCCAAGCATAAGAAAGAAACCAAAGCAAATGCAAGCCATGTAGCCGAAAAAGAAAGAAGTTTGCATGAAACCAGACATATCTGATCTTGCATGGTAGAAAAACATGCAGTAACCATATATGAACAAGCCAGTTGATCCACCACAAAGGAAAGACCTAATATCATGTAAAACAATGACAAGTTAGAAAATATAGGGACATGAATTTCATCAATGTTAGCTTAAGAATACATATGTAATATGAAGCACGGACACCTTTAGGACTAGGCGTGTCGCGGTGTCCGACACTCCTATGACACCCGTACAACACGTGTCAAACCAGTGTCCTAAATAATTGTTTTTTTTTTTTACTTCAACACTCCTACAAGCGGTGTCCGACACCTATATAACACTCATATGCGCCGTGTCGGACAACTCAGACAAATATCTAAACAATTTTTTTTCTCCCTTGCTTACGTATGTTTTTAGAAATATTGATCAATTAGGGGTTATAGACATTATAGTTGATTATATCATTTTTAGTTTTTTTGATAGTAGATGAATAAACAAAGGTCAAATACTATGATATCTTGTTGTAGAACTTTTTCTGATGAAATAAATTGCTCAAGTTATATGTTTATATATGTATTTTAATTTTAAACCGTCTTTAAACAAATTAACACATATGTAGTGGTGTCGGTGTCCTATATATTTTACATTAGCGGTGTCGACGTGTCCGTGTCGGAGTGCATACTTCATATGTATTGTTTTGACAATCATTTTCTTTAAAATCTGTGGATCTGACTCTTCCTTGAGTTGAGCGTGAGCTTAGATCCTCTTCTACCTCTACTTTTTAGAGGTCGGCCACTAAATTCATCCAACAACAAAGAGATCAATGCATTCAACTGTTAGATGAATTATAAGAGGACCGACCTCTGACTTCAGAGGCAGGCAGAAGAGGATCAAGATCCGTTTAGCATGGCCAAAGCTTTGTAGCATCATCTGTTTCTTTGCAAAATATTTTTAAATCAGGCAAAACTAGTCATGCATGCCAAGGTGATTGTGTTTGAATGGAAGAAGTGCATATTCCCATAGTTTTTTTTTTCTTCATGGCCTAAACTCTAATGAATAAACAAAGAAAGTATAGATAGCACTCAGTGTTACATAATACATACCTCCACCACCATTCATGATCCTCAGCAGCAAGTTGAAAGTATGTCAATGCCACATTACCAAAAGCAGTGACAATCAAAAGAATGATGAAAACAATGAATAAAATGCTGTATATGGTATAAATCTGATGACCCCACACACTAGCAAATATGTAGTAGAGTTCAACGAAAATGGCACTGAATGGCAAAAATCCAGCCATAGCCATTTGAGCAAGAGTTTTACGGTACCAAGGTAGTTTAGGAATCTCCCTCGGATACTTGTTGGTTCGACAAGGCGCTTGAAACTCTGATTGGCTATTCTTACCAGCAATTCCACCCAATACCAATAAAGGTGAGGTTACAAGTGTCCATATTAGGAAAATAACCACAATTGTTCCAAAGGGTAGTGCTGCAGTGGAGTTATAGGCGACAGCAACCGTGTTAAGAAAGCTGAATGTAAAAAATAATGGTCCAGAGAATAGACTACCAGTTAACACCAAAATTTTCACCTGAAATGCAAAATACCAATACTTGATAAGTGTAATCCACTTAGTTTTTTTCTTTCTGCAGTATACTTTCAATCGTGTTAAAGGAAAAACAACTAGAAAAAGAAAGGAAAGTAATTTGATGCAGTAATATAGTCAATGATCTCGACTATTGATGAATATCAGATCATTGAGATTCCGAGTTCTCGATTTGTTGAAGGCGTGATATGAGTCATCCGATTTTTATCCAATGACTTGGATCAACTGACCACAGTGACTGCATAAATTATTGATTGTTGTGAATCCAGGTTCGAAGAACCTAAATAAGCAGTAAAAGGAGGGTATTGAGTGGAGCGCCAACGATTTATGCTGTCTAAGATGACGGGCTTACCCAATTTTTCCCTTCAATCATGTAATAGAAGGAAGCTGCAGAATAACCGGCAATGCCGGATGTTAATGCGTATATGACAACCAGTGCAGTAAACAAAGCTCCCCTGTTGTATGGATAGAAAACACCAACTAGAGCAAGCATAAAGATGAAGATTACACTGAAAAATGGAAGCCAAGTATATAGTCACAAAAGAGCTGAACATGAAAATGAGTAAACACCTTTATATTATATGAATACCATTAGTACTTTGAGAAGGTAACTCACTCACAGTGTAAATAACTGAGTGCCTGTTCCAAGTGCTGCTGCGAACAAAGACTTAAATCTTGGATATCTAAACACATCACCATGGATATACTTCCATCCAGTCTCCTCTTGGTCATCAAGTGCCTCTTCATCTGGTGTAAACCTATCATAATATTTTGTTATGTAGATGCAATAAGTTCCACAAACTAGTAAATGGTCTAAATCTATGAAAATAGTTCAAAATTGCAGAAGGAGCTGCGATATAAAGGTTTCAGATGACTATGCAACGCTGCATCGAGCACATTTGCTTGCATTTTTGTGCAATATCAAAGTTTGCAGCAAAATCGCAATCACAGTTTAGAACCATACTACTGAGATAAATAAATAAGAAGATTCTTACTTGACAAAGTCATTCTTAAGTACGCGCATGAGAATCATGGCAAGGAATCCGGTCAAGAGAAGAACAGTAACACACGAGTTAATAATAGAAAACCAATGGATTTCCAAGTGATGTGAGAGTGAGGATGTCTGTGAGTATTTCTCCAACCTTTTCTCAAATGGAATATCTGTTTCAATCCATTTGACAGAATATGTGAAATCCACATTTACCTCTCTATCTTCTGTCAAGTCCACAACAGCATTCGGATCATTTTTAACGAAAACATCGATAATACGATCATTATTGTACAGAATCTCAAAATGAACATTCCTAAAAAGATAAACTGTGGCCTCATTTGTGTCAACATCTTTTTCATCAGTTTCAAATCTTCCAAGGAAACCCCAAATTGGCAAGTCATCATAGTACATTTGATAAAAATAGTCCTTCAAAACAGCATGTCTGAATTGAGCAACCTCTTTTCTTGTTAGCATCTTTTGGCAAATGCTCTCAGGTTTTTTATCAATCAGGAAATCAAGTTTGTAAGGAGCAACAACTAATCTATCACCATTCAAAACTTCACCAAGATCTTCTTTCTTTTCTTCTACATTTTCTGCAGTCAATAAATTTTGGAATTACAAGGTATAGTTAATTAATACAAAGACAATAATAGAAAATGTTGGGTGAGAAGTGATGATGAATATCATCAAACTAACCTGGTGAACAAAAGGGAAGATCAAAATATCTGTATGTCTCACTGTGGTATAAAAAAATGTCATGGAAAACACAGTATTAACAAAGTAGCCATTTAGGAAGAAATTCATGATAATGCTTTAGAAATTAATACATGCATTACACTATTTAATAGCCATTTAGATTTAGCCAACCAAGTGATTGAACTCATTAATGAGTTTCAATTAAAGACAAATTGTTCAGGAGAACCCGAGTTCAAATTCTTATTGGAACAATTTTGGGTCAGACTTTATTTATCTTCCCCAGAGCCACATTCCTCTGGAAATTGGAAGATTCAGACCAATTTTTTTACTATTTAAGCCAAAGTTCATTAATTCAACAGTCTTTCAGCAAAAGAAGAAATGAGTACACTTCAATACAAGGAATAAAATAAAATGGCCTTCCATCAATTGACAGATAAAAGTCCAAATGAGATAACACTAGAGCAATACCTTTATTGTCAAAATAAGTTATGAAGCACGGACACAAAGACGACACAAACATTGACACGCGGACACTGTTTATGATTTGAGAAAATAATATAATTCAATGTAATCATGTGTGTCAGTGTCAAACATTGACACGTGTCGGACACCAAACACGTCTTCGATAAAAAATGTTTGTACAGAATATATAAGTCTCAATTAAGACAATTAAATGTCATTACTGATTCCGATAATTGATAATGAAGCTATTAAAAGTATGACACCATGAATTTGTTGAAGCGCTAAAGTATAGTTTTTGTTAAAATCACAACAATCATTGGAAATATAATCTAAGACATAAACATTCATCTCCTCGTCATCCACCTTGAAGAATTCTTGTATGGTAATGTCATAACAACACAATCCAATTTTTTTCTTATTAAAAGTTATAATTTGAGGAGCATTGAGATCAAAATATATTTTAAAAGGGTAAATGAAAAAGTGAAAGCATTAAAAATCTAACCTGGGATTGTGAAAGGGTCCCACCTTGTTTACATAAAACGGTACAAAATCACCTTCTTTATAACGATGATCTGATGCATCAGATGTAACATAGTTTACACAGCAGAAACAGCATAAGATCACAATGGCACTAACCAAATATGTCATTGACTTTTCCATATACACAAAACCACATACAGACACACAAAAAAAAACACAGAATAAAAATGCAATGCAATGGCTATATTGTTTGTTCCTATAGGTACATGATGAGAGTGGTTGAGAAGAAGGAATTTCCACGACACTTCCTTAGAAAACAAAATGAAATAAAAATTGATAATATGATTTGAATTTGCACGTACTTCTTAAAATGGTACGTAATGAATGAATATTATAAAGAGTTGAAAAAGAACCGTGTTTGTGAATGGTTAATGAATGATGACAAGTACATGTCTTCTGACATAAACAAATTCTAGTACTTACATAAATTAATGTTAAGGTACCTACAATTTATACCTGCTTATTATTACTGAAAACAAGGGCCGGTGGTTACTACTATTTGTGTGACCAACCAACTAAGAAAATGGTTGGTATTTTTTGTTTGTTGTGAAACCATTAACAATTTAAAATTATTTTCAATAGAAGTCAAAGCAAACTATTTAATATTTTGTGGTATGATAGATTTTAATTAAGATTTTAACAATCTTGATTTAGAAATTTCTTTGGACAGATGCAACAATACTATTAATAGTCAATATTATTATTCTATAAGTCATGCATCTATTGGAGAAACAATTAAATATCTTTCAATAATAGAGTACCATATAGCTTATTTTTGATCCAGTGGCTAAATTTTTTCTAGTGATTTTAATTTTTTCAAATAGATCAATTTCACCATCAACATCAAAATAAATGTTTACTGTTTAGTACATAAGTTTCAAGATATTTCTTCAAAAAAAAATAAAAATAATCAAGATATGTTTGCAACATGCTTTAAAATTGCTATATATCAAGATACTAAAGGCTTAAAACAAAAAAAAAAAAAAAAAAAAAAAAAAAATTTTTATTTATTTTATTTTTTTTTTTTTTTTTTTTATATTAAAATTTTTTTTTTTTTTTATAAATAAAAATTTATATTATT
>Ga0228711_1007045_pt1 | contig 16464 bp, 8 predicted proteins | sample MedpolnodulmetaG_2_FD_177996 | JGI IMG/M metagenome (GOLD analysis project Ga0228711, IMG submission 177996) | Root nodule microbial communities from Medicago polymorpha collected in Santa Monica, California, United States - brown nodules | ecosystem: Host-associated > Plants > Roots > Nodule...
TATATACACCTAATGTGAATTTAGGTTTTTCCTAATACACCCCTCACACTTACCATTATTGGCTTGGTGCATGTATAGATAGGTGACCTGATTCAAGCGACTTTCATATTATATTAAAACTTGGGTCTAACTATAAGGGTGTGTTTGGATGGAGGGTTTATGAGGGGAAGAGAGAGGAAGGTTTAGTTTTCTTTTTTAAATTACGGACATTATAAAATGATTTTTTGAAAGTTGAATTAACAACATGATAAATGATCATATAATACCTCAAAAACACTTAATTTATTTAAAAAAAACATTTTACATTGTTCATAATTTAAACAATAAAAGTGAGCCCTCCCATCCCTTCGTCTCCTAAACCCTCAATCCAAACACACCGTAAGAGTGTTTTCCCTTTATGAACTTTTATATATATAAAAAAATCTATCTATTCAATATGAGATTCAAATTTTTCTAATAATTGCTTTTTATTTTACAAAATTTTATCAATTATTAGTCAACGGTCCGCATATATTTTTTTGACAAAGAATTTGTAAAAGGAGAGATTAAAAGGATATGATTCCCTTTTTATTTTACTATGATTTATAAGCTTATAAATCATAGCAAATGTGTTGCTATGATTAAAAGGAGAGATTAAAAGGATATGATTCCCTTTTTTGACAATATATGCTAAGGATATGATTCCCTTTTTTGACAATATATGCTAATTTTTGACAAATTATTAGTATATGATTCCCTTTTTATTTTACTTTTTTAATCAAATTTCAATTCATTTAATCATACTTTGAGTCATCTTTCTTTTAATATAAAAAACACAAACCAATTCTTACTTGCCACTTGGCTTTTTTTATTTTAAAACCTTTTCAAAACTAATAAAAAACACAAAACAAATCAAACATCAATTTCTACCCCGAACTACGAGGTTTTGATCCCTCACGGGTACGTAGGCAAAGAAACTTGTTCTTCCAAATCAATAAAAAATGTAGATAAACAAGTCTCTTTTTTTCCTTTATCACTTTAAACTCTTTTTTAAAAGCAAACAAGTTATAACACAATTAATGAAATAAAATCAAGAGGTTCTCGTAGAGTACTACGAATATTTAGGGTGCTCATACCTTCCCTAAATATAACTAACCCCCGAACCTTTAATCTTTTAAAATGGTGTTTGAACTTTTTCCCATTCTTTTGAGAAATTAATTAAAAGTTCAGTCGTGAAAAAATTAGTGAGTCAAACGTTAATCAAATAGCATTGATCATCAAAAAATGACGCGACAAATAGTTTATTCAAAGTTAATGTCTTCATTTCAAGATTCAATTAAGTTCCATCAACTTTGTTGACCTACTTTTTCTTTTGTTGGTGGTGTCTGGGTTTGAAGCACAAACCTTACATATATTATACATTGTCTTTACCAACTGAGTTAAAATCAAGGAACACTTACATTCTTTTATAAATAGAATCCGTAGAGTATTAAATTTGAAGAAAAAGAAAAACTCAAATAAGTGGGTGACCTACGGTATCGTTCGTCACTGACAATTTCAACATAAACCATGTAGGCAAGTACTATTGAGTTGAACATTCAAAGTATTAAAATAAGGGTTATGTTAACCTGCCCTTAAGGCACATGTTAAACATTAATGTCATTCCATTAATGGTAAGAATTTATCAAAAAAAGATTATATTAAACATTTTGAACAATAAATTAACACAATTTCCGATTAATAACTTCTATTAATGGAATTCTAAACATGTTCCCTAAGAGCACAAGTTAATATTTTCCTTAAAATAAATCAATCAATTGTGAGAGGAACGAGGACAGATCCCAAGAGGGAAAGCGTGGGTACCGGCTCCCTCGTCCAATAATGGCAAATGCATGTATAGTTTCTAATTATTTAATCTATTTTAATAAAAGACCGAAATATTATGGTCATAACAAAATATTTGCAATTTTTCTATAAAAAAACCTACTATATCTTTGTATCAATTAATGACATTTTTCTAGATTATCAAACTCTCGGGTTTGAACCGGAGTTTAGACATGCAACAACGTGAAATTTTTTAGAAAGAACTTGTTAGCTATTTAGATTTCACAATAGTTAAGAGATTAGTCGTTGGAGTTACGAACAGAAAATGTTTATTTTACTTAAAAAATGAGTGACGTATTTGTAAACGTTGTCGTAAAATGAGCTTCATTTTGAATTTCCAGTGTACAATGAGCTTCATTTTGAATTTCAAGGGTAATACTAATTGTTAAAAGTTTTTCAACTATATATGTTATCTAATTAATATCATATGTGCAACTCTCATGTTAGTATCGTTCACCTAAAATTTATGGTAGAGATGAATTAATGCACAAAGTCTTGTAAGTGTGCCCATATTTGATAGAAACATTATTTACGAGAGTCATGTTTTAAACCTCAATTTCTTTACTTCTCGACAGTTAAATATATAAATCTAGCCACGAAACTAATTGAAAAGAAAAACAAAAAGATGAATCCACAAACGTACACATATGACGTGCTCAAATACATCATATTGATTTGTGCTATATTCACACTCTAGAAGTCTGCTTTCAATACTATCATTTTCCAACAAATAGCAAGTGGACATGGCACAAACAATAACTGCTCTGCTTCATTTCATAGCCCACGCACGATCTTCACTACTCAAAATGAATCAAGAATAGACTATGTACCTCACAACTTTAAGATAAGATTGAATTAATACATACTATCTACCTTCCCAACTACCAAGCAATGGTTCCGATCTCTCTCCATCCATTGTATATAGGGCACACTTTTTTCCTAGTTTTCTCATCATTTAGCTACCAAATATCCCATTTGAATCAATATTGAACAATGGATTCGAGAAAAGTAATCCTCATCCTAGGCCTCTTAGCTACGGTTCTTCTTTTCTTCTCAGAGGTTTCAGCTAGGGACTTAACTGAGACTTCCTCTAATGCAAACAAAGGTGAGATTGTACATTTTCATGAATATCATATAAGTATTTTAGAATAAATATATTTCATTTTCATGAATATCAAGTATTTTAGGATAAATATTTTTTTTTATAAATGTGATAATTATTATAAGACAGAACATAATTATATTTTACGAGATAATAAGAGAGACCTAAACCATGTAATCCTACGTGTAGGGTATAAGTGGTTCGAACAAAACCAATGAAACCGAAAATTTAAACTGAACCAAACCGAAAAATTATCCGACCTTGTTTGGTTCAGTTTAAAACCGAACTAAACCAACCTAAACCGATCTAGTTAGGTTTGGTTCTTGGTTTTTAATTTTGAGATCCAATGAAACGATGAACCAAACCGATGCTAACCTCACTCCATGTTTTAGTAATATTATCCCTCCTCACACACACTTATGATTAAGCTCAAAATTAAAGTCGAACATAAAATACTCTTTAATTTATTCACTCTCTTCCATTATCATCTCATCTAATCACCCGCACTCTATTTCGTTTCTACTAAAATATAACACTAGCCGCCAGTCTCACCTAACTTACCGTTCCTCATCGCCGCTAGGATCATCCATCTCTTGTTAGTTATACAAAGTAGTTTGAAAAACAGAGAACATGAAAAACAAAGTTTTATGAAATATTTGAGTATGTTGTATGCATGAAATACAAATTTGTGAAAATATGAATTTTTTTAATTGTATTTTCAAACAAATAGATCAACCAAATGGATCCAAACCAAACCAAACCGACTAGTTTGGTTTGATTTCTTTTTTTAAAAATAGTAAAAACCGAACCAAACTGAACCGATGAAGATTCCATTGGTTCAAACATTTTTTTGACCAAAAACCGATCCAAACCGAACCGTTACAACCCCACATGAATGGTCTAGATTAAATATTATGAGTTTATATAAAATGGCTCTAAACAATGTTCCAAAGTGTACTCTTTCAATAGTAAAATAATGAATACTCCGATAACAATAAATGAAAATGTTGGGCCGGTGGTGTTGGCTTGGGTCTTGGAGTTTACTCCTCCTCAAGGTCTCAGATAAAATAACAAAACGAATATAAGTATAATATTTTCTATCATGTGTTTGCAGAGGTTGTTGAACAAACAAATGAAGTAAATGATGCGAAATATGGAAGCTATAATGGGGGCTATCCTGGTCGTGGTGGTGGTAATTATTATTATGGTGGTCGTTATCCCGGACGTGGACGTGGACGTGGTAATGGTGGTCGGCATGGACGAGGTTATTGCCCCTGTGGCTGTTGCGATAGGTGCTGCGCATATGCTGGTGCTGTTAGCGTGAAAACTGAGCACAACACTCGTAACTGATATCATTATGCATGATGTACTCTTTCTTTGTAATAAATTTCATGAATAAACTATGTTGCACTAGCATGGACATTTCACAAGAGAAAATCAAGTATGAATATGCATCACACTATGTATGTGTGATGAGGTTTATAACAAAAGTGGTGAAATATCATTAGTTATATTATATCAAATATCATTGTCGTTATTAGTACTTTCATTCTCTAAAATTTAAGGTTAAAATACCCACTTGCCATTTATGCATATTAGATAGTGTGCTAATAGAGTAATAGAATGAGGATAAACATGACAATCTTAAACATCAACGGTTGATATTTATGTGGTTCATCATTTTTCGTTTAAGCGTGCACATGCAGTATCATTCAGCAATTTCCTATGTTTTTAGTGTGTATAACATTCAAAATTTTGTTTATAATCTTATACAATTTTTGTTCGACCCCACAAACAATATATTCCACCATAGTTTTAGTTCAAGATACGAAGTCGACTCATCTACATACCATAGTTATTTTTTTCCGTGTGAATGCTTAGAGATAAGATATAGAATGTATCAGCAATGTTTAGTAATGTTATGATATTATTCATCACTTCTTATTTTGATTAGGATTAAAGCTGCTGACCAGAAATATTGTGGAAACTAAAAACTTATTTGACTCTTAAAAAAAACTAACGAAGACTTCTTCAACAAACTTTTTAGTATACTATATTTGTTTGGATGAAATTTATATTTCTTTAATAGATAGAAATCGAACTCATACATTAGAGTTTGTAACACTTACACACCTAATAGATGTACACACCGAACATTTGCATGTGTTGGACTCTAGGGATAGACAAAATGTATACAAGTCATACTCAATTTGTGTTAATCCTAAATGAACTTAATTGGTGAGTTAATTAACATCGAAAGAGTACCAATAAAATAAATCCAAAGTTCAAACTTTAAAAACTAACATAATTTATAAACAAACGCATAACTCAGTTGGCAGAGACGTGCATTGTTATATGCAGGGGTCGGGGTTCGAACTTCGGATACCCCACTGATTCATCTTGAAAAAGGTGAATTCTAACTATTAGACTACTTGACAAAAAAAAAAAACCCCTCAATTTATGTAAAAACACGTTTTTTTTTATATTTTAAATTTTACATATATCGGATCTCTCCACTAGAATCAATATATTTTTTCGAACAAGGCAAAATGAGATATATATTAACAACAAAAAATGTTATTCAGGACATTAGAATCAATATTATTCAAGACATTATACACTATTATAAGAAAAACACTTTTTTAAGTTGGTTAAAAAAATGCCTCTTAAGTCTATTATGTGTCTGACCTAATAGTAAGCGACATTAACAAGTTTTGTCAGGTTAAGTCAGGTTTTTGCTAAGTAGGTTAACTAATTAGAGTCAACTTAAGTAGCATGGCCCTTCAGAAATACGTCTGACATATTTGTCCGACCTAAGAATATAATTTCTTTTTTTGACCAAGAAACTAATTTCTTAAGTCATCTAAGTTTTAACCGACATACGAAAAGTACATCTTCTTTATTTTTATTTTTTGAATATATTGAGTATATGCATACCTTTTTATTTTTCCCTGCATATATGCATAATATTTTATACCATTAACTAAATTATCTTGATCCCATTAATGGTTACGGGACGTACCGCTTTCTCACGACGGTTGAGGAACTTCCGAATCATGGCCATTCTGTTGATGTTTGGCTTAAAAAAGTTCCACTTAAAGTATCTTTGTTTGTTTGAAGACTCTTTTGTAACAGGTTGTCGACTAAATATAATCTTGTCCGACGTCAAATTATACATACAAGTGATAACATTTGTGTGGGTGGGTGCGGCTTACAGGAGATTGCAGACCATCTCCTTTTTCGTTGGACCCTTTTAGCCACATTTGGTCTGCGGTCTTGCAATGGCTTCATTTATCCTTTATCGCTCCATCTGGGAGTAGGAATCACTTTCATCAGTTTGGCCAGATGGCTGGGTTACCGCGTTCTTCACACACATTCTTTCAGATAATCTAGTTGGCTTGTGTCTGGATTATTTGAAAGGAAAGGAACGATAGGGTTTTTCATCAGAAGGTTGCAGATTCGTATTCTTTAGCAGAGAGGGTCAAACTGTTATCTTTTTAGTGGTTAAAGGCAAACATGCTTACTTTTGTTTTTATCTATCATGAGTGGTGGCGGCATCCTCTGTCTTGTATGTGCATTAGTCTGTAATCTTCTTGTTTTTACTTACTTTACTTTGGTGCTCGCTATTTCAGTATCCGTGACTTTTTGTTGTACTCTATTTTGGTGATTATCATTTGCACGCTTTGTGTGAAATGAATCACCAGTGGTAATTTTAATTTCATTTTCGTTTGTCAAAAAAAAAATATTTTACCCCATTAAATTGTACTAATCGAAATATACATGTAAAAGTTGGACCAATGATACATGTATTAATCAACAGAATATTACCATAACTCAAAATACACATGTACTGCTCAAAATAAATTAGAAATATAATGACATACCAAAGTAAAACAAAGCCACCGTACAAGCAGGTAAGAGTTGGACCAAAATACAAATAGATAAAACACTTACAAAGAGAACTACAACCACACATTAAAACAACAAAATAATCTATTCAAGGCCAACACTACGCTGAATCTCCATCTGCTTCAAAAACCAGCCTCACAACTAACTTAGTCCATTCCAAAACTAGTCTCACACTAAGCTAAATCCACACTTAAATAAATATCAAAATCATATTTACATCGTGTTCTTGAACATTTTTAACTTCATCCTTATAAAAGAGATTTGAATTCGCAAATATCTAAATAAATAAAAGTTGACATAATATTAAAAATTCATTAATAATAATCTGCAGTGGGAAAAGAAAGTTGAGGGACATAATTATTTTCTCTTAAATATCAAATGTTGTAAAATATAACTTGATATTTTTAAATTTTCTTCGTAATTGCGAACATGCTACTGGGTTCAAGTTGTAAAAACCAGTTATTAATTTAAACAAATGGCGTACTATCACTACAATAATCGATTACAAACGTGTCAATATTATTTTCCATTTTACACTAGTGAGTGTGTGGATTGTTTAGATTGTATCAGACACATTGGAGTACCGCTCTTCTCCCATCTATTTTTGCTCCTTCTCATCAAAATAGTCGAGCATGAATTCACTCACACACGTGTATTCTCAGCGTGAGTTAACTCACGCAGATGTATTTCTCAGCAAGAATGAGCGAAAATATATGGGAGATGAGCAATTCTTGATACATTGTATCTCCTTAAGATAGGTAGTTGACCTTGAATTATGCCCATGTTAGCAAGTAGACATAGCACAGACATTAACTGCTCTAGGTCTGCTTCATTTCATACCCCCCGATCTTTACTACTCAAAATGAATCGAGAAAAGACTACGTACCTCACAACATTAAGATAAGTTTGAATTACAATAGATACTAGCTACCTTCCCAACTACTAAGTAATGGTTCCATATTGGTCCCTATCTCTCCATCCATCATATATAGAGCACACTTTCTTACAAGTTTTCTCATCATTGACTACAGAATATTTCATTTGTATTGGTATTGAACAATGGATTCGAAAAATGCAATCTTTATCCTGGGCCTATTGGCTCTGATTCTTCTTATCTCCTCAGAAGTTTCGGCTAGGGACTTAACTGAGACATCCTCTAATACCTAAAAAGGTGAGATTGTACATTTTCATGAGCATTTTATAATCATTTTGTATTTTTTTTTTCCCTTAATAATAATTAGGGATGTACGTGGGTCGATTTTGAAATGTACACCCCTAATAATAATGCCTTCGGAAATGCCGGTGACATAGTACATTTCAAATATGTGAGGTGGATATTTGAATTGATCTAAAATAAAACCTTAAATTGATATCCGTTAACACCAGGTACACCAAATCAGAACCGTTAAAATCACTAAATCTTACGTTTATAATAAAACTATACAAAACTTGAATATTGGAAGTTGTACGCAACCTTTTCCGAGAACAAACTACCAACAATCAGAATCGCAAATCAAAGGTATGATTCATCAACGGTAGAACATAATTTAACGGTTCTGATTTGGTGTAAGTCAAAAGTCTTACACCTGGTGTCAACGGATCCTGCCTCATATATATATATATATATATATATATATATATATATATATATATATATATATATATATATATAAAACCTTATAAAATAAAATACTTTTTAATGTGTTTGGATGTTCTTTTCTAAAAATCACTTGGGTCGGATCAGATTTTGAATTGATTTTTCAAAACCAATCCTAACCGCATACATATATCTTAAATTCTATTTATTTTTTATTAGTCCAATATATGTCATTGATCTATTATTCATTGATACGATACTTATTAGTTTAATTTATTTATTATTTTATATGTTTCAAATATATTTAATCACTGTTATTTTCAAAATATTAATTTTTAATATATTCTATGCTAAACTATGAATCAAATCGAACTAACCGTAAATTCATATATTCCACGCCACAACACTAACGTTGTTAAACATGATTCTAAGCACAATCTATGTCATTTAAATTTGACCATTAAAATGTGAGTTTATTTAATATGAACCTCTAAAATAAGTTCACTTTTAACTCTTACAATTTTTTGTAAAAATGAATTTTATGATTAATGGTGCGTACATAATAATGTGTTTGCAGAGGTTGATGATCAAACAAATGAATTAAATGATGCCAAATATGGAAGCTATGGTGGGGGCTATCCTGGTCGTGGTGGTAATTATGGTGGTGGTTATCCTGGAAACCGTGGTGGTAATTATGGTCCTGGTTACCCCGGAGGTGGACGTGGTAGTGGTGGTTACCCTGGACGTCGAGGAGGTTATTGTCGCTATGGCTGTTGCGGTGGCAGGTATTATGGGAGTTGCAGAAGGTGTTGCACATATGCTGGTGAAGCTGATGCCGTGCAAACTGAGAACAACACTCGTAACTGATCATAATGATATCATCATGCATGGTGCACTTCTTAGTAATAAATTTCATGCATAAATAACGTTGTGTGTTTATCAAGAGTGGTTATATAGAAAGACAACAATCAACGTTGTTGTTTATTTCCTTTTGTATTGCTTTGTGGATCTTGAGTACTCCTTTGTATGTGCTTCGGATATTCCGTTTTTTATATCTTCGATTTTCCATTAAGGAAAGAAAATTATCTTGGTGATAGTATGGATATTTCATAAGTGGTAATCAAGTATAAATATGCATCACACTATGTATTTGTGATGATATTGATAAACTTTTTCAAAAAAGCGGTGAATGTATCATCATGGTTTTATTTATTTTATCAAACTATGGTTAAGACGACATTCCATATTCGTTTATCTGCTTTTTTATTGCGCTAATGTGCATAAAAATGGTGAACTAGAACCAATAAGATTATTTAAGTGGAGATTCATTGGATATGTGATTTGATGACCTAAAACCAATAAGGTCAGATTAAGGCACAACATGGTAAAAATGGTGGGTTGATGGCAGTTTCATTGAGGGAGATTTTGTTTCTTTATTTTATGATAAGAGAGAAAATAAATTAGAAAATAAAGAAGATGGAAAAGGAATTTTAACATAAGAGTAAAAAAATAAGGAGTGTGCGCTTTGACCTTAAGAAATAAAGTGAGTTGCTAATAATTTTACGGTCGGAGATTTTGAGATAATTATTTTACCAAATATTAGACTCAATTAAAAAACATCACATCAATTTAAAATTTCTAATAAACATGTATTTTGTCAACTCAACATAATACATTGCATTTTTTCAACTCAACATAATACATTGCATTTTTTCAATGTCAGATTTTTCTAAAGACTAAAAGATAAGAAATTTGAAATAATGAATGCTGAATAAAAAATGAAGAAGAATGAAAGCGAAGTGAAATCCCATAACTAAATTTTCAGAAGAAAAAAAATTAAACAAATGACATTCACAAACTAAAAGAATAACTTGTGATAATATTGTTACTATCAGAGATCCTACATCAAGTTTGATCATCTATTACACTAAGAGAAATCAAACAAAGTGATATTGACACTACAAATTCACCCTAAACTTTAAGGCATTAGTTATATGTGTCTTATATCATATGTGTTTCTCAACATATACTCTTGCATTTAATGTGGAACATTAACTCGCACTTGACATATTAAATGTTCTCCTTAAAGTATAAGACTCTCTGCAATCGTGATCTACTACTAGGAACCACTCACCCTTCCCCCGCTAAGTCGAATTGGGCTATGCTTCCATTGTTGGACTTTCTGGAGGAGTTAACAATGGTGTGGATAAATCCATTGGTCAAAGAGCAGCCATCTTAAGTGGGAATGATATCACATCTTCACGAAATATTTTAAAACATCAAGTATACGAGTTTTCTCACTTACTAGTTTCCCTATCTACAACCTTAATTTATTCAAAGTTGAAATGTAACTGACACTTAAAACATCACAACATTCTCTCATTCAAATATGACTAAATTCGCTCGTGCTTATCACGGGTATAATACTAGTTTATAATATGTCAGCTCATTTTTAATGAAGCCCCGATACGTATACGAGTGCGGGTATGATACAATACGGATACGCGTATACATGAATTTTTTAAATTTAGAATTCGTCAACAAAAATTTATAATAAAACTTATATGTATGTAAAATACGTGAAGAAAATTAACACTGACTATTCTTCATTGTATTATTATAAAAGTTACAATTTTTAAAAATAATATATGTGATCAAAATAATTTTTTTAAAAAAGTTTTCTTATAAACAATATTACATTCTCATATGTTGGGATATCAAGAGAAACAACATTAAAAGAAATCAACACAAATTTTATCTAATGTTGATTAACTGAATCACCTCTCTTGCTACGTTCATCCACAAGAAGTATAATTTTAAGTGTTTCATCGAGAAACAATTCTATCGATACATATATAAAATTGAATCATATACATCTAATAAACTTTTAGAATATTGTCTCACTTTTTTATTCTTCATCTTTTTGTAGGACACGTATCTGTGAAGTATCTTAGAAGTATCATTTTGTATATGTGGAGTATCACATAAGTATCCGGTAAAATATTTATTAAAAAATAAAATAATTTATTATGATACTTCATGCATATGTACTCAAAAGTATCCGTGAAATATCAGTATCCATTACGTATCCAATACGGATACGTCTATGTTTTTGGAGTATCTGGGCTTTTTTTAAAGTATGAAAATTAAGGTAGGGAACAAAACTTGGTCCCAAAAACATATAACCTAATTAAATATTATCTTAGTCAAACTGCCACTTGCCATCGTTTTACAAACTTGCTTACCTCGTTTACAGACGTGTCTCATTCAAAGCCTTCACTTACTCAATCGGTGATGATGAGGATACACTTTTCACATTCCATTTGCCTCACAATCTGCCAAACGAATTATCTAACCAAATTCCCTTCTTTTTTTTTAATTGTCTTTTCCCTTCATTTTATCACTATAAATAGCATGTTCACAACAACAATATTCCTCACACAACAAACACTTAACAACACAGAACCTTAAGTAGTAAAAATGAATATCAAGCCCGTTATCTTCTTGTGTTTCCTTTGTACACTAGTTCTTATCGCTTCAGCAGCAACTGAACCGTCGAAAGATGGAAAACAAGGTACATAAATATAATATTATCCATGTGCTGTTGAGAGTGTATGTGTTTTTTTTCCTTTATAATGTTAGTCATTTAAGTTGAACATTTATCACATCCATCTTAAAATAACACAAATATTGATCTCTTAAAATAACACAAATATTGATCTCTTACTTGAATTGCATGATGATTTTGGCGTAGGACTTTAGAGTGTGCTCCTCTTAAGGTTTCAGATTTAATTCTTTTCAGTGTCGATTACGGTGAACTAATTTGGCTTTTTGAAAAAACTTTATATACAATTTAAAATTCATACAAATAATAATCTCTAATTGACGGTAATAATGCATGAAAAATATTTTCTTTATATCATGAATAGTGGTGTAGTATATCTAACAAAATATACTAAGAAAAATCTTTGTATTAGGAACATTTAAAAAGTGTTATGTGTATCTGCAGCCGGGGCGACAGCAGAACCAAAACAAAATATTGGGGTAGATGGCTGGGGAGGAGGAGGATCACACGGTGGTGGAGGCTGGGGAGGAGGTGGACACGGAGGAGGAGGACACGGTGGTGGAGGCTGGGGAGGAGGTGGACATGGAGGAGGAGGACACGGTGGTGGAGGCTGGGGAGGAGGTGGACACGGTGGAGGAGGACACGGTGGTGGAGGTTGGGGAGGAGGGAAGGGAGGACGTGGGGCAAGTCCATGAAAACCATGAAGCATGCATGTGTGTATGATCCCCATGCAGTAAATGATGATGTAATAAGAAATATAAAATAAAGCATGGACTCTTATCATACGCCATGCCTAGTCTTTAGGGTTAAATCTTGCATGTCCTTCACTCGTATCTTTGTATTGTACCACTTATCACACTTAAATGGAGAACAAGTACCACGGTTTCAATTTCATGCCTATAATATTTATGTTTTATTCTTCTTCATGGCATAATATAATGTTCAACTGACTGCGTTAAATTTCAATCGTTAAAATTGTCACGTTATACAAGTCCACGGTGATTAAATTACTAGAAAATTCTAAGTATGTTCAAGCTCTACTTGATTGAGAAATTAAATAGAAAAGTTTTAACTAAAACATTAATTTATGTTATTAAATCTTTTGCTCACAAAAGAGCAATATCATAACAATTTCGAGTAGTTGCAGCTAGGAAATAATATCCTTCCAAAAGGACACAAGTGGGCGTGCACCGATTCAGAAAAGGTTCAATGTGTGGAGTCTTAATCGAATGGATTTTTCAATTTTATTTAATGATTACATCTTAACCATCAAATATGAGAGAGAAAATGAAAAATAAAATATAAAGAAATCAAAGATTGAATTTAATGGTTGAAAAGTAATAATTGAGAGAATATATTCTCATAATCTTATGTACATACACACCCCGGTTTGCACGCACCTAGTTGATAAGTTCATGATGTTATAGAAATTTTTTTATGTACATACACACTGGTTAATTGAGAGAATATATTCTCATAATCTTATGTACATACACACCCCGGTTTGCACGCACCTAGTTGATAAGTTCATGATGTTATAGAAATTTTTTTATGTACATACACACTGGTTAATTTGCACACAACTAGTTGATAAGTTAATGATGTGATAGAAAAGAGAGATAGAAAAAAAGAGCTCTTATAAGTGAAATACCTTAGGTGACATACACCCATTGATCTCTACACTAAAATGCGACACGTGACATCCTTTTATTGTGTGATTCCATAAAAGAAACAGTTAAACAATCTTCTCTCTGTCTCCATCCTCTCCTCCACCTCCAGCCACTCACCCGCCACTGCCATCGTCACCACAAACGTCACTGTCATCCTCGAACGTCACCACAAACAGTGAAACGTCACCTCCGTCCACCAGAACTCACTATAGCCACCATCCTCACCCTCAAAAACTAGCAATTGTGTCTGAAAATTCAGAAAACAGACCCAGAAACTACGACATCGACCATGTCCAGAAAACCCAGAACTACCACTGTCGTTCCCATCTTCGATTTCATTATTAACATCATTGATAGGCCACTACACTACACTAGTGATTCACTTGGGCATAATTTACTCACGAGTGCACCTCTATCAAAACTATAGTTCCAATATAGTTAAATAGTGTCGACATCAAATACATATGATACATCTTAGGATTAAGTAAAGAGTTTACCCAAAACATATTTCTAAAGAATATCTAGCACTATATGGATAACATATACTTCCTCCGATCTTATATATCAGCAAAAGTGAAATCAATAAAAATTGATGTATTTAGTCCAAAACTTGAACTAAATATATCCACTTTTGTTTATATTTAAGATTAGAGAAAGTATGCGTTAGAGTATAGTTATTGGTAGACATTTATCTTTTCATTTAACACCTAGTGTGTTACCACATGTCTCTACATGGTCCAACATAGTATATGAGTAGAAATAAGAGAGAAAATTTATATCCAATCAAGCTTTGACACGTATGGGTGTTGAATGGATGCACAAAAATTAAAGGGGTGTCTATCTATCTTTAGTCTATAGTATATAACCTATTCACCAAGTACTTAAGGGTTTGAAACTTCAGATTTTTATGGGTATATGTTAGAGTTGGGAAAAGATATAGACCCCTTTATTATCAAACCCAATTTCAACTTATCGCAATAGATGGATAAAAAGACAAATTCAAATACTCACATACATACTAACATACACAATGGGAGAATCATAACAAAATTCTCTTTCAGATAAACAAGATGAGGAACCTAATATCGTTTCCCATTATGAAACAACTCTTCAAATCCTAAATTAATCGTTCTCATTACCCCTTTTACCTCATTCATTACTTTAATAACATACCACATCACAATTATATATCTAAAAGTGACTAGAACAGAGAGATTATCAAAATTTACAAATACTATAAAATACATACCTCTGGCTATTTTGTGATCCCTTTGAGCCACAGTCGTGCTAGAGAAAAGAGGGAAAAGGAACGGAACTTAGAGAGAAGGGAGCCAACATGAACCAAACTTAGTTTTGAAAGAACAATAAACTCAATGTGTCAAGATTTTAGGTGAAGATGTGTCATTCAATCTCACTAGTATGGTTGTTCTTAGTTCAATGTGATCCAACTTAATGAGGCTCCCTCTCATGGTCCAACAATGATATCAAAGTCTATTTCGACATGATAGAGGGGCAGGAGATTCTTGGAGATGGATCAAAGATGCAAAGAGTCTCATACTTAAGAAAACAATGTTTTGATGTATCAAATGTGAGTTAAAGTCGGCATTAAAATGAAATACTTAAAGTTGAGAAATGTATAAATGAGATGTGCCTATAAAAGCACATGTTAAAAAACCTAAAAATAGAAATATTTTTTTGAAGTTTGTGTATTCAATATATCACAAAGGAAAATGTTGTTGATAGCGAAAGTTGGTCTCACGGTTGCTTCCCGACACAGGTGGCGTGTTTTTATTGAAAGGTTTATGTACTTGATTCCATGAATTTTGCCTCACGTCCATGAATTGCGGTAAGCAGAGCTTTGTGATTGGTTCATTTATTTCTCGCGATGAATTCGCTATGTTCCCAGGACATATAGCACTCCTCTATCACAAATTTAAAAATTAAATTCAATGCATAGATTCCAACAAAGTATTACCATATTTGATTTACTATCTCGTGCCCTTGCACAAAGTTAGTATTCCCTTTATATTTATAATATTTTGCAAGTGCAACTACAATATCTTCTTGAGATATGGCTAAAATTAATGTCAAGCCTTGATACAATTTTTTTCTTTTTGATGTTCTAAACCTTTGGGTTATCTTCAAAGTGATTAAAATACTTTTTGTTGTAATGAGTTGAAGTACCCCTACTACTTCCATTAATACATTTTACTTATAAAAAAAAACTAAAATATTCTTGGGTTCATTGAGTTAGTTTATATCAGCTTTGGATTATTTAGTTTTTTGCTTGAAGGAAACTTTCATGAAATCTTGGCGTAAGTTATATGGAACAGGTTCAAGGTATGGTGTGAAAATGAGACTGACAAGATTAAATTGGGAGGTGTATGCAAGAAGTTTGAATTTATATGCGAATAAATAAAGTTTAGGAAAATAATTGGCGGATACTCTATATGATATTCTATATGGCTTATACATCTTGAGAGAGAGATAAAATGAGTGGTGTGATAGAAGTGATAATCCGTGTTATGATGATATGGAAGAGATAATGATAAGATGATTTGTTGAATGTATGTTGGAGAATGTTAATTGTATAAATGAGAAATGCTAAGGACATTTCATTGTTGTAAATTTTTTAAAGAAATGATTGTTGCAAAGTTAATATCTAATCTTGAAAATATCATATATTAAATGTCAACTGTATTGTGGGAGGGAGGGAGGGAGGGAGGGAGGGAGGGAGAGAGGGGTCCACTTACTCACT
>Ga0228711_1007047_pt1 | contig 16457 bp, 6 predicted proteins | sample MedpolnodulmetaG_2_FD_177996 | JGI IMG/M metagenome (GOLD analysis project Ga0228711, IMG submission 177996) | Root nodule microbial communities from Medicago polymorpha collected in Santa Monica, California, United States - brown nodules | ecosystem: Host-associated > Plants > Roots > Nodule...
CATATTTCCTTTTATCATATAACATAAAACTCAATGTGAGTTTTGTCACATAACTTCAAGCACACTCTTGTGTAGCTTGTGATGTAAGTTCTTTCATCATGATTCAAGTTCTTCCATCATGATTCTTGAGCTATGAATCTTCATGGAGATATGATCTTGTTGTTTCAACTGATGATATACTCATTCTTTCATTGTTGAGTAGATATAATGCACTTATCAATGTGGGTGACTTCTATCTTATCCACTTATGTGATTCCTGTTCTTTTAACAAAAAACTCAAGTGCAAACATCAGTAGATCACCATTCATAAAACATATCATTTATTCCATGAGGTTTGTTATCATTAAAACATTCATCAAAAAGATTTTTGCTTCAACAATAGACGCTACATAAGAGACATATCTAATGCAATGAGTACGTGCAACTAACTTTAGTTAACATGTAGATATAATTTCTCTAAAAAAAACATGTAGACATAATTAGTAGAGGCAAACATACATAGATTATTAATACAAATAGTATTCAATTATGAGATAATTTCACAAGGTTAGTTAATTTAAATTATTTTTCTAATCTAATGTATGTTGCATGAGTTGAAAGTGTATAAATACATAGCTTTATGTGGCAGGGGATGGAACCTAATGGATTTGAGTTGAGAAAAGAATGTGTTAGTTATTAAGGACCAAACTAAGATGCAATTAATAGATACTTCTTTCTTTACCTAGCAAACATACAAACAAAATTATAAGATGCAACTAACTTTAGTTAAAAGAAAGATAAAACTCAATCAATGGACGAAGACAAACACAAATTGTTGATATATTTAATATAATTATGTGTTAATTTCAGTTAACATTTGTTACTTTGTGTTATTTCAAATTTCCAATGCATGTTGCATTAATATCAAGTTTGTATATATATGTCTTATGCAATTCATTCTCAAAGCAATGATGATAAACACTTTTTTCTTCATAAAAAACACTTCATTCTTTTGTGGTCAAATGTAGTAAGTAAGATATCAGTTAAAATCTATCATGTAAGATTCACGTTTTTATGAACTAACTTTATTATAAGGTTCGGTCTCTAATTCTCTCTTGGGGTGGATGTTGAAAGCGTATCTCATTATGCTCCTATTTCATATCTTTTGAGCTTTGGAGTTTATATAAAAGGTAAAAATAAATATAGGGTATGATATTTAATACGGTTTGTTGAATCCTGGGTGATGAAGTTATATATGAATATTGTAATATTGAAGGGGAGGTACTTGTAATGTTGATGGAATATTAAGTTATACCAAAGTTCTTTTATGGAATTGATTCATTTGTTAAGAATGTAGAAACATTGGGAAAAAATCTATGATCGACATATTTTTCATGTAACATATGTATTTAAATGCTTGTAGAGAGTGAATTATATTTGTATCGATCAGGTTTAAGTACCCCCTTGTACCCCCTTTGAATTGATTTCATTAAGTTTTGATTATAAAGAAAAAGTTGAGCACAAGAAATTATAAATTGTAACATATACTATTGAGTTTTTTTTTTATTAAGGGGAAAAACAAGAAAAAGACAAGAAAAAAAAAACTAAGTAATTCGCTGCCTTAATGCTCCAAAGATATCCCTAAGTAAAATGATATCTAATTGAGGAGGAGGAGTTGTTCATATTTTCAAGGAGTTGGCGTTGGTAGCACCAAACTTGGCCAACCAATCGACACATTCATTGCCTTCTCATAAGGAATGAGTAAAGAAAACCACCCAATGAAGAGAAGCGAATTTCTAATTAAAGAGAGTAAAGTTGCATGTGGATGAAAATCATTCTTTGTAGTATCTGCAATCAAATCTAAAGCTGTCTGAGAATCAAATTCCAAGATGATTGACCTATAACCAAGACCCTAAGCGATTTGAAGACCCCTCCAAATAGCTGAAAGTTCAGCCAATAAATTAGAAGCTCTACCACAAGATCTAGAAAAACCATGAATCCAGACACCGCTATTGTTCCTCAAAAGACCTCCAAAACTTGCATTGCCAGGATTGCCAAAAGAAGAGCCGTCCACATTTACTTTAATATAACCTTCAAGGAGAGGATACCAACGAACATGACGCACCACACGATGCTTACTGGTAGAATCAAGAGCAACAACCATGGAGGAATGATAAGAGAATATACCATTGACATGAGTCCAATGATCTTTTTACACATTTTGAAAAATCTCTTTGTTTCTATTTCGCCAAATCACAAAACAAGTTACTATGAACATAATGCCCGTCTCAATAGTAGAATGTTGTTTAAACCACTTTTGACAATCTTGCAAGTAAAAATCATTAGGATAATTTTATTGAGTTTGCAATAATGAGGATTGGTGCATCTCATTTTTCTCCAAAAGATGATTTATTTATTGGAAAATGTTAGCTTGTGCCCTAAGGGCACAAGATAAAAAACCAAAAATTGAAGAAAAAAAATCTTGGAAATTGTGTATTCTTAATTTTGAAAGCTTTAAATTTAATCTTTTTAACTTGTGTATTTAATATTTATTGATTAGTTCCTTTTTTAGTTTCTTAACTTGTTCCTTTATGACACAAGTTAGCATGACCCTTATTTATTTTATTTTAATGTGAACAAAGCATGGATAATCTATTAAATAATTGAGCACAACAAATTATAAATTGTAACAAATGCATATTGTTTCTATTTAGTTTGTATTTTTTTTTTTTTGGAACATATTGAGCATGAATAATTCTACAGGTACATCAATGACAACTAATCTCAATAAGGATTATGCAATGTTTATCAAAGTTGAAGTTTATTTCGTCCGCTAATACAATTTAGTATTTGACAAGTCACTTTATAGAATGATTTTTTAGTTTTTTTATTTCTAACATGTTGAGTTCTTACTATAAAAGAGCCAAAGAGATTAATTATATAAAAAACAAAATTTGTATATTTTTTTAATAAGAAACTGTGCATTTTCTATAATATAGTTGTAAAACAAATTATAGACAATAATTATGCAATAACTTTTTTTTAATAAAAATACAAAATAACCTAGGAACAATTGATATTTCCCATGCACTAGTAACGGTAGAAATTCAATTTTAGTTAACTAAATCTTCCACCCTAAAAAAAAAAATTAACTAAATCTTGCAAAAGTTAAAGAAATCTAAAACATTGGACATGATATTGGAAGAAAAAAAAGTTTTGCATTTTCTAGTGTTCAACAATACCAACAATGTATGCTTAAGAAGTTGTTCACTTAGCTGTCTATCTATCAACCAAGAGAAAATTAAACAGACCTATTACATAAGATTATCTAATGAGAAAAGATAAATTTAAAGAAACATGGAAGTACTACTATGAGTTCTTGAACACTTTATAAGGGTGGTGTTATTAGGCAGGTTTCCCTTGTTCCAGCTAATGTTGGCTGGAAGTATCATTTCTACTGAGGCTCCAATGAGATATCTTCTTGTAAGGTTTTGACATGTGTTGCAAAGAAAGCACCTAATGTGCCTTAGGGCTAAAAAATTTGCTTCATGAACCTTTTTGTCACATTTTCTACATAAATATGCATCATCAGCTTGGCAATACAATGAAGCTTGTAATCCACATAGTTCACAACATTTACAATCTCTTGTTTTTTCATGTGAAGCACTCTCTTTAGATGTTGGGAAGAAGTTGTGTTCTTTTGGTTCTGCTCCTTTGCACATATTGATCTGAGAATTGAAAAACTATAAATGAAGCTTGATAGTTTCTTGAATTTTATGATGTAATTGGAAGATGAATAAAGGCCTTTTATAACTACAACAATAGCTTGATTAATGTTCCTAGCTTTAGACAAATTCTTGTGGACAAGGACATGGATACCACACCACACCTTCAAGTAGTCACGTGTCTTTATTTTACCCATTTGTCTTTTTCAATAGGAACATGTAAGGTTAATTTAGTCATTGAGAAAAGGAATATGTGACTCCACTAGTTTTGACAAAATAAAAGGTTTGCATTTGATTAAAGTTTTTCAAATTTCATTAGATGCTTGAAGAGTTATTATGAGCCATAATTTGTGAGTTGTTGAGTGGTTATTAGGAAGACAAATTGAGACTACTAAGATGAAAGGTTTATTGTATGGTGTAGAATTAGTACCTTTAAATTTGTGACCCACCTAAGCCCATATGGTTGCACGTAAGGCCACTTGAAAATGGAAACTGATTATTGACTTATTGATATTGGTTGGAAAGTTCCACAATTTTATACCATAATTTTGTCATGGACGGTTGGACCCATAAACTAATAATAAAAGTGTACAATTGCTAGCCATAAGATGTCTTTGTCCACAAATTGTTTATGAGGTTGACAGTTTAATAGACATGTGTGGTAGAAACCTGAAGAGCATCATATGTTCCATTACATGCATGCCACGAATTCATAAGATACGCCAATTGGTTTATGGCCAAAGAAGGAACCATGATTGATTTTGGGGTTGTCACTATAAAAATATCTTTCAATACGTATGAGGTCGATCTGACGTTAATTTGTTGGACCTAAATTGTAAGACAATAATGCTTTTTATTTTTATTTTAAAATATGTCTGTAAATTTATAAACAAAAATCTAAAATGATCAATTAAGTAATAGAACTCAATGAATTAATGAATCTAGCCGAGGCAAGTCGTTCAAGAGAACTCAAGTTCATATTCATGCTAGAACAATCTTTCGAAACTTTATTTTTCTTGCGGTTAAACTCTAATTTTTATGAGCTCATTCCGCTACAAATCGAAGGGTTAAAGTTTAAAAGATTAAGAAAAAAAAATGACTAAACAATACTATAAAATAAAAAAGATAAATAATATTTTCTCCTCCCAAATTATATGCCGTTTTGATCATTTTACACAAATTAAAAAAAATTAAATTACATATTTGATTCCTTAACTTATTTATTAGTTTTGTTTTGCTCTCATAACTAATTGTTGTTATGTTTAAATCATTTAACTACACTTTTATTAATCAAGTTGGTCTATTGTGTTAATTTTTAACAACAAATATTTAAGCTAAATCAATATTGTAGGTGATCCACCAAAGAATTCGTTATGAATTTTGTTTTATCATTTTAACTATTTTATTTTATTTTCTGTCAAAAAAGAAAATATTGAATGTTGCATGTCTATTACATCTAATCTAATAGTAAAACTTTTTTATGCACTCCCCTCCCCCACCCCAATCAACTTTATGATTAACATATCAAGTTTTGTTATTGATACTTCAAATTCTCAATTGAAATCGATAATAAAGTGTTTACATTAAGTTTTTTTATTTTTATTTGAGGGGTGTTTACATTTAGTTATCATTAACATTGAAAATTTTGTTTATCTATCTTCATTTTGTTAATCGATGACGTTGAAAAGTGTAAAAGAGAGAAACTTTTTACAAAAAATGATTGTTTTAATTCGTTCACTAATATTAAAGAGTTAATTTATTTGACTAAAGTATAAGGATTATTTATACATTTTTGTATATTGTAGAAGAGGGATAAGAGAGAAATAGAATCTCTTGAAAAAGAAAGAGAAATAGAAGAAGGTCTGTCGTGGCAGCGATACCACATGACACATGCACATGTCGACGAACTATATATAATATCTTAAACATGTCTATAGAATAATTCCCTAAAAAAAAATGTCTATAAAATAATTCAAAAATATATATTGATTTCTTTTTTTGAGAATATATTGATGGAAGTACTCTTACTAATATAGGGAAAGATTGGTGGCTTGATGCGATTCATGATGAAATATTTCAATTTAATTTTTATGGGAGTGTAGGTATATCCAATATTCTTCATGCGTAAATACAAACGGTTTTAGTGGACATTATACTGTATTGGCATGCTGAATTTAGAAAAGTAACGTGTTTCTCAAATTCCTTGCATGTGGTTCAACTTCTCACAGAGTAAACATCTCAATTTCATCATTATGCTAATAAGTTAGAGATTTTATGAAAAAAGATTCGACAATGTCTCTTCATCACATCTTTCGTGAAGGGAATGCTTGTGCAGGTGTGTTAGCAAAGTTAGGAGCTATCACCGTAGATCCTCTAATTGTGCTTCAAGAGTCTCCTTCTAGTTTGCTATTAGCTTTGCTAGTTGATGCTCCGGTGTTTGTCCTTTGTAAGATGTAATTCTTTATTCTCCTTTTGTTTTTTCTTCTTTTTCTTTTCTCATGTAATAAAAAAAAACAGAGACTAAAGCTGTTCCAATTGCAAACTATTTTTTTTGTGTTGGATGTTTGTGTTTACACCGATTATTTGTAATGTAAACTTCATTATCCATCAACGCTTTAGGACTGGATAAATGTCTTTTTATAGTGTCCGTTCAAGTCTCACGAATTATGATATCACTTCATGCATTCTTTAAGAACAAAATTATTGTTCTTATTAATGTCAGAATTGCATCCAACAACTTTTAATAACAAGTTGTCTCATGACAACATAATAGAAAAATACTCAAGTGAGCATATTCAAAAGAAAAGAAAATAAAGAAAGATGAAAAGAAATGCAAATTGCAAAAGAAAAAAAAAGAAAAAAAACGCAAGAACAAAGCAATATTAAATTGTAGAGAATGTAAAGGGTGATTGGAATCCATCTCTATCCGCCAATGAACCCGTTTGCCAACGCGGCGTGGGTGTTACAAAGCTTTCAAAAAATATGATCCAACCTCTAATACATCGAAATTGCAACTATTTATAGAGAAAAAAAAATAACTTCCTACATCTAAGATATTGACAAGGGTCTTATTTAATAACTTCCTTAATCTAAGATTGACACACGTTCTTTTGAATAACTTCCTATAACTTTCATGTAGGAGTTGTTTGCTTGATCGACGAACTATGTCAATATTTGACTCTTTGAATGACTTCTTCCAGCGTCTTATAACATATGCAACTTGTTGAAAATGAAGCCTTCGACAACAAAATAGTTTAGTCGAATTCCACTTAATTTGGCTAACTTGACAAATCACGTTCCATGGCCAGTCGAAATAAGTTTTCTTCTTCTATTCAAATTCTAACATTGAGACTTTCTCACTGCCATAAATTTTATAACTTTGGTATCAACAGTTTGCATACTAGTTTTGTTAAGATTAAAAAATGATATTTTAAGGGCTAACTGATAAGTTCTTAATATTTGTTGTTAGTTACCATCTTTTGTGTGACTAAAGGGAAATTTTATAAGTATTACTTTTGGTTTTCACAATGGCACATGAATCCTCTTACGTGCTTGAGTGATGGATAATTTCGTTCCTTTAGTTTTTCGTTCCCTATTTGAACTCTATTGTTGATGTAACTCTTCCTCTCTGTACACCTTATACTAGCGGGGGTTTGGTTTTATTATTAATATATTTCATTTTGATTTCTTCTAAAAAAATTGTTGATAGTTAATTTTGTTTATACTCAATATCGATAGGAGTATATTCATATATTTGTGATGTTAGTACTACTATTAATATAACAATGAATTCATCATATAAAAAAAATATAGCGATGATTTTAATTAATTTGTGGTAATAATAAAGTTTTTTTTTGACGAAATATAACGGTGAAATTAATTAATCTCTCCCCTAAAAAAAAGGAGTAATGATACATTGACCATCCTATGTTGCAACCTCCATTGTGTACCTTTATGTGGCATTTGTTTAGCGGATGAGAGAGAAATGAATTGATAAAAGGGAAACGAAATATGAATAAAAAATATCATTTAGAGTGGTATAAAAAAAAAGATGTCAACCCATAATTTTCCAAAAAAAGTTAGTATAACGTTGAAGTTATTTAATCTCTCCCCAAAAAAAGTTAGTTAATCTCTATGGCAATACTAACTTTATTTTATTAAGAAATTATTACCTTCGAAATGAAATATAACAAACTAATTTAGTTCATATACACATAAACTTTTCACAAATAATTTTGCTTATATTTCATTTTGGAGGGAGTATAAATTAGTTTTGTTGCCAACGAAGTAATCCATGTGATTGCAGTTAAAGTAATCCACAGCCATAGATAACATCCAATCCAACGTTCAACATTAGCTTGACTCCCGTTCTTCCATTACCAAGACACTCCTGAAAACTGCGCCAACATTTTCAAAGACCCATTACCTTGCCGCTGTTTTTGAATATCTTGTTGTTGAGGAATGTTGCTCTTGATAACAAGAAGAATAGAATAATTCGAAGGCATTCGTTGTTGGCTGTGAGGAATAATGAAGAGCTTGGGAAATTCTAGATGGTGTAACCATTGTTCACGGCGGTGTTCTTCCTGACAATAATCCAACACTTTTGTCTAAGAAGACCGAAAAAGCTACCACTGCTGGAGCCAAAGTCTCCTAAAGCTGGAAAATCACCGAAGAAAGTTTAGATGTTTCTCCTTCAAAGTTGATGTAATTTGGATCTAATTGTTTCTTCCGAGGCAAGTAGAAAGTTCATAAGATGACTGAATATAATGGAGTCTTTTGAGGTTCGAATCTCAGTTTATGTATATACTCCTTCCAGTCCTTTTTATAAGAAGAGAAACCAAAAATCATCAAAACCAAAACAATCATTAGTTGTTATAATTTTTTTGAATGTTTTTACAAATATGCTCTCATAAAAAATTGTGAAGTATTAAATATACCCACTAATATAGAAAAGACCAACATTAAATGAGGGTTAAAAAAGTCTTTTAAACAATAAATGTACTTTAAAAATTGTGACTTTTTCTTATAAATAGGACTGGAGGGAGTATTATACATTATCTATTACCAAATGAGCTAAGCTCAATGAGACATTTATCAATTTAATTTTTTTTTTGTGGTAATCGAGGTTTGAACATCGAATCTTGCATATATTATGCATTGTCCCTATCAAGCTAAGCTTCCCAGAACATTTATCAATTTAATTTAATAACCTAAATATGATTCTTTAATGATGCCGCATAGTTTAAATCTACTATATTTGGAATGGTAACACAATTAGTGATTTGTGTCCGTCAAATTAAAATCAAACTGTTTAGAATTTACAGTCACAATTATTATTAATAAGAAAAAAAATACATTTATTTAGGACTGTCCGATCAAGGGTTGATCGAATGAGGGACTGCATGCATTCGGCTACTGCACGGAATCCTAATTACTACCTTTGTTGGGATAATTTTTGAGTTATGATACACAAACACTTTTAGGTGGCCACGTGAACCCCGCACAAACACACTTTCTCTTTCTTCTCCTCTTCTCAGTTCATTAGGTGTGCAAGAGTGTATGTGAATAAATGGTATTTATGTAATATTTACATAACTTTAATATGATGACAAAACATGTATAATATAGACTTTATTTAATATGATCAGAAAACATGTATAATATATACTTCTTTTAAAAAAAATATATAGTATATACTTTTTTTATGATAGCTTAATATATCCAAAGTTCGAGTTTACTCCCTAACAAAAGGGTAAATTTCATATCGAATATTGCAACTTCCACCAACAACTCTGCCTCCTTTTTTTCCATCACAACAATTAGGAAGTTCACTAATTGCACCATCAAGACACTTCTTACAATCAACACTAGAAAGGTCTCTAGTGCATTGAGTTAGCCCATAAACTCTCTCTGATTCTCCAATCTTCAATTCTCCAGTAGCATAAAGTTTATGATCCAAAGAAGCTTCATTAGCAAGCAAGCTCAATAAGTCCTTAGTCATGTTGTTGAATTTGATTGGATCACTGACATTTTGTACATTCAATAAAGCGAACTTGTTTGTATTATCAATTTTACCAAAGAAATCATTGTCCAAATATTTGAACATGCAATTATCGTACCATATGATTGCACCCTTTTTATATGGACAAAGATTGAGAATTTCTTTAGTTGCTTGTGAAACACAAGTTTTGCATTCGGAGGTTGATACATCGCCACGACAAAGAGCTAGCCCATATGCTTGTTGGTTTTGGTATTGGATCAGACCCACTGATCCATTACTAAAACCTGCTGAAGGGGTTTTGTAGTTAAGTGAGTTGATGAGTGTTTTCAAGTTTGATTCATATCGGCTATGAGCCGTGAAGTTCTCGGAGGTTGAACAAATGTGGAAAAGTGGGTCGGTTCCAAAAGTTGTTTGAATAAGAAAAGCAAAAGTAAATGAGAAAAGAATAATTGTAAAGAGCTTTGATGAAGCCATATTTTGGATGAAGGTGATGAAGAACAATTATGTATTTTTTTTTTAAGGTTTGATATGAGATTGTGGGGAGTGAGAGAATTTATAGAGAAAATAAGTTGGTTTCTTCTTTGAGGAAAGATTAAGAAGGTTGACATTTTCTATTGACCAATTTATATTGGCCAGTTAAGCAGGCACCATGTCAACATTGGACTATGCCTTCACCGTTTTGTCTAGATTAGGTTTATAAATTATAATAACTCGGCACAAATTAAAGTGACAAATTCAAGCATAGCTTTCTTCCTCTTAATAATCTTCAACACGCAGTTAATTTGACGTGTAGATTAAAATAGTTCATATAGCTTCACCAACAATTTTATTTTTGCATATAGTATGTCATTATGTATTTTAATATAATCCTAACTTTACTTTTAATTGTTCAAGATTTAAATTTTGTCTCTTGAACAATTAAAAGTAACAAGGCAACAGATTTTCTAAACTAATTATATTAATTCAATTTAAAATTAAAAATATAGTAAATATAATAATTAAAATAAAAATAACAAGGCAACATATTTTCTCTATAATTACAGTAAAAATTATTCAATTCATGTACCTAAAAAATATTATTCGATTCAGTACCTCTATTTTATGTGTTGCAAATTAAACATCTTCATTATTTCATTTGACAACAACACAATGACCATGAATGAATAAGATGACCGACAACATACTATACAAATAGCACACTGTCCTTTAGCAGAATAAGAAGGATTATCTTCATAATTTTCTCCAAATTGCCTAGCACGTTCACCTATTTGAGACAGAATTTCATCAAATGTTTTTTATTAGGAAAATAAAATAATTAGTTATTATAGAAACTGACAGAGGTAAACAACCATTTTAGTCTTTGAATGTATAACTCACAGTCATTAATAGTCACCGACTAAGGAGAAAACACAAAAGGGTCCCTGACTCCCAAATCTATTGGTCACTTTGGTCTACGACGTTAGATTTTGTTGTTAACTCCACATAAAAAAGTTGAGTTGACGTTTTTTGAGTCATGTAAGTTGTGAGATGGTAGCAGGGACCCAAGACCAAAATGAAAGAACACCATCTATCTCCTCCAACAACACCAAAATGAAAGAACACCATCTATCTCCTCCAACAACACCAAAATGAAAGAACATTTGTTTGAGAAAGATGAGATGAATGGTGTTGTTGGAAGAGATGAAGGATGCTCTTTCAATTTGGTCCCTACTGTCATTTTACACCTTACATGTCTCTAAAAAAATGTCAACTCATTTTTTTTGGAGTTAACGGCCAAATCTAACATCGTGGACCAAAGTGACCAACAAATTTGTAGAGTTAGGGATCATTATGACAATTTTTTTTTTAAGAATCTAAATTAGCTCATTCAAATTGACACCGGAATAATCGAACATGAAATGGAGAACGAAATGGTTGTTCGCCCAATAGGCACAAAGAAAATGTGTCATGTAAGGAGATATTGTTGTCACTATCTTGTTAGGAAATAGCAGGGGCCAAAGAAAAAAATAAACACGATCACAACACAAGAATATAACGTGGAAACTCCAAAATCGGAGAAAAAACCATAACTGTTGGCTAAACCGACACTTTCACAAAGCAAATATTTAAACTAAGTCAGATATAAACTTAAAATACTATTGACTTGTGCATCTAAAAACAAAGAATATAACCTTGGTCTTCCCCTTACTTCACCAAAATAAGTGATGTGGGACTTCTCCAATAACTAATATTTTTTAAAGAACCCAAAAGTCAAAACAATTCGAGTTGTAAATATTGAAATTTTCAGATTGGTTTTGGATGAGAAAACTTTACATGGCTGCAACATAAGATAATGTAGAAGCAGCCACAGGGACGGATCTAGACATGATGGTTTGGTGTGGCAAAATTACAAAAGAAAATTGTTAGTGTACATTTGATTTATAATACGATATATATATTAGTAATGCAAAAATTAAACAGAAAAAACACTACACTGAAATGGCTAAGGCAAGTTTATTACATCTCTATGTCTCATCTTAAAAAAACATAAAAACGGCGGCGATGGGAGTTGAACCGTGGACGTGAGTATAGATAAAGTGAAGTGGCTAAGGCGAGTTTGTTACATCTCTATGTCTCATGTTCGAATCTCATCCACCACACTTTTGATGATTTTCTCCTTAAAATATGATTTTCTTCTTACAAAAACATAAAAACGGTGGCAATGGGAGATGAACCATGAACGTGAGTATAGGTAAAGGACTATCCACCACTGGACCACACATTGATTTGTGAAACATTGTCCAATTATGTGATATATATTATCTTTTCGGTCTAATATATTAATAAAAAAATAAAATTAGGCTGTAATCTGGTGTGGCAGCTGCCACACCATGCCTAACACTAGATCCGCCTCTGAGTAGCCACTAAGAGGATCGTCTTGTGGGATTGTCATGGTTAGTTTTTGAATAAGAGTTGTGGACGACCAATCAAGTCTTTGATAACAAGCACAATGACCGAAACATTTTGGCTTTAGGTGTTTGACTTGGACTTAATTTGTTAAACGTCCACTATATAAAGTGAAAAACTTCAAAAATTTAAGTGATTTTCCAAGTTTGTGTCCTCCAAGATTTGCTTCGATCTCCATAATTGGTTGTTTATTTTGGGCCTTTTGTATTACCAAAAGAATAAAATAAAATTATGAGTATATCTAATCAATTTATTTTTCTCTATCCACACTCCTTATATAGGACTAACAACTAATTTGAAATCTAATTAATGCTAAATGAAAACATTGTAAAAAAAAAACAGAATATTCAGGCTTTAAAATTACTAAAAATTACAAAATATTATGCAGTTGACTAGTTTTTGTACAATAGAATCAAAATTTATTTGGATAACTTGCTTTCATGTGCTATGCTTTTATTGTATCAAGAGTTCTAAATATGTATGTGTGTGTATAAGACTATTAGTATAGAATCACAGAGATCAAGATCAAACTAGCTGTTATTTATGTTGAACCTATGATATGAGGTGTAGTAAGAAAAAAATTAATAATCATTCTTATAGCTTTAATAAGTCCCTCTGCTGAATTCTACCATATATAAAACTTGGAATGACTTCAAGCAATGCTCTTCAAGAATCTGCTTAACCATATTGAAAGAGATTTAATATATACATTTGTTTTGTCAATGCATATAAATCAATTCTTCATATTTGCACTCTCTAATTGCAATTTCCAATAGTTGACCAGAGTTAGAGTCCAACACATCACAACACTGCCTTCTTGGAGTCTGCAACTAAAAACAAAAGTATTGTTTATGATTTAGCATATTATTAATTACCAAAGTAAAAACATCATCCTAAAATGTAAAAAACCATATTTCAGCGTGATTTTAAACTGTGGTCCACAACTGCAATTGCGACTGACATGTAAAGAGTTTTATGGCTTCATTGTAATTCGACCATATTTTTCACATTTTACTACAATATAAAGGTAAATCACAATTTAAAACCATGATTATCGGTGACTAAAACGCATTACCTGTTTGTTATCAAGGTCTAACTTATTTGTAACCACTTTGATCACTTCCAGATTCTTCGACGATGTCTTGTCGTTTGAACAATTATAAAAAGATTTCGTATAATTGCTAATGATTCCATCTTTACCAGAAGATACATTGTCTAGATAGAAGATTTTAGGTCTTTTACAAGGGTCATGATGAAGTTCTCTTTTGCTAAAAGTATATATTCCTGCCATAACATGTTTTTCCTTCCATGGCTTGAATGTTTCTTGCACTCTAAGAACATCTGGTAAGAGAACATTGTTTTGGAATACTTGAATAGCATAGCCCCATGACACTGAAATCGTTCGTGAAAACCGTCTATCGTAGCAAACAGTTTGTTGTAGGATTCTTTGTGAATCAACATTTGCAGCTTCAAATAAATGTTGTAGTGATTTTGAATTTGTCATATTAGGGAAGATTGCGTCGGTAATATCCGGGTGGTGTAAGGACACCAAGGGACTTAATGGATGTGCAGCCAATAAACCAAAGATGTTTCCCCTCAAATCAACCTATAATCCAATTTCATAATCACATTAATAGAGGATATATTTGGAAAAAGAATAATAAAATGAGCGAATCAATAACCAATTTAGTCTCTAAAATTAGGACACGGATTCCCTGCGGTCAGGGAATCCGGAATCCTAAATTTTGGGGACTAATTAGTTCTGATATCACCAATTTAGTCCTGAGAACATGGTTCCTAAATCACCAATTTATAAAGGAGTCACCAACAAAATTCATTATCAAAGTAATTATTTATTACCTGATGAAAACCGGGTTCATATGTTAATCCAACACCAAGTTCTGCTATGCAAGAGAACACCCTAGCATCACTTCCATAAAGATGAGAATATCTTTGAATACAAGAATCAAAAACCTTAGCTAAAACATTAGCTAAAGAAGCACTTAAAGCAAAACCACCTCCACCAAAAGCCATTCCAAAACCAAAAGTTTGAGACCCTTCATAATTCTCAGAGTAAGCACCAACATAGTACCAAAGCCTATGATCATATTTAGAAAGTGTCTTAACAAGATTCTCAGGAAAGAAAATTGTGTCATCATCACCAAACACATACCACCTAACATCTGAATGATTCAATTCAACAGTTTCTTTCACAACACGCGCCACGCGGATCGCTGATCTTAAACCACCTGGTCTATAAGTGTAGTTAAACTTTGAAGTGTCTTCAGAGACACAAATTTGAGGAACAGAATCATCACTATTAAGGTTGTTGTCATTTTCTTCAGGTGGAAGATTATCCACAAAAACACACCCTATCATATTTTTGTTCCACCAAAGTTTGGCATATTTTTTCCTATTAGGCCATGATTTTCCACTTGATGCAATTCCAAATACAAGATGATTAACATTGGTTGGATCAGATTCAGTAGGTTGTAGTAAAGAAGAACCAATGTTAATTGTTACTATCTTTGATGTGGTAAAGAATAGTATGGAAATAAGTATAAAGAGAGAAATTGCACAAAATGAAGATGAGAGTGGAATTAATTTGGTTAAAGGTTTGGTTTTGATTACTGATTTCATGTCTAACAAGGGAGGTCAATGAAGTTTATGCAATGTTACATATACAAGCTTGAATTATAAATATATATAAGTATATATAATATAATTATGTATAAAGTTTTCTCAAAAAAATATTCATGTGTAAAAGGGTCACACCACAAACTGCGGCTTAAGAAAGCTAAGATAATGGAAAATTGAAACTTTATGTGAGAAAATGGCACCTCATATGCATTGAAGTCAACCATCTACATTGGAAAATGCTAGCATAGGCATCCTTACTCACTTATTACTCCTCATTTCATGTGTATTTCCTCAAATAATACAAATAAAATAAACAGAACTTTGTGAACTTTCAAAACTTAAATAAAACTTCTTTTTTTTTTCAAAATACTTTTAGTCTTTTAATGACCTTAAAGTAGACGAAAGTATTTAGTTTGGGTCTAAGAAACAGGCATCCATGCTAGTTAGTAACATATTATGGCAATTCTTCCAGTGGTGTCATATGATAAATTATCGATCACTAATTAAAAGTTAAAAATATTTGTGGGTCCAATAGATTATTAGTTAAATGTAGGAGGATGGGTTTAACTAATAATCTATTCTACCATCGTACATTTTCATTTCCTTTAATGTGCAAATATCCCCAAGTCTAACAAGATTTTAATGTTACTAAAATTTAGTGTTGTGTCTGACTTAAAATCTCAAAATCAACGTTGTGAGCATCTTGTCACTTTACGCCCAAGCGCAGGTGGTTAACATCTAGGCGCTTAGGAATGTGGTACAAGCTATCAGTTTTCGCTTAGACGTAGGTGGTCAGCTCCCAAGCGTGCAAGTTGATGTATTAAAATGCATTTTTTTTCTTCATATTTTGAGACTAATCTTAAGATACCAAATTATGGAACTTTTAAGTAACATAAATTCTGAGGGTTGAGTGGTTATGGCTGAGATTCAAGGATTGAAAACACATTCAAACATTTTGGATAATGAGATCTCATTAGAGGGAGGATCTATGTTTTCTCTCTTGATTTTCTTTAGGATCTTCTTGTGAGTTGAGAGATTGGTAAAAAGGTAGATGTTGTGAAATCAATCTTAATCGAATCACACCAATGAAATAAACAAAGATGTGTGGAGCAAAAGATAGTGGTAATCTTAGATCTAAGTGTCTTCAAGCAATGACACACACAAAG
>Ga0228711_1007049_pt1 | contig 16455 bp, 17 predicted proteins | sample MedpolnodulmetaG_2_FD_177996 | JGI IMG/M metagenome (GOLD analysis project Ga0228711, IMG submission 177996) | Root nodule microbial communities from Medicago polymorpha collected in Santa Monica, California, United States - brown nodules | ecosystem: Host-associated > Plants > Roots > Nodule...
CTGGAATTCCTTCCAAAGCCTGTTGAATAATTTTAATGGATTCCATCATTTCACCAATTCGAACTAAATAACGAGCTAATGAATCTCCTTCTTTTTGCCATTGAACTTCCCAATCCAATTCCTCGTTTCTATCCACTAACGGTTAAAAGTTATCAAATAATTACCGGTTCAAAACTAATTACCACTATCGAATAGTGACTTAGTAAAAATAACGGTTCTCACTTGAAACACTAAAAATAACCCTCACCATGAAATTACTAGTTTACCCCTGCTCACAAAATGACCAAAATATCCTTGAATCTAAAATGACTATAATACCCTTCTACACCGAAATCCACTAATTATAACCCAAAATACATACAGAGGCAATTAATCACACACAAGCACAATTAAGCACACATAAAAAACAATTAAAATTAAATCTAGTGAAAATCGGATTGTTACAAATAGCGTGGTCTCAAGACCTATAGGAAAGGGAGGCCCTATAACAGGGCATGACGGTATCAACGGAGCACGACGACGTCGTCGCCGAGGCTCGCTCTCAGGCTTAGGTACAACATCATCTGCCGCAAGATAATCTGCCTCAACCACCTCCTCATCCCCTGCCTGCTCCTCATCCTCTGCTTCCTCCTGTGGTTGATAAAACATAGCCTTCTCCTCCATCCGATCATATCCAGCAAAACCCTCCTCATACACAGCATAATCATGCGCTGGTGTCGGATCAACCACCTGGGAGGAGTAATCCATCTGTGACTCTGAGCTATCTCCAAATAGCTTCGAGTCCCTGCGCTTTCGAGTCTTTGGGACATACGGGTTTTGCTCCACCTTCTCTCTTCGGGCGCTAGCGGTAGTTGCCTCTTTACCTTTGCGCATCCTGGTCTCTCTATTACGCCGCTGCTGCTCATCCTCCTCCCCAGCCATATCTGTACAAAAACAAATTAAAAATAACATAAATACATGGAACAATAGTTTTAACCTAATCTAACTTATGCATTCATCAAACCTAATCTAACTACATTATCACATTATGGTTATTCTACATTATGGTTATCATTATGCCAAAACTATGGAACAATGGTTCTAACCCTTACCTTATCACAAATTAAACTTAAGCATATGACAAATTAAACTTAGGCACATTATGTCATTCATCATTATGTCATTCATCAAACTTGTCAAAAACGCAAAAATCCAAACTTAGAAACACCATAACATATATACATTACATAATTTAACATTTTTGCAAAAAAATTACACAAATAAAACAGGAATATCTCACTTAGGCATTTCATCAAACACCTTAAGTGCATTTCAAAATACCAGCATAATTAGTGTTAATTCAACATCAAATTCAACTACGTTGTACCTAAACCTACTCTAAACAACAATGCCAGCAAGAACCATACATTATAACATCGAATTCTCTCAAAATTTGCAATTTCAAAAACCTAACCTAAACACTAAAGTTTTGCTAACATTATGAAAAGTAACACCCTAAACAATCTACATTGCATGTAAATAGAAAGAAAATAACTTACTTGTTAATTACTTGAAGAAATTTGGCTCAAATCTGTGCAATTGAAGTTGAGTTTGTGTTGTTTTGAACTCTTGTTAATTACAAGAAACTGAAGGTTACTGCGTTCTTAAGATACAGAACGCAACGGCGGCAGTTAACTACCGCTGAGGCCAACGACAATTAACTGCTGCCGGCTTTCTCAACAGTAGTTAACCACCATCGGAGGGGCTTTAAAGTAAATTTTTTCTTTTATTAGGAATTATTCAAAGTCAGAACAAGCAACTTTCAAACTTTAATGTTATCATTATTTGGAACCTCGTTTGGTATTTTCGTTGCCATTTTCTATTTTTCATGAAAAAAGGAAAATGGTTTAGTTTTCAAAGCTTCCAACATTACTACTACTTTTATTGAAAGCAATCTATAATACACTTTGAACACTCCCCATTTCCAACTAAACCAGTTAATTCACCACTATGTTCATTCCATAATATCTATAGTTCCATCGAAATCACAGATCCAACTAACTAAATGGACATCCTCTTCGCTCAGATCCAAGCCGACCTCCGTTCAAACGACGCCCTCCGTCAATCCGGCGCCCTTCTCCAAGCCCTCCAACAATCCGCCGCGGGTCGCGACATCGCCGTCATCGCTAAATCCGCCGTCGAAGAGATCGTCGCCGCCCCCGCTTCCGCCGTCTGCAAAAAACTCGCCTTCGACGTCATCCGCTCCACTCGCTTAACCCCAGATTTATGGGACACTGTCTGTACTGGTATCCGCAACGACTTCCATTTCCCTGATCCCGATGTAACCGCCGCCGCTGTTTCCATTCTCGCCGCTATCCCTTCTTATCGCTTAGCGAAACTCATTTCAGATTGTAATAAAGAAATCTCTGATTGTTTTGATTCTCCTAGTGATAATCTCAGATTTTCAATTACAGAAACGCTTGGATGTGTTCTCGCACGTGATGATCTCGTGACGCTTTGTGAGAACAATGTTAATCTTCTTGATCGTGTTTCCGTTTGGTGGGGTCGGATCGGTGCGAATATGCTGGACCGATCCGATGCTGTTTCGAAAGTTGCTTTTGATTCTGTTGGGAGACTTTTTCAGGAGTTTAGTACTAAAAGGATGAGTAAGCTTGCTGGTGATAAGCTTGTTGATAGTGAGAATTCGTTAGCGATTCGGTCGAATTGGGTTTCTTCTATGGTTGATTTTGTTTGGAAGAAGCGGAGGGCGTTAATGGCGAGATCGTTGATTTTGCCGGTTGAGAATTTTCGGGCTACTGTGTTTCCGGTTGTTTATTCGGTTAAAGCTGTTGCTTCCGGTGGTGTTGAGGTTATTCGGAAGCTTTCGAAGTCTTCTAGTTTAGGTGATGGTGGTGGTGAGATTGATGCTAATGCTGAGAAATTGGTTGGTGTTTCGGATGTGGTCACACATTTGGCTCCGTTTTTGGTTTCATCGTTGGAACCGGCGTTGATTTATGAGGTTGGGATTAATATGTTGTATTTGGCTGACGTGCCTGGAGGGAAAACGGAATGGGCATCGCAATCGACTATTGCTATTCTTACACTGTGGGATAGGCAGGAATTTGCTTCTGCTAGAGAGAGTATTGTTAGGGCTGTTGTTACCAATCTTCATCTACTTGATCTTAACATGCAGGTGATCATGACTTTAGTCTCATTCAAATCAATTAATTGTATATTAGTTTCAAGGTTTCAATTTGTGATTAGATGCTACATGGAGATTTTTGAGTAGTGTGTCTGCATCGCAATCACAACTGCGATCACATCAACCATATTTGTTTTGTCTGACATTTTTTATAATATCAAGGATTGCAATGTATTTACTTTTGCAGTCCACGGTAATTACCATTTGAAACATTGATTAGTTATTTCTTTACCTGACTAGGCTATCATTTCCTAAAATGTGAAGGCTTATTTTGGCCTATGAATTATGAATCGTGTCAAAATTTCACTGGTCATATGAAAATACCTTTCGTGCTAATAGGTTAAGTTTGAACTATGTATATTTTTGGTTTCTCATATTTATTTCAGTGGCTTAGTACTGTCTTGTGCTGAAATGTGTTTTATTCTGTATTCTATATCTTGTGATACTGTCAGTTCGTCTAAAAGTAGTATTGGATGTTTGATTTGACAAAAGTGATACAATAGTGCTTATTATTGTCTATAAATGACTTGGTGTAGGTTTCACTCTTCAAGAGGCTACTTTTGATGGTGAGAAACCTGAGAGCAGAATCTGATCGCATGCATGCTTTAGCTTGTATTTGTAGAACAGCTCTTTGTGTGGATCTATTTGCTAAGGAAAGCGTCCGAAGAGGTCAGAAACCTCTCGCCGGAACTGATATTGCTTCCCTTTTTGAAGATGCTAGAGTGAGTGATGATCTCAATAGCATTACAAGTAAAAGCATTTTTAGGGAGGAGTTAGTTGCTTCACTGGTGGAAAGTTGCTTTCAGCTGTCTCTGCCTTTGCCTGAACAGAAAAACTCGGGCATGGAGAGCAGGGTCATTGGAGCTTTGGCATATGGAACTGGTTATGGTGCATTAAACTGGACTGAACCTTCTTTAGAAGTGGTGGAAGTTTGTCGGCCTTGTGTTAAATGGGATTGTGATGGCCGCACCTATGCGATTGACTGCTACTTGAAGTTGCTTGTTAGGTTATGCTGCATATTTGATACTAGGGGCGGTGTAAAGAGAGTCAAAGATGGAGCTTCTCAGGACCAAATTTTAAATGAGACTAGATTGCAAAACTTGCAACGTGAACTTGTGAAGAACTTACGGGAGGTACACAAACTATAACACCTCATATTCAGCACTGCTTCCATATAAAGATTTCTTTTTCTGACGATTGCATGTATGTGGCCAATAGCATCCAAACGGTGCTAATTATATTATTCAATTTTTTTTAATTGGTGAATAGAGTTGAGACATTCAACTTTACCCTACTTCTCAAGCTTTTTCCATTGTGGCAATTTAATCTGCTATTAAGACATCTGAGTAATGCCAAGAAAACTGACAATGAAACTATGCTGGTATTATATGAATTCATTGGTGAACACTCACTTACTCATCTCCATGGTGTGCTGAATGATTTTTTACCTTTTTTGAACTTGCAAGATATTTTACGAATCCTCTAGGACATTTTTTTATTTAACCCTCAATTAAGATATCGGTTATAATGCCAAAAAATTGATCATGAAATTTTGTTGCCAGTGCTTCATTTGTCAATCATCACTTTAGTTCAGTTACTCACCTCCATGGTATGCTAAATTAGTTTTACATTGTTTGATCCTGAAAGATATTTTATGAGTACTCCAAGACATCTTTGTTTTTTAATTTTGTATAGAACCTCAAGGGCAATGTTTGAATTAGCATGTTGCTTTTCTGAGCAATTTTGTTTATTCTACAACTACATATGATATACCAAAGAAAATTTCTCTGTTTCGTTTTTGATTGAAGAGGATAAGGTTCTTCACATAGATGGTGTAATTTAAAATAAATATCTGTTGAAATTATGAAATTTTTATTTCTAGCCCCTTATACATTTGTTCATTGCTTCCTTTATTTTATCATTTATACAAATCAATTTTACATAACTGGAGTTTCCTCACTTGACCTTTTATACATGTGTCTTGCATACTCAGATATAGGTGTTTTCTGGATTTCAATTCTTGTATATTAATGGCTGTGAATGTAACAGGTTAATACACCAAGAATATTGGCCCGCCTTATATGGGCTATTGCGGAGCACATAGATATAGAAGGATTGGATCCACTCCTAGCAGACGACCCAGATGATCCTCTTAATGTCATTATTTCAAATATTCATAAGGTTCTTTTCAATGTTGACTCAACCGCAGATACAACAAATAGAGTTCAAGATGTACAGGCAGTTCTTATATCTGCTCAAAGATTGGGATCACGCCACCCTAGAGCTGGACAGTTACTTACTAAAGAGCTTGAAGAGTTTAGGACCAATGCTTTGGCTGATTCTGTAAGCAAGCACCAGTGCCGTTTGATATTGCAAAGAATCAAATATGCTTCAGGTCATCCTGATAGTAGGTGCGAACATTATGCAATTAATGTTTATTACTGCTGTCCCTATTCACATGGTTACCGGTCTTTATTTCATTCATGTGTTTCGTCAGTTCACTCTTTCCTTTTCCTTTTATGTGATAATTTTATTGATATTCTTGTTTATTACCATTGCGAAATATTAGCTGTAATGGTGCTGATTGTAGAAAAGCTCCCTGCCATTTTATTCCTGCTCTAGTTCGTGCTTAATGGTCATTTCTAATGTAACAATGTTATGTGACCTTTATTACGCAAATCATAGATTTAATTCATTATATTATAACTTATTGCAATTCTGTCTCTTATCATTATTATTACCTTTTCCCCAGGTGGGCTGGTGTTACAGCAGCCAGAGGTGATTACCCATTTAGCCACCACAAATTAACCGTTCAATTTTATGAAGCATCTGCTGCTCAGGATAGAAAGTTGGAAGGTTTGGTTCACAAAGCTATTTTAGAGCTATGGAGACCTGACCCCAGTGAACTAACCCTTTTGCTGACCAAAGGAGTTGATGCTACATCACTTAAGGTTCCTCCTACTGCAAATACTTTAACTGGAAGCAGTGATCCTTGCTATGTCGAAGGTTATCATTTAGCAGATTCAAGTGATGGGAGGATAACTCTGCATTTAAAGGTCAAAGCCTCCTCAATTATATACTTCGTTCTCAATTTTTAGGGTTCCACATGGCATTTTAAAACATTTAGGCATTATATTTACATATAATTTTTTTTTTGTAATGGTCATTATATTAGTGTGTGAATAATATTCCGGTAAAACCAAGTTTACAAATTCCAAAAAAAAATTGGTGTTAATTATTCTATTCAGGCATGCAATAGATTCCTAAATTCATATTTTCTTACAAAAAATACTAATGTTTATTACTTGTGCCTTGATTATTTTTCTATAGTCCTTTGATAAAAAAAATTAGAAGGCATTATAGAATTGCTCAATAGTTTCAATTTTAATGGTAAGATTATGTAGATTGAAAATGGACAAAGGATATTATTTATTTTATGGATAAATTATGTAGATCGAAATGTTTCTCATTTATTACAATTGAAAATGCTTCAGGTCTTAAATTTAACCGAGCTCGAACTAAATCGGGTGGATGTACGTGTTGGATTATCTGGTGCATTATATTATATGGATGGTTCTTCTCAAGCAGTGCGGCAGTTGCGTAATCTTGTTTCACAGGTTTGTTCTCCTCTTAAGTGCATATTCCATTCCCTGTTTGAGATAGCTATTTTGCATTTGCATCTTCTTGGCTATTCTCTCTTTCTGAGTAATATGATACCTAGATTGGATTCAGACTGACGTGTCAAACAGGAATTCCTTATGAGCTCAGCCTGTTTCGACTCTTTTAAATGAATTAAGCACAGCCTGCTTGATTTATGCTGACCATATTCTGTAGCCCGACTAATATTTTTGGACATGAAAACATGGCCAAGCCCAAAGTTTTTTTCAGGCTAATCAAGCACGATGGACTACTGCGACCTCTAGACCATTTATTTAGTTGGTTTTGCTAGAAATTTACAACTAACTAAATTTTAGTTACAAGTAATCACCTGCAGTGCGCTGTTGTAATTAACATTAACTTGTATATGAAGGAGTGTGTTTGGGTTAGGACTTATTTGGTGAAAAATCATTTAAGGACGTAGAAAAACTAATATGGTAACATGAAGAAAAGGAATAAAAAGAAAAAACCCAAACTGATTAGGGTAAAGGGGAAATGTTATTATTCTCTAAAATTACAGAAGTGATTGCAGGAGCTGTCTGTTTTGTGCAATGGACTTTGGACACCTATAGACTATATTTATTATTAAATTGGATTTACTGGAAGTTTACAGCTAACTAATTCTATATTTGAAGAAGTCTAACAAAAAAGAAGGAAAGTATGTGGGCTCTTGAATTATGGAAGTTTTTGCAAAAGGTTTTCAATAGTCTGTTTTGTGACCATCAGAATGTATTTACTACCCCATCAACTGTGCTGAATGGGTTTGTCAGTGAGGAATGTGGGCAATTAGTTTTGTATTGAGAGGGTCTGTCAACGTGGAAAGAAAAGAATATAGAGAGGTGGTATCATGGGGAATGGGGCTATCTTGGCATCCTCTGAAGTAGCTTAGTTCTGGGGAGTATAGCGGAAAACTCACGTAATCTGATAGTTATGCGATTTATATCTTCTTCCATGTAGTCGCTTTAGTTAAGAGCTATAGTGGAAAACTCATATAAAAAAGCTCTTAACTTTCTATTTATGCGATTTATATCTTCTTCCATGTAGTCGCTTTTTCCTTCCTTTTTGTAGTTCTTATACTCTAGTTGATTCTGTCCCCCACCAAACTTGGTTCTGCATGCCGCTAATGAAGACAAGTTTGAAGGTTGCCAATTTGTGATATATGTATTATGTTCCTGCTTTTGTTATATCTTGTTAGGAATGTAAGAGTACCCAAGTTAATGGTGTACACTTCTCTCAAAAAAAAAAAAGTTAATAGTGTACACTAGGAAGCCTAGACACGTATAAATAGAAGTAAGAGGGGGAAACTGAGGGGTATTCAATTTACAAATTCTGTTAACCCTTTCGGTTGTAACTGCCTTGCAGTTGTGAAGGGGAATTCCCCTTGATCGATAATACTGACTCCACTATCTTTTCTTTTGTCTAATCTCAATCTATCTACTATAAATCTCAATCTTTATACTGCAATCTGTTCTGGACTATATAACATATCTTAGCAGCCTTTTAGGCATTACTACCTGATAAGTTGGAGTGTAGACCTTGGCAAGTTTGCTGGATTACTTCAAATTTTGTGCTAATTATTGATTTTAAATACTTGTACTATTCAAGGTTTTCATTGTCTCGTTGTAGACATTCTTTACTATTCTTCTATTTGCAATAGCTACTTGACCCATGTTCCTGGCAATGGTGTTATCTTTTCAGGATCCAGTGCTGTGCAGTGTAACAGTTGGTGTTTCCCACTTTGAAAGATGTGCCCTTTGGGTTCAAGTGTTGTATTACCCATTTTATGGTAGTGGTGTTGTTGGAGACTACGAAGGTGACTATGCTGAGGAGGATCCTCAAGTCATGAGACAGAAGAGAAGCTTAAGGCCCGAATTAGGTGAACCCGTGATTTTGAGATGTCAACCTTATAAAATTCCATTGACGGAGCTACTTCTACCGCACCAAATATCACCTGTCGAGTTTTTTCGACTGTGGCCTAGTTTGCCAGCTATTGTAGAATACACTGGTACATATACATATGAAGGAAGTGGCTTTCAGGCTACTGCAGCACAGCAGTATGGTGCATCACCTTTCTTGAGTGGACTGAAATCCTTGTCTTCTAAGCCATTCCACAAAGTTTGTTCACATATTATCCGCACAGTGGCCGGGTTTCAGGTTAGAATTCGCTGTCTTATCTTCTTTTCCTTTTTATGTCTTTCTTCTTGAAATAGTTCCCAAACTTTTACACAAGTCCTTATATCATAGATAAGCCTTAATAAGTTCTTTAAATTTAAAATGCGCAGTTGTCTTAAAATTTAGTGGTGTTATTATTCAATGTCTGTTCTCTGTTTGTTTTTACTTGTATATGTTTATATTTTTTTCATGAAACAGTTAATATGTATCTTAAGTTTGAGAAAATGACTCACATAACATAGGATAATAAGCAATGGACAAAGTAGGGATTATATGCATTGCCTCATATGAATTTGCTGACCCGTTTGCTCCGTCCTATTCTGGAACAGTTGTGTTATGCTGCTAAAACTTGGCATGGTGGCTTCTTGGGGTTGATGATTTTTGGTGCAAGTGAAGTAAGTAGAAATGTGGATTTGGGTGACGAGACGACAACCATGATGTGCAAGTTTGTGGTACGAGCATCTGATGCATCTATTACTAAGGAGATTGGGTCAGATCTTCAGGGTTGGTGTGATGACCTTACTGATGGTGGGGTGGAGTATATGCCTGAAGATGAAGTGAAATCGGCTGCTGCCGAGAGACTCCGAATATCAATGGAAAGGATAGCCTTGTTAAAGGCAGCCCAACCACGACCCAAGACTCCAAAATCCGACGACGAGGAAGATGAAGAAGAGGATAACGAGAAACAGAAGGATGGGGATGTAGATGAGAAAAAGAAGGGACCTTCAACACTATCCAAATTAACTGCTGAGGAGGCTGAGCATCAAGCACTGCAAGCAGCAGTACTACAAGAGTGGCATATGCTCTGCAAGGATAGGACCACTGAAGTTAGCTAACTATTTTCTTTTTTCTGTATTAATTTGTTATGTTGTGTGTTTGTTTTTTTTCTTCTTTTGGGACTGAGTGACGGACGAGTATATTCTTTGTAATCTCTCTTTTCTTATACAAATTAGATAGAAAGCAGACTTTGCCCAAGAAACTGTCCAGTATCTGAGTGTATTCTTTTGTATTATTCCCTTTCCAAATTTTTCAGGAAAGCGCTTTGTATATGTACTGTCGAGTGTTTGAGTGTATTCCTTGTATTATGTTTGAGCATTTGTTCGAAATGTCAATTTTTTGGTTAAAACGTAGTTATGAGTTTTAGGGTTTATATATAATTTGCACTTCAAGTGTTTGATAAAATGTTTGAATGAGTTTTTCATTAATTGTTTAATTTTTTATGGTGTAGGTAGGTTTGAAACAATGACTGATTTGTTCAGTGTTAGTATACACTTCAACGGTGGAAATCCTCAGATGTTAAAGGTTCGGTACATTAATGTCACGTTAAAAGATTTCAAGGATCAATTGGATGAAATCAATCAGGGACTCAATCCCGGAGACACAAGGTGGGTGAAATACATTTGGTATGAACGTTCAACGTTGGACGACGGGAGAATAACGTTTAGTCGGCTAGAATTAAAAAACAACGATGACGTGAGGAGCATATTCTCGATTTTTTGGCAGCACATCATGGTTCCGTTGATCGATATGTTTGTCACGTTGCAGAGATCAACTAAAGATATTCTCAACAGTTTAATTTCACCAGAAGATCGTGATTAGGTAGGGAATGCACATTCCAACTACAACAATTGTCTTACCTCTGAAATTGGATAAATTCAAACTTGTTATACAACACTTCTCAAGTATTCACCCGGAAGTTTTATTGTTCCTTTCAAAAGAACATGTATTATGTAGAAACAACTATATAAGTTATGATATCAAATTCCTTCATATAAGATGAGTGTCACTGAATGCACCTCATTCTTTATGTGATGAATCGTCTTATATGAGTGTCACAGTGATTTCCAAACACATGCCAACCCTCCACTTCTCCAAACGGTAATTTCCAAAGAACGGTCAAAAAAGTTCGGTTGCATTTGGGATATCTTTTTTGAGGCCTAACCCATCCAAAATTTTGGGCTATTGGGCTGACCCATCAACTCAATCCATTTTTTACAGATCTACTCCTCATCTTCTTCGGCAGCCGTTTGACATCTAAAAGTATTCTCAACCACATAATTTTTTTCATAGAGTTGTGTTATTTGAACTACCATTTGGATGACAACTTTTGTGACAACCACAAATTTACAAAGAAAACAAGGTATTGACCCAAAAATCAAAGCAATTGAAAAGAAAGTAAAAACATAATGTGAGTATAAGAAATAAAATTATCACAAAGGTTGTTAAAAAAATAGTTGTAAAAATATCATTTCTCTTTTTCATATGCCCTCCGGATACTTCTTAGCACTTTCACGATAACAATGTTAATAAATGAGATATGTTTCAGGTTACTTGCCTTATATGATTAACCCATTTAAGGAAATAACTAATTGTAATTGTAATTATAATTATAATTATTGCAATAATGTTCACAGTCGATGTCATTAAACTTATTTTTTATGCTTAAATGCAATTTTAATCCCTCTATTTACATATTCTTTAACTTTTAGTCCCCCTTTATCAAAACTAACTTTTTAGTCCCTCTATTATGAAAGTCAACAAATTTTGTTGATCCCCTATCGATTTAAGTGATGTGGCAAACTGATTAATGAGATGGCACTAACCTTGTATCGATGATTTTGATTAAATATTTTACATGTCATTATTTTGATTATTAACTTCATTATTCAATTTTTCTTCAAAAAATAAAAACTTCATTATTCAATTTGTAATATACTAAAATATGAAAAATCAATTAAAAATTGCATCGATATGTGTTTGCCTTTCTCTCCTTCCATCATCACCATTGAGATTTGGTTGCAGCAACATAACTCACTAGAAATTGCAGCAACATAAATTTAAGCCGTAGAGATTTGTTTTAGGTTCATATGCACATGACTACATCGTCATCTTCATCCTCAATTGCAGCTACAAAACTTCTTCACCCCAGATTCGTTCACCCAAATTAAATATCACATGCATGCAGATTCGTTGCCTTTCATAATAGAGGGACTAAAAAGTTGGTTTCGATAAAAGGGAGACTAAAAGTTAAATAATAAATAAATAGGCGGATCAAAATTGCATTTAAGCCTATTTTTTAATGAATTATGACTGTTGCAAGTGCATTGTTTTTTTTTGTGAGAAATTGCAAGTGCATTGTTTGCTAAGTTGGTGCTATTGTATCGGGATGCCCTTGCTTACTTACCAAGCTGGGCAAGTGCATTGTTGTTTGTTTGATATAATGGATTCTCTAAATCTGTTTGATAACTTTTTTTTCCTTTCTAAAATACAAGTCGTCAAAATCTTTGGCATGTTATGTATAAAAAAAAAAAATACAAATAATGAAGTTTTTCTAGAGAAATTTTGTTTAATTTTTGTTTAAATATTTGATTATTTTATGAAAATATTTACCAACCTTTTTTTAAGGATAAAATATTTACCAAACTGCTTTCATTTTTTTTTTAAATTATTAAAAAAAATATTCTCATAAACTTAACTAATATTATTACTTTTTTGACATCTAATATAGATCCAGTTCGAAATGGACTTACTATTTTGAATAAATTTTGACAAAATATTGGTTTCGTTTGTTACTGATTAAAATAAAAGTGATTTTGACAAAAAATAATTTAAAATTTTTACGAAAAATTAAAATTTATTTTGCTTTTGTCACAAAAATGTTAGCATCCACCCACCTAGAGCTCCTCAAATTATAGAAGTCATTTGACACCCTCCCCTCAAAAATTGAATAAAAGGTAACACAAATGGATCTTCATCCTCTCTATCTTTTGCAGACTGCATCCTTTGCTTGTGGTATTATTTTTAGGAATTGTGATGCAGATTGCATCCTTTGCATATTTGAAAACCTTAGTATGGTATCTGCTCTTCATGTTGAATTCATTGGTGCGATGAGAGCTATAGATATGGCCTTTCAAAGAAATTGGATCAACTTTTGGTTAGAATTAGATTCAATCCTAGTGGTAATGGGCATTCTCCAATGACTCAATTGTTCCTTGGCATATAAGAAACATATGGTTTAATCGCAAGAGGCTTCTAACTGAAACAAATTTTATGGTTTTTCACATTTTCAGAGAAGGAAATTAATGTGTTGATTCCCTTGCAAACATTGACTTGACTTTGCAGGGATCATTTTCTTGGGAATCAGTTCCATCTTTCCTTTCCTTTCTAGTTTTTTTTTTGTTCAAAACAAGCTTGGTATGCCAAGCTATAGATTTCAGACTTTTGAGGGTTTTGGCATAGTCCCCCCTCTTTTGTGTATGTTTCCTTCTTTTAATTCTATGTTTGGGTGCAGTGCTTTGCGGCAACCCTTTTGTTTAAAAAAAATCGTAATAATTTTTTTTTTTTAATAATTTAGTTTGTGTGGATATAATTATATAAAAGGGATTTTTTGTTACAAAATTAGAGTCCGTTTGTTATAGTTTTTTTAAGAAAAAATATATAAAAAAATAACCACTTTTAAGAGTATTGCATGCATTTGTTACAACTTTTTAAAAAAATCAGAATATAAATAAAAATCTAAAAACAACTTCAAATGAGAAGATGTTAAGAGCAACTTCTCAAAAAATAGATTTTTTTTAGAGGAGATATAAAATAAATGTCAAAAGATTGAACTAGTTTTGTAACAAAAAAATCTCTTTTATATTGTTGTATCCATCCAAATAAACTTAAGTATTAGATTATACATAAATAAAAGAACTTGGTGGTGATAACAATATAATCACGTGGATGAAAATTTCTGCATGGTTAATTTCTACAGTATCCCTCATATAACTTATAGAGAAATGATATTTGAACATCTATTTAGTGATAACTTTTGCAACAATTTTCTCTCTCATACTCACATTATTTTTAACTTTATCTCTCTATTACTGTGGTTTCCATGCCAATACCACTTTTTTCTTTGTAAAGTATGGTTGTCAAATAAGTTGTCACCAAATTGGTTGTTCAAATAACACTCCTCGAACTTATAAAAAAAATTAAAGACACCTATGAAATCAAAGAAGAATCATTGGTCCAAGCATAACCTTCAATTTGGCAGAAAATACATTCTCATGTGCAAACCAACGAGACTATTAACATAATTCAGCAAAAATAAAAATTACTCATGGCTAAAGCATCATGTTGATAAGGTTTTATGAAATAAACTAAAAAGATAAGATCAAAGATGGAGAAGATGAAAGCATTGTGTATTATTCTTTTCACAAGTGTGTTCTTTACATATAAATATAAGTCCTATTTATAGGACACAAATGTGGTAAGTTACAAGTACATGAAAAACCATAAGACTAAGTGCCAATAACAATGAATATAGACATTCCCTCATAGGAGTTAAGGAACATGGAAAGCCTTAGAAAAATGGACATCCACATCATATTAATATTATTCATAGCCGTAGTGAGGGCTAGGCTTATAATTCTCATAAGGGTCTGGTCTAGGCTTAGAAGGGACAAGATGGTTAACATTAGTAGGAGGAGGATTATCTTTGACACCAGGCTCATTACGAGGAAGCCTAGCTAAGACCTTTAAGAGCAGGCTTAATAAAAGGCATACGAAAGCCGCCCATGCCACCGCCCCAACCACAGCCAATATCAAATTCCTCTTCGGCAAATGCAGTAAAATAAGTTAGTTGAAGAAAGAGTAAAAACAATGTTAGGGTTTTGGCCATTTTTCTCACCATTTTCTCAATAAGAGAAAGTAACCTTGAAAGAGAGGGAGATAAAATGGTTTTGGTGTTGTGAGAGTCTGAGTGTAAAGATTGATTTATTTATAGGAGCAAATGCGCAAAATCATTGGGCTCAAATTCATGTTTAGTAAAAAAAAAATTCTTGAAATAAAAATAGTTTCTTTATTTAGTATAAACGAGACATCAAAACCGAATCGCGCGCATGCCATTATATCTTTGGATAGAAAAATCATTGGAGTTAAATGGGTTTTTAGAACAAAACTAAATGCAGATTGCTCAATCAATAAATACAAGGCCAAACTTGTAGTTAAAGGGTATGCACAGATTTTTGGTGTTGATTATTCTGACACTTTTGCACCTGTGTCTAGATTGGTGTTGGCAATTGCTGCTCAAAAGGGCTGGAAAGTCTTTCAATTAGATGTCAAATCAGCCTTTCTAAATGGAGTTTTACAGGAAGAAATATATGTGGAGCAGCCTGAGGGATTCGTGGTGCAAGGTAAAGAAGATAAAGTTTATCTACTCAAAAAGGCCCTTTATGGCTTAAAACAAGCACCAAGAGCTTGGTACAGTAGGATAAATGATCATCTGTTGAACATAGGCTTTGAGAAGAGCTTATCCGAATCAACTCTTTATGTGAAGCATAAGGGAAACAATGTTCTGATAGTTTCTCTCTATGTTGATGATGTGTTAGTGACTGGAGATGATACAAGGCTGGTTGAAGAGTTCAAACAAGAAATGATGCAGGCTTTTGAAATGACAGATCTTGGTCTTATGACTTACTTTCTTGGTATTGAAATCAAGCAAAATGAAAATGAGGTGTTCATTGCCAAAAAAAATATGCAAAAGAAATATTGAAGAAATTTCAGATGGAGGAGTGCAAAGTAGTTAGCACACCAATGAACCAAAAGGAAAAGTTTAGCAAGGAAGACGGTGCTGATAAAATTGATGAAGGATATTATAGGAGCTTGATTGGATGTTTAATGTATCTCACAGCAACAAGGCCAAATATTCTATTTGCTGTAAGTCTTCTCTCTCGGTTTATGCATTGTGCTAGTGAAATGCATTTGATAGCAGCAAAAAGAATACTGAGGTATATTAAAGGTACTATTGATTTTGGTGTCAAATTTGAGAATTGTCAAGAGTTCAAGTTGTATGGATTCTCTGATAGTGATTGGGCTGGATCCGTTGATGACATGAAGAGTACTTCGGGGTATTGTTTCAGCCTAGGCTCAGGAATGTTCTCATGGTGCACAAAGAAGCAAGAGATTGTAGCACAATCCACTGTAGAAGCTGAATTCATAGCAGGAACAGCTGCTGCAAATCAAGTTTTATGGTTAAAAAAGGTTTTATGTGATTTAGATATCCAGCAGAATGATAAGACAGAAATCTTTGTCGACAGTCAGGCAGCAATTGCAATTTCAAAGGATCCAGTATGTCATGGGAAGACTAAACATTTCAACATCAAGCTCTACTTCTTAAGAGAGGTTCAGCAAAGTGGAGAAGTCACTTTGGTTTATTGCAGATCAGAAGATTGGAGTTCTTAAGGCAGATTTATTTACAAAACCACTTCCTGTTAGCAAGTTTGAGTTCTTAAGGCAGAAAATTGGAGTTTGCAGATCCTAAAGCAAGGAGGAGTGTTAATTATTTGCTTTTAGGACTGCATTATGTGGCTTTTCTTCATGTTTATTTTATTTTGTATCAGTTATTTTCAGTCAATTAGTGGTTCCTACATTTTAGGAGCAAGTAGTTGTTACTTGCTGAA
>Ga0228711_1007050_pt1 | contig 16452 bp, 9 predicted proteins | sample MedpolnodulmetaG_2_FD_177996 | JGI IMG/M metagenome (GOLD analysis project Ga0228711, IMG submission 177996) | Root nodule microbial communities from Medicago polymorpha collected in Santa Monica, California, United States - brown nodules | ecosystem: Host-associated > Plants > Roots > Nodule...
CTAAGGACTTTATTAACATTACTATAAATATAATAAAGATTGCCATATATTTATTCAATAATAAAAGTCATGATACATAAGATAAGTTCAACATAAACTATTGGCCTCTAGGGCTTACACCAACAGAATGTCACCTGGAAACACCGCAGATATACCTAACCAGTGCAGAATATGAGACCAAAGAGAACTGAATAAGTTACAACCCAAAAATAAATATGCTGCAGTTTCAGGATCACCGGATCCAGAAACACAATCTGTGTCAGACAATAAAATGACGCGCCGCCGCACCAAGTTGTCTCTAGTAGGAGTTTGTTTCGAAGAAGGCGCCACACAAACAAAGAAACCTTGGAAGGTATAGTCTTATGCCAAACGTCATCGACCATCGACCTATCCACAGAGTTACCATTATTGGTAAGAAAGCAGTAAGCTTCCTTAACCGTGTAACTATGAGAAGGATCTAGTAATCACCTCCAAGAATCGTAAACATTTTCCTGGGCCACTCCCACCCCCCACCTCCAACCTCCCCTCTACATATCTTCCACCGAGTACTCCTTAGACACAGCTAAATCAAAGAGACGTGGGAATTTAACACGCAAAGGAGTATCCCCCACCCAATTATCATGCCAAAATAAAGTATTCCTACCATCACCAATCACCCTCCGAATGTTGTCATCAAACCACACCGACCCACACCCTCGCCCAACCCCTCTCGAGTCCTACACACCGACCGTCACCACGAAGAACAATGACGTCCTCCCTCCTCCACCCCCCCACCTCTCCGTAACGAGCTTTAAGAACTCGATACCACAACCCCTCCTTTTTGTTCAACACCACTTTCCCAGCAACGCCATGTTAAAAGCTCCTACACGCCTAATCCCCAACCCTCCATCCTCCTTTGGAGTACAAATCGATTCTCATTTTATCCAAGATATATTCCTAAAATCCTCACTCCCACCCCAATTTTGTTTTAAAAAAAAAATAGTTGCCATATTGTTTTCCGCAAATCTAAATTCCTTGTTAATAGATAGTCTTGTTAGATATTTCCTCCCCAACTAAGTTTTAGACTAAACCATTTTTGTTTAATCGTTATGTTTATTACTTAGAGATCTAAATGTGGTTGTGACATATTCCACACACATTATCCAAGTATTTTGTCAATATTTGTGTTATATTATTTTTTGATAGAAATTTGTGTTCTAATATTATTTATCAAAATTGCGTCACTAAAACATTATTTTTCAAAATATATTAACATTGAATATGTATGAAAAAATAATCACAATCGATAAAAATAGTTTGATATTTTATTTGAACTTAAATTTAACATTATAGGGTCCATGTTCACTATGTAAAGAGAAAAAAATAATATACTCAAAATCTTTCAATTTTTAAAATTTCATCAAGAAATTCTGTCAAAAAAATAATTAATTAAGAAATTACAAAAATAAAAAATTAAAAAAATCCGTAGGAAAAGTGACCAAAACATTCCGCAGCAAAAGCCTCAACAAAAGTTAGAGTTACCTGCGGATATGCTTGCGGTTACAGGGTCCGCCGGAAATGTCCTCAGTCAAACGAAAACAACAGGAAAATCCGCAAGTATTCTTGTGGATTAATTTCGGCAGGAAATCCGCTGGAAAATAGATAGAATCTTGTAAGGGTAAGGAGCCAGAAGAGGAGAGTGAAGCCTAAACTAGAAGATTTTGAAGGTTTAAGGTAAGGGGATAGTTTTATTTCATCAAATAAGCTATAATCTTTTTTTTTAATTATGGGTCACAATCACTTTTGAATGTTTGATATGTCTCACGCTGCTTAATTGTTTCAAAAAAAACTGTGCTATCATAAAGAGTTGCCTGGCCTAATTTATTTAAGGGTTAATTAAGTTTTTGGTCCCTATAAATATCTGCAGTTTTGTTTTTAATCTCTATAAAAACAAATCACACTTTTTAGTCCCTACAAAATTTTCCGTTAGTGTTTTTAGTTGCTGTTAAATTTAAATTTGTTTAATTATGCTTAAAATTTTAAAAATTTTAATGATTTTTTACATACTTGTTTAAAACATTATAAAACGTTCCACCGCAATAAGTTAGCTCAAAATTTTATTTTTAGGTCCAAATTTTCGTTAGTTTTATCTTTTATTTTTGGCGTTTAAAAAAAATTATATTTCATTCATTACATGTTAAAAAATTCTAATTTTTTATAAAAGAGATAATTATAATGTTCTTAACATGTCTGTTAAAAATCATTTAAAAATATAAAAGTTTAAGTATAATTAAATAAATTTTAATTTAGCAAGGACCAACACATACTTTTAGTCCTTGTAAAATTAAAATTTGCTTAATTATGCTTAAACTTTTAAATTTTTAACATACTTATTTAGAACATTATACAAAGTTCCTCCGCAAAAAAGTAACTCAAAATTTTATTGTTTGGTCCAAATTTTCATTAATATAATCTTGAAAATTTGACTTTTAGAAAAATTCATATTTAATTCATTACATCTTAAAAAACTAAAATATTTTATAAAAGAGTGTCTTACGATGTTATGAACATGTATGTAAAAAATATTTCAAAAATTTAGAAGTTTATGCATAATTAAATAAATTTTAATTTAACAGGGACTAAAAACACTAACGGAATATTTTGTAGGGACTAAAAAATGTGATTTATTTTTATAGGGACTAAAAACTAATTTTTACGCATTGAGCATAATTTTTATTGCAGCAACTTTCCATGTAGGGACTCCATCAAACTTCTCCATAAGGCTTTTAGCTGGTGGAACCATTTCTTTTAACACCGTAGACAGGCTATACTCTTTGGACTAACTATTTCATGATTATGAAAATGGTTAATACTTTTAAGGGTTAATTATGTAAATGTTCCTTATAAAAATTCAGATGTTTTTTAGCCCTACACAAAAATCACATTTTTTAATCCTTGGAATATTTTGATTTACCATTGATGAAAATTTTCACAAAGACTAAAAATGTTGACGAAATTTTTTTTCAATGACAAAAAAGTGCAATTTTTTTTAGTGATTACAACTGAAATTTTGAATATTTATACGGATCGCTTACTTAATTACTTTACTTTTTATCACCCATTTACATCTCTTCCATACTTTTGAAACAAAAAATGATGCCTTACAACCAGTTCTTGAGGTTGAGTACCTTTTTTTTTCCTCTGTTCAAACAATGCCGTCTTTTCCATTTTCAGTCTTAACTATGTGTATACCTTCATTGGAATATACAAGCATACAAATTTTTTCCTTAGTTCAACGAATACGAGCTCCAAAACCCTCTTTCTTAGCGAACAATGTGTAGAATTCTTCAACGTTATCGAGGGAGTCAAATTCGAAACAACCAGTAGGACAAATATTAGGATGCTCATCAACATCATTAAACTCATTTGACTATGAATATTCCAAATTTCCTTCTAAATCATTAGCCATGTCTGATGATCTTCTAAAGGATATCCATGTAAAATTATAAAATTCACATTACCTAAAGGATATATAAAAAAAAGGTAAAACCATTAATGATGTCAAAACTAATTCAATAGTGGCTAGTATAAAAAAAAAAAAGCTAAGATCAAATCTTAGAATTCTTAGTGTAGTTATCTCAATTACTTTGTATATGGGTAGAGATATAGTTTCAGTATATTAACATGGCGGTGCATTGGTGATAATAGTTGGCCTTACAATCAGTATACATACATGATACATCAATGATTTGAGAAAACATTAGGGCATTGGTAATAGAAAGATAAAGAAAAACAAAATAATATGTAACTGAATAAAATTTACTGTTTCTACTCGCATATGAAAAACAAGGACACAGAAGAATCAATTATTGTTCACGTTCACTATGGTCTCAAACCCTAGCAGTGCTCTACACTGGAGTTTCGTTAGCCGAACTTAATGCTAAAGCTTTTGAAAAATGATATTTGTACAACTATTTCTAAACAATATTTGTGACAAAAGCAAATTGAGAGAGAATTGTGTGTGATTCAATTGTAGCAATTGAATTACCAAATTGACATTCAAATATCATGATATCATGCTGAATTATTTACTTTTCTTTTGGTGATAATATGTAATGATTACTAAACCTCGACCAAAAAAAATATTATAAAATATTGTTTAAGTCAAAACAAAATCTTTTACAACATTAAAATAAGAAAAACAAAAAATATATTATTGAATATATATTCATGACAATCAATGTCCATATGATGTGCATTTATGATGATAGACATAGCATTGACCTTGAATAATGAAGGAGTGCTACACTTCATACCCTTCAGAAAGAATTGGCCTAATTTGGCTAGCCACTGCATGATGTGGTGATATCTCAGTTGTTTTAGATAGTATTAAAAATATTATCGTGATCTTCGTCTATAGCTAGAGTTAGATTTGGGTTTGGGTTTATTGGTATTGGGCCTTTGTTAATGGGCATCAGAGCGTTTTGCTCGGTCCAGAACAACTTTGATCATTAATATCGTTAGTTATTTATGATAAACAAATTATAAAAATTTCTTATTTTAAAAATATTCATTGAGAAAAATCGAACAACGTCATATATTATTCATTGATGTTTTGAAAAACAATATATATGGTCAAAATAAATTATGTGAATAATATATATTGTCAAATTACGTCATGTATTTAGGAATATAGAGAGTATTAAATTAGTGAGTTATGTGTTCTTAGAGTTTGAACCCTAAAGATCCTGATTAATATTACTTTGTTGGATGTCCCTTAGCTCCGCACGAACATGACAAAGATTTTACTTATTTATTTAAAGGTTGGTAACATGACAAAGAATAGTATATACTCTATTAGAAACAACGGTCTGGTAGATTATATGAATTTTAATATATTTTAAAATATAATATAAAATATATGATCATAGTGTGTTATGATATGTGGTAGTTGAATATCTTTAGAGAATTTAAAATTGCGTGTAATTCAAATGCTACAATTGAATTACCATGTTGGCAATCAAATATTATGATATTATACCAAATATAGATAAAGAATGATTACTTTTCTTTCGGTGATAATATGTAACATGATTATTAAACCTAGACCAAAAATATTATACAATATTAATTTCGTCAAAACAAAATCTTATACAACATTAAAAAAAGAAAAACAAAAAAATTTCATTAAATATATTTATGACAATCAATGTCCATTTAATATGCATGTAGATTATAGGCATAGCATTGACCTTGAATAAGAATAATGAAGTTGTGCTACATTTCACACCGTTCAAAGAGTTAATGATGTTTATGGTTGATGAGAAACAAAATAACATTCAGGATGATGTGGGTGATATCTCAGTTGTTTTAGATAGCATTAAAATTTTGTCGTGATCTTGGTTTATAGCTGTAGTTAGAGCTAAACTGTCTCAATTTCTCTCTTTAGGGTCCGTTTGATATACATGATAGGATATGATATGAAACTAGATAATGATAGGAAATGATATAGACATGATAAACATTTATCCTATCACATGTTTGGTGCACACATGATAACAAACATAATATCATATTTATCACAATTAAATGACATAATTACCTTTGCAATTAATTATACAAAGTTGTAAAACAAAATTGTTAATCATCTTCTTCCTATTTTTAGGGTTGCCGTATCTTCATTCTTAATGTTCAATTTAAAAAAAATTCATGGCTTCTTCAATTAAAAAAAAAAATGTATATTGTCTTCTTCCTTCTTCAATTACAAAGTTCAATCAAAACCTCTTTGTATAACTCCAACTTGTAAAAAAATTCATACACGTGCAGCAACCTATAAAAAATTTACAATTACAATCCTATCTCTTAACGCAACTAATTGTTGTCTCTGTTGAAGATAATACGAAATTCATAAACTCTCTGATTTATCTATTTTTAAATTTGACTTGAATACAAAATAGACAATCAAGAAAAAAAAGACACAAAATTAAACAAATTGAGGAAAAATTGATTATAGGGTGGAATTGGGGTTAGAAGATATGACCTTGAAGAAATATGGAGGAAGAGGTACATGCAAATGCAAATGGATGGAGAGCATAGAGAACACGAGCGATGGATTGAGAGAGAGGGCAAAATAAGGATTTTAATGCTAATCATGATAGGATAATTCTAACCCACCAAAAACTAAGGATAAAAATAACAAAGGGTGGATATGATAGGATTAGAAGTGACTTTAAGTTATCATTTCCTATTGGTGCACCAAACAACAAATTGAAACATGATACGATAATTATAACTTTTTGTTTTGTCTTTGAAGTGGTTTATAACTCTCTTTAATTTATTTATATTATAAAAAAGTATATACACGTTTATGATAATCGTGACATCTCGATCATAATCAAAATAAAAATATAAAAAAAAAGTGACTATAATAAAATTTAAAGAACAAAATTATTACGAAATTCTAAAGACTAAAATACATTTAAAAACACCAAAATTGTTTTGCATTAATAGCTGATACAATTGATAAACATGATAGAGGCTAAATTATTATTTTGGACTAAATTCCTTTATTCTGCAAACACACCAAATTCTATTATTTTGCAAACACATCAAATTATTATTTTAAAATCTGATCATTGAATTTGGGAACGACACATTGGGCAGGGATATTGTGGATTGGTAATGCCACAGTTTATAATCCACTTAGCAACACATTGCTCATGGAAAACATGCATGCACTTGGTACGAACAATGTGTTGTTCTTCTGATCCAAAACAAAATTCCTCCAAACAAATTGCACATTCTTTCATTGAAATACTAGTAGCAATATCTTCCAATTTGACCTTCTCTAGGATTGTACTAGATCCCTTTTGGCCAACCAATACATCCATCTTCAATATTCTATCTCCTTCAAAGTTGACTCTGCTCATATGCCTAGCATTGTCACCCATAAGAAATAGAGTGTCTTCCAACGCTTCATCAGGAAGCACCGAGAAAGCGTTGGGTAACAAGTTATTGGACAAACTATACGGAACCACGGATTCAAAATCGTCGTAATCACATAAGATGTTACGAGGAATGATGAAGGAATAATGATTGAATGAAGGGGAGTGGAAGTAGTGACGTTTAATGAGGAAACATTCATGTGGATAAAAATTTTGTGGGATGGTGTCATAGGATTCTTCAATAAGAATGAAATAGGGTTCACTGGAGGACGGCATGGATGATATGAATGAGATTATGTGTGATTCTTTAGTAAGGTTAAAGAATTTAAAAAATGGTGTAGTTGGCATTTCCTTTATATAGAGAAAAATATTTCAATAATCTTGATTAGTCAAGGGGGAACACTGTTGATTTATTTTCTTTTGACTCATAGTACACAATTTTAGTAAAAATGTAAATATGCGGAAGAGTGAAAACTTTTTTAACAACATTTGCATTGAATATTGTTTTTTTGCCGACATATATGCAATAAAAATTAAACTCATTCAAATCTAAAATGCAAGCCAAAAAAAAAAAATCGTCAAAAAAATAAAGTGAATGCAAATGTTGAGTAACAATTCTAACAATTCAGTCCATCTTCTTTAGACCCGATCTATGAGAAAATTAGAAAGAAAATATTTAGTTTTTGAGAAAAAAAAAATTTGAACAAACAAAAATGGTGTATATAAAAACAACTGCAGTTATCCCCGCACAAAGCGTGCAAAAAAGGATAACCACTCAAGAGTATTTACAAGGAATTCGGTGCTAGCCATAGCAAAGCACCGTTGAAAAATACAAACAGGCAAAAAATTACAAGTGGACGCCCATACAATGGAGCGGTTTTTTCCACCAATCATGATAGCTATACATAAAAGTTGCCTGTTTGGATTTTAATCATAAAAAAGATGTCAGTTTAACCTTTTCGATGAGGATTAAAGGTGTCGAAGCCGTGTTATTAAACACACTATCATTTCTCTCCTTTGAAAGGACCCATACCGTGGTAAACCAAATAATTCTGAAAAACATATGTGTTGATCTATGCAGGCCAGACATTTTAATAAATTGTGTGAAATGTTGAATAATGTCACCCTGTGAGACTGAAGAAATACCCAGCCAAAGCCAAACCTGAGACCAAAGTGATCTGAAGATGTCACATCCCAAAAATAAATGATTTGCTGTCTCTTAACTCCCACAACCAGACACACAAGCCGCACCTTCATGAGAAATGACCCTCCGCCGCACCAGATTATCCTTAGTTGGAAGTCTATTGCGAAGAAGGCGTCATACAAACACCGACACCTTAGAAGGAATCTGCTGATGCCAAATGTCGACCACCTGGTGCCTATCCCCCAAATCTGCCGCGGTAGTAAGGAAGCGGTAAGCCCCCCGAACCGAATATCCATGTGTAGGATCTAACAGCCACCTCCACTTGTCCTCTACATTTTCCTGTAAAACAAAGTTATGGAGTAACACATAGCACTCACTTATGCTCTCCTCCTCCCAAGCAAACAATCGACGACGCCATAAGCTATCCCTCCCATCAACCGCCCCTAAAACCCTCCACATCTTCTCCACCAAGCACTCCTTGTCTACAGACAAGTCAAAAAGGCATGGAAATTTATTTTTCAAAGGAATTTCCCCAACCCAAATATTGTGCCAGAAATAAGTACCCCTCCCATCTCCTACTACCCTCCAAATATTACTATCAAACCACCTACCAACTCCCTCACAAACCCCTTCACGTGTCCTACACAAAGACCACCACGCCGAAGTAAATGAAACAACTTTTAGTCCTTATTCACATTTTGTATAGTTGATAAAAGAGAGATAGTGGAAATAAAGGAGAGTGAAATGAAGAGATTATTAAGTACTTTAGTATGAGATAAAATGAAAGAAAATTATGATATAAAAGAAATACATGTATTAATAAAATAAATATATGAGAAACCAACAAGTTCACATTGTTAACCAGCTTCAAACAATTTTGCAACCTAAATTTCAAGGAACCAACTATATTGAATTAAAGGCAAGCAAAACAAACTTGGAATTAAATTCCAACCAAATATTTCTCCAACCTCTATTATTAGCAATTTTAATTGCTAGCACTGCAGTTTAGAGTTAGCAAAAAAATAGCCCCAGGGCCTAAGTTTGAGCAAAACAACCAATACATATGCTTTCTTTATTCATGAAGATCCCACTAATTTCTGCTTGATCATGATTCTTTACAGCAACACCATCAATGTTTGCTTTTATACAGTGGAGATTGGGAAGGGACCAAATTACTTCCTTGATGATAGGAGTTTTTTTCTTTTTTTGGATGGGTGGGGGATTATATCAACACTAAGAGCTTTCAAGGTGATGAATTCAGTTATGCTGACTACAGTGGCATGTCTTGTGTTATTTCCTAATAAAGAAACATTTGAGATGATGAGATTTATTGTTGATTTCCAATGAATGAATCTATCTTGAAATCTAGCTTGGTTTCTTCTATACCAAAATAACATTGATTAAATTAATGAGACAAGATTCAACAACCACCTTGCATTGAGGTGTCCAACTTCTAAGACAAATATGCTAGATATTTTCAATAGATGTGAATTGAAGAGTGGTGTTGAGAATGGTGGCAAACCAAGGCCAAAGCTTAAAGCAAAATTACATTCAAGAAATAAATGGAAGGTTGATTGCGCATAATTTTTAGTGCAGCAACTTTCCATGTAGGGACTCCATCAAACTTCTCCACAAGGTTTTTAGCTCTACACAAAACTCACACTTTTTAATCCTTGTAATATTTTACTTTAGCATTGATGAAAATTTTCACAAAGACTAAAAATGTTGACGAAATTTTGAAGAAATTTTTTCAATGACCAAAAAGTGCAATTTTTTTGTAGTGACTGCAATTGAAATTATGAATATTTATACGGATCGCTTACTTAATTAATTACTTTACTTTTTTATCACCCATTTACATCTCTTCCATGCTTTTGAAACAAAAAGTGATGCTTTATAACAAGTTCTTGAGGTTGAGTACCTTTTCTTTTCCCTGTGCAAACAATGTCGTCTTCCCCATTTTCAGTCTTCAACTATGTGTTTACCTTCATTGGAATATTCTAGACTTTTCACCCATGCTACCGCACGAGTCATAAAAATAGCATATGTATTAATCATAATCAATATGTCATATTACACAACAATCAGAACTCACTAAGTTGGATAAAAAAAAAACACAATTATAAAGGAAGAAGCATCAGCTAGATAAATTACGGAAAACTTTTTTTGTAAACCACATTTGAAGTAGTGTTGATGCAAACGTCGTCGTCATCTGTTATAAGTATCTTCATACCACTCCTAGATGTAACTCGAGAAATCGCAACATACAGTTGGCGATGAGAAAACATGAATTGTGCAAGATATACCCCAACCTGCTTGAGTGACTATCCTTGACTTTTGTTAATGGTCATTGCAAAGCATACTGATATGGGAAATTGCCTACATTGGAATTTAAAAGGGATAATGGTATCAGACAGTGTAAGGCATAGCCTGGGGATGTACACCTTTCTCCAATGTTGCACACCTTTCTACCTGTTATCACTTTGGCTTCAGGTATATATATATCTACCCATCTTTGTAATTATCAACCTTGTTCCGTTACATAGGCCTGAGGCTTGGTCCAAATTCCTTAGCAACATAACATGAACACCAACTTATCTTCATCTGGCTTGTTAAACTCAGTCACGGTCCACAGGTGAACTACGCGAACACGAATCCTAATGTTAATCTTTCCGGCAACAATGGTGGCAACAAGAGTGATGAGAGGAGCCATATGAGTTAAAGGCGTGTAGTTGATGCAAAACAGTCAAGGAACGTATGAAGATGGAATGAGGAGAAGATGATCAGCGAGAATAGAACCAATGGCCTATATATATATACTGCCCAATGTCTGATATAAAATTGAAAAACACTGGCCAACCACAAAGTTATTGGGAACCATTCACATTTATTGCTAGTGGGTACAATTGCTTTAAATGACTTGGCTACTGCATAGGAAAGTGAAAGGCCACAATAATTATCTGATGGGAGAATATACATGCGCAGTAATTTTTAGGGAAACTAAGTGTTTATTAATTTAGTGATGGTACAATCTTAACCTTGCATATACCATGTCTTGGAAACAAATTTTAATTAATAAGCTGCGCAAGCTGTATCATAAATTCGAGTAAGTTGTACGGTCATATGCATAATGATCATTATGATAAAATCACATAACATAGAGGTTAGTAAAATCTTTAGTGTAAAATTGATTAGATATATAATTAGTTCAGGGAACGAGACACTATAATATGAACAACTAAAAGTGTAAGTGTAAAATTATCACATCATAAATGTTAAAATGCATTTAGATGTGAACTTATCTAAGGGAATGAGCAACTTGTGTGTTAAGTACATTAAGAGCATGTTTATATCACCATTACTTTTTTACAACTTAAACTATAACTGACAAATTAGCATTTTCCTACAAATTCCTTACTGGCAAAACTGAAACATTAAATTTAATCATTTATTTGATAATCAACTGTGTCAATACCTTGGCATCAATCCACAGCTGAGAAACAATCAGGTTTTCTTTTTTTGAAGATATAGATAATGTGTAGGAAATAATTTGATAATAGACTATAAACGTGCACATCCTTGATTGTATCCAGAAACTCATTGCATTTCCATTGGATTTATGAACAGTTGTGTTATGGAGAAGAATGCAGTACAACAGATTGGATGAACATGATGAAACCAAACATATTTTGAATTTCAGAAACCAAACATAATCCAGAAGACTGCTCTCTGACTTCTCTCTAGCCAAATCTTCTTGCCTTCTCCCCTTCTAGGGCCGTGGTGGTGTGACGAGACTAAGTCTCCGCACCACCGTACTTGTCCCCTCGCGGTGGTTCCCGTTTCGCGTCCGTGGTGGTTGGTTCGGTCCCGATCAGTCCCTGTTCGAGCTTTCCAGATCTGGTTGGAGTAAGTTATGGTGGTGTGAGAAGGTGTTGTAGCCCGCGTTTGGTCTAGGCGGCTGTGCTGGTTCGGTTACGTTGTTTTTTCCGGTCATGGAACAACACAGGTGCAGTTTTTTTTCACCCGAATCTAACCATCTCAGATGCAGACGACGTCCATTTTTCCAGGAGGTTCAGCTACTCGCCTATGTTCTCGTTGGTGTCTTGAGTTGCAGCAATGCAGGAAGGTGAACATCTCATATGGTTGGATTTGGATTTCATAGTTCTGAGCTTGAAGTTCAGTTTGTGCCGGAAATTCTTGCTGCTCCAGCTCACGGATCCTGCTCATACGCTCTTCGCCTGTTGAACAGCCACTCTCTTTGGTGTTGTTCCGTTCATGTAGTTTTGGTTGTGGTGATTCGTGGTGTTTACTATGGTGGTGCTGCAGTGGGGTTTTGGGTGGTGGTGATCGTGGTGGTTTTTGGTGGTTATGGGTGTTTCCAAGGGTGTACCTTGCGTGGTGATATGATGGTGATGATAGTGGTGATGAAGAAGAGGAAGGTGCACACTTGCACCATGAGCAAGAAGCCGGTGGGCACTTTAATTATGAACAGTGGGCATGGATGCAAACCGAAGTTCAAAGAATAAGCACCAAGCAACAAAGAAAAGGTATTGAAATCTCCGGGCTAAGGAATGATGTCCAAAGGGGCAATTGCATGACCGAAGAAAACAATCAAATGCTCCGGAACATGATGCAACACTTTCACCTCTAAGGTCCACCTTATAGACCTCAATAAATTGTGAGCTTTCCTCTTCCTTGACTCCTCTCTTCTCTCCTCTTCTCTTCATTTCTCTTCTTCTTCTTCTTCTTCTTCTCCTTCTCCTTTTCAAATCATTGAGGACAATACTTCTCCCAAGTATGGGGGGAGCCAATAATGTGTCTTGTCTTGTTTAAGTTAAGTGTCGCAGTGTTTCCAAATTCCCTTGGATTTTAATTTTTTGTTTTGTTTTATTGCGAAAGGCATGGAAAGAAGCTTGTTTTTATTGTAAATTATGACATAAATTTTTTTATTGTCTCTTCCCAAATGGTTGTTTCTTGTACATGAAAATGATCATGATGTTTTATTGTGAAAATTCTCTTTGAAAAAAGCACAAAGTTACAGTCTTTGAGTAAATGTATGAGTAGGTATTTTAAGGAGCACGTTCTAACTTCAATGGTAATTTAACCCTTTAAAGTCTTCAGAGTAAAAGTAGTATAAGTTTGTGTGGGGAATAAAAAGATCAATCAAAAAGGGGCGGAAGTAAAATATCTATAAGGGAACATCATTAACTCTGGGGGGCAAGAGTAGGCCTCACTAACATCCCACGTGAAGGTGGTGTTTCTCTAATAACTAAAAGTAGCTTCCATAATTCTTTCTAAAAGGAGGATAGAACCAATACATACTTAGGGGACATCATTAACTCTAAGGGACAGGAGCTGCCCTACCTGACTTCCTACGTGAAGGTGATGTCTTTTAAACTTATAATTCTGCAGCACTACTTAGGGGACATCATTGACTCTAAGGGGCAGGAGCTGCCCTACCTGACTTCCTACGTGAAGGTGGTATCTCATAGGCAATCTGCAGTTCCCCGAGACATTTAAATTTCAAATGATCTAAATTCCCATCTCTCTTATATGAAATGAAGAAATGACTTTTCTCGGTTAGTTTAGTGTCAAGGTTAGAACTTGTTTCCTCATATTATCTCTTATACAGGAGCAAGAAAAGGGCTGGACTACACACACACACTCACTTGAGACTTGTTGTTGGGTTGAATAAAGTTCATAAGAAATACTTGAAGTTGTGATTAGTGTACACTTGAAATAAAGCCTTGGAGGAGACATAAGTTTTTTTTAATTGCAATGTCATATGTTAATCTTGTTTATGCTGCCAATGTTTATGCATTTTGCTTGAGGACAAGCAAAAATTCAAGTGTGGGGGAGTTTGATGAGTCAATAATGAGTCAATTATTAGTGTTTTTTTTATATAATATTCAAGTTTATTTTATTTAGATTTAATATGTTTTTATTTCCTTTTAGAACTATTTTACTTCAATTGCGCAAGTTATTTTATTTCAGGAACAAATATTTGAAAAGATTGAGTCTTGCAGCAAAAGAATGGAGAATTGGAGTTGATTGATCTTATACAAAATATCTTATGCAAAGAATTTGAAGATCTTGTACCAAAATATAGCATAGGCGCGCCCCTTTTTTGTCCTTTTGCTGCTTTTATTTCTTCGACAAGCTGCATATTTTAGTATTTCTGGCCTAGAACCCATGGTTTCTTGTGTAGCACTTTAGTGATTTAATTCTTGGGGCTCGAGTCAATGTTAGACTATAAATAGAGCAGCCATCTAGTTTGTAAAATCATCTTTTGTTCTTGGAATTTAATAGTGACAATTGTTTTCTTTTAATAAAAGTTCTTCTTTATTTTATTTATGTTTTTCTTCTTCTTCTCTTCTATGTCTACAATGAACATGAGTAAGTAGACTCTTCTTGTCTTGGGATTGTTGGACAAGTCTAATAACTTAATCCTAATCAAACCAAGCCTCGAACCCTAATTTTATGTAACCCTAATTTCTAATCTATTTCACTGTTCTTATAATCAATAACAAATATTAATCGATGGATCGAAAGATGAAGTTTAATAGTTGTTATTGATTCATCACAAATATTAAGCGATGGATCAAAAGATGAAGTTTTAATATTGGAACGAGTGAATTTAGACAAGGATTGTGAAACATGAAAATAGTCTAGCAAACCTTGAGACAATAAAGTTTTGAGCTTCAAGGATTTCAATAGCAATCAACCATGAAAATAGACGTGATTGCTAGAGAAACACACTCACTGAGACCGAAAGGAGATGTGATAAGTTAAAGAGAAACTTGTCTTTAGAAAGTAGGTCTAACATAAAGTTCTAGGTTTAAAGGTTTGGTTTGTGAAGGATTTGTCACCATGATGGACCAATAATCCCAAGGCGTTTTTTATTATTATTTCTAAACCGTTAAAAATCTCAACTTTTCAATTGAACTCTCTTCTAATCATTCTTAAAGGTTAATTGAATTAAACAACTCTCTATCGAAACGATACTCTTATTACTACACCGGTAAACCGTGCAGTTGCGGATTTACCCCATCAGTATTTAGGAACGAAAAGAGTATTAAATTAGTGTCTTTTGTGTTCTTAAAGCTTGAACCTTGAAAATTCTGCTTAATATTACTTCGTTGTATGTCCCTTAGCTCCACACCAACATGACAAAGAATTTTATATACTCTACTCAAAACAACGGTATGATGGAGAGTTACCCTCACCAAATCTACCCAAGGATTTCTCTAATTAATTATTAATGAAATTTCTGTTTATGTCAAAGAAAAATGATCCTAGTGTGTTATTTGTAAAATAAATAAAAAATTATCCTAGTGTGTTAGGATATGTGGTATTTGAATATTTTTAGAGAATTTAAAATTGTGTGTGATTCAATTGTAGCAATTGAATTACCATGTTGGCATTCAAATATCATGATATCATACTATATATAGATGCTAAATTATTTACTTTTCTTTTGGTGATCATATGTAATGATTACTATACCTCGACCAAAAATATTATAAAATATTGCTTCAGTCAAAACAAAATCTTTTACAAAAACAAACAAATATTTGATTGAGTATATTCATGACAATCAACATCTATATGATATGCATTTATGATAATAGGCATAGCATTGACCTTGAATAATGACGGAGTGCTACATTTCATACCGTTCGGTAATATTCAAGATGATGTGGGTGATATCTCAGTTGTTTTAGATAGCATTAAAATTTTGCCGTGATCTTGGCTTATAGCTATAGTTAGAGCTAAACATCGTCTCCATTTAACTCTTTAGTGTTCTAACTCTTTGTTTTGTCTTCAAAGTGGTTCACACTATGTTATGATGGGATTGAGTATCCCTTAGCTTTTACACTCTTTAATTCAATTGCTTATTAAGAAAAATATACACATTTATGATAATCGTGACCTCTCATAATCAAAACAAAAATATAAAAAAAAGTGACTATAATAAAATTTCAAGAACAAAATTATTACGAGCTCTGAAGACAAAAATATATTCAAAAAACACTAAAATTGTTTTGCATTAATAGTTGATACAATTAAGAAACATGAGAGGCTAACAAAAGGATTAATAGTCGATACTTTTTTTTAATTATTATTCTGCAAACACATCAACTTATTATTTTAAAATCTTATCATTGAATATGGGAACGACACATTGGGCAGGGATATTGTGGATTGGTAATGTCACAGTGCATAATCCACTTAGTAACACATTGCTCATGGAAAATATGCATGCACTTGGTACGAACAATGTGTTGTTCTTCTGATCCAAAACAAAATTCCTCCAAACAAATTGCACATTCTTTCATTGAAGAACTAGTAGCAATATCTTCCAATTTGACCTTCTCCAGGATT
>Ga0228711_1007053_pt1 | contig 16446 bp, 9 predicted proteins | sample MedpolnodulmetaG_2_FD_177996 | JGI IMG/M metagenome (GOLD analysis project Ga0228711, IMG submission 177996) | Root nodule microbial communities from Medicago polymorpha collected in Santa Monica, California, United States - brown nodules | ecosystem: Host-associated > Plants > Roots > Nodule...
TATATTATATGATATTATATTTGTTACATTGTTGGTGTCATTGAAAAAGATATGTTTAGTTTTTTAAATAAGAAAAAGATATGCATAGTTTGTTACAATATAAATGTGTAAAATATATATAAGTATACGCATTACACAACACTAAAAAATATATATGCATTAGCGTAACAAAAAAACAGATACACGGACATAAATTATTACTCTAAACGTTAATGTGTATGTATATTTGTGAGGTTGAAGAAAGGGAATAAAAATATTTGGTGTCATTCAATGACAACATGAATAAAAATATTTGTTAGGTTGTGATAATCGAACGATATTGAAATTAAATATGTAAGTGATAAAAAGATAATAAAATTTCTTCAAAAGTAGATAATAAAATTAAATGGACCCTCCTTCAAAAAAAAATTATATGGACCGGTTCAAAAAAATCAAATAAAATAAAATGGAAGAAAAAAGCAAATTGAAATATAATATTAAAAAATAAAAGAAAAAATATTAAAAAAGAAAAGAAAAGGTGGCCGGCGTGAGTTGAAGAGGGATGTTTGTGAAATAAATTGCGGAGAAGTAGTTTTTTGAAGTAGCATTCAACAACTTTCGGTTAAAGCTCATTCTATTTAATTTTATGCATTTTAGAAAAAATACTTTTTTTTAAGGTACTTTATTGACATTGTGTTTGGCCTAACTTCTCCTTAAAAATGTAGAGAAGCTGGAAAAAAAAAATCGGGTCAAATGATACCTTAAACTATCTTTTCCCAGATTTTATCCTCTTCGATTTTATAACCACAACTATTTTTTACTCGCCCATTTTATAACCACAACTTTTTTTTCTCTCTCATATTTTATTTTGCCACTAAAGAAAGCTCTGCACTATCATCAATTCCCTTCCATTGTTCTCACACCATAGGAGACATTTACGAGAAATTGGATTTGCATCTTCGATTATTTGCAAACAAAAAATACTATCACAAACACTAATCATTAATCACGCTGGTTTCCATTAATTTGCTTTTGAAAATATCAGCTAACACTCAAACTTCGCATCGGTTCTAATTTTCTGGCTTCCATTGTTGAGGTGGATGGAAGATAGCAAGGAAAACTATAAATTCAAAATGTATGAGTTGACTGTGTCTTTATTTTTTTTTTTACAAGAAGAAACTTATTGCATTTCATTCATAATAACAGTAGAGATACAAGATGGAATCCTAATATGAATATGGAAACTAGCATGACGCAAAGCCACTCTAGCAAAGCTATGAGCGACTTCGTTGGCTTGTCTCCGAATGAACCTAACATCAAAGGTTACTAAGTCAGAAGCTAACAGACGTCTACAATCATTAATTACTGCGCTAAAATTAGAGACGCCACTTTTACTACCATAAAGACTGTTTACCACAGTTTTGGAGTCAAGCTCAAAGTCCACAATACCTATTTGCAGATCGCGAACCCAATACATTGCTGATAATAAACCCAAAGCTTCACCCAAATGCACATCAAGGAGCGGAGTCATCCATTCAGTCTTGGCAAAAACAAAGCGACCTTCATCATCTCGAATGCAAACACCAATACCGAACCGATTCCGAGCTTGAGAGAAGGACGCATCAACATTACAAGTAAACATGTCGGGACTTGGTTTGATCCACTTCAAGTCATTCGGGGTGTCAGGATTCTGAGGGATAAGATGTCGAATATTCTGAGCATTCCTCCAACTAGTAAGAAGAGACTCTGCACGAGCACACATAGCTTGAGCTGTTTCAGTAATGTTGTTCCATACCTTATTGTTTTGATGCTTCCAAATACTCCAGAGGGTCACACTAAAAATTTGCTTTTGCTGCAGATCTAGGTGTTGTAGGATAGCAAACACATTGGTTGAAAAGCTGGCATTAATATCAAAAACAACCATCAAAGGGCTCCATAAACCAATACGCTGCCAGCAAAGCATACTTTTACTACATATAAAAAACAAATGAGTATTATCCTCGCCAAAATCATCACACACTGCACACCTATCAGTACACTGAACTCCTTTAGATTGCAAACAGATTCTCGTGGGCAAACAATTACGGCAAGCTCGCCAAAGGAAATTCTTAACTTTCGAGGGTAATTTTAAACTCCAAATACAATTCCAGTTACCCGGCACATGGTGTTGAACAACTGCCACATCATGATTCAGAATATCCTTATAAGCACTTTTAACTGAATAAGTACCATCCCTCTCGAACTTCCAAACAGGCACATCACGAGTTACCGAAGGAAGCAACAGAGTGTTAAAAATATTTGTAGCAGTAACATTGTCAAAAAAAGCATTAATGAGCTCCATATTCCACTGTTTCTGGGATGTAATCAACAAGTCAGAAACAGTGATAGATGGCCACTCCAAGTAAAGATAAGTTGATGGTAAAATTCGTGCAACATTGATGATCCAAGGGTGATGCCAAACTGGTATGTGTTCGCCTGTGCCTATACTCCACTGAAAACCACACTGAATCACATCTTTAGCACTCCAAATACTACGCCAAACATAACTAGGATTTTGGCCTAAACTAGCTCCAAAATAGTCACTTCGAGGAAAATATTTAGCTTTGAGTAAACGAGTGATTAGAGACTCTGGAGAAGAAACCAACTTCCAAGCCTGCTTACCAACCATAGCCATATTAAATGCCTTAAGGCCCTTAACTCCCATACCTCCAAACACCTTTGGAACTGAAAGACGTTCCCAAGATAGCCAGTGCAATCCTCGAGAATTTGTTGAATTATGACCCCACCAGAAAGAATTTAACATTTTTTCTATCTCATTTATGAGGGATCCCGGAAAAAGGAAAATACTCATCACATAGGAAGGAATAGATTGCAAAACAGACTTAATGAGAACCTCCCTTCCAGCTTGCGAGAGACATCTACTACTCCAAGAGTTTATTTCATTCCAGATACGATCCTTAATAAATTTAAAGGTTGCATGTTTGCTGCGGCCAATCATTGATGGTAGTCCAAGATATTTACTTGTACCTAACACTTGACGAACACCGAGAGTAGTAGCAATGAGATTCTTTAAAACATCTGGAGTATTGCGACTGCAAAATAATTCTGACTTCTGGAAATTAATGGCTTTCCCCGAAGCTTCTTCATAAGTAGTCAAAATATTTTTCATACACATAGCCTCACTTTCACAAGCTCTAAAGAAAATAAAACAATCGTCTGCAAAGAGAAGGTGAGAAATAATTGGCGCATTTGTGCATATCGAAGTACCTCTAATATTATTGCAACGTTCAGCTTCACGAATAAGGGAGGATAGTCCTTCAGCACAAATGATGAATAAATAAGGTGAGAGGGGATCCCCCTGACGGAGGCCACGTACTGGCACAATAGGACCCACTGATGCTCCATTAACCAAGACCGAGTAATCAACCGTCTCAACACAAAGCATAATCCAACTAACCCATCGTGATGAGAAACCCATTTGAAGCATGATTTCTCGTAGGTAATCCCAATCTAATCTATCATATGCTTTACTAATGTCCAACTTAAGTGCAACATCTCCACTCTTTCCTTTTGCCTTCGCCTTCATGTAGTGAACAATTTCAATAGCCACCATTGCATTGTCTAAGATAGATCGACCTAGGACAAAAGCAGACTGATTAATAGAGATACATTTAACGAGCACCTGTTTGAGCCTATTAGCAAGCACCTTGGCTACTATTTTACACACAACATTACAAAGAGCAATAGGCCGCCAATCCTTCAATGAAGTCTGAGAATCGCCTTTTGGAATAAGAGTAATATTAGTAGAATTGACATGAGGTGGGAAAGCACCGCTGCTAGCCAATGACAACCTGCTTGATAAACTTCATGACCACAAGTGTCCCAAAAGTGTTGATAGAAACCTGGGTTAAAGCCATCTGGTCCTAGACATTTATCTGCTTGCATGGAAAAAGCTGCCTGTTTGAACTCCTCTAAAGTGAAATTCGCAGTCAACAAATCATTATCATCTCCGGTGATTGAATTTGGAACCAAATTAATGACACTTGCACGCGTGCTTGGTGATTTTTGAAAAAGATGCATGAAATAATCACGTGCAATATGCTTCAGACCATCTTCAGACCGACATTCAAAACCATGCTCATCTTCAAGATGCTCGATTCTATTCAACTTCCTTCTAGTGCTTGTTGCCGCATGGAAAAACTTCGTATTAAGGTCCCCATCACGATACCAAAAAGTCTTAGCACGTTGTTTCCAAAACATATCATCTTTGATCAACAATTTATCCAACCTCTGTCTTAACATGTTGAAATAACTCACATTAGAGGCATCCACATGTGAACGAATAGCTTCAAGCTTACGTTGAGTCTCGCGAATCTCTTGTTTGGTGTTTTGGTTAGTATTCATGCTCCATTTAGATAGATCCACAGCACATTGATTGAGTTTATTCACAAGAGGACGATCACCATAGCCTTGCCATCTTTGAGAAACAAAAGGCCCAAACTCGGGTTCAACAAGCCATGCATTCTCAAAGCGAAAGCGGCGTTGACCGGAACTAGGCGCAGGTTGCGGAGCACAATCTAACAAAAGGGGGTAGTGATCAGAGGATGTGGTAGTAAGACACTCAAGCTTTGCATTTGGAAATTTATCAAACCAACTATCATTTGCCATAGCTCTATCCAATTTCTCCTCCACGGCGCGAACAGTTCCAAGACTTTTGAACCAAGTGAAAGCATAACCATCCATATGAATATCAGCAAGTCCAGCATCCAAAACAGCTTGTCTGAATCCTTGAATAAGCCACGGTTGACAATCAGACCTTCCCTTCTTTTCATCAGCTGATAAAATATCATTAAAATCACCAATAATACACCAAGGAAGTTGAGAAAGATTGGATAATTGTCGAAGTAAGTTCCAAGACTCTCTTCTCCTTCCTCCTTCTGGCATACCAAGAATCCAGTTAGCCTCCATCTTCCCCTCAAAGAGTCATTAACGTCCATATCAATATGATTTTGGGAGAAATTCGTGATAGTACAGTTAAAATTCTTATTCCATAAACATGCCAAACCACCTCCCCTACCAATACGGTCAACAGAAAAACAGTAATCAAAAGCCAACATATATTTCAATTCTTCAATTTTATTAGACGTTGTCATTGTTTCAGACAGGATTATTGCATTATAATGATGATAGAAATAATATATATTTTTTATAAAAAAAAAAGTCAAGAATAAAGGAAAGTGTTGGAAGTTTCTTAACTTGCTCATTCGGTCTCCGTGAACTTAACTCTGTTGGTAGAAATATTGCATAATATATGCAGGGCCAAAGGTTTGAACTCCGGCCACCCCACTTATTTACCTTAAAAATATGAATTTCTAACCAATAAGCTACTTGATGAAAAACAAAGAACCCCAAGTGGCGGCATACATTGAGAGAGAGTCTAAAATTGTGTGTAAACAACCGTCCCTAGCATTCCTCTAATAAAAAAATTAACAAAATCTCTCCCTCCATCCCTCTCCCTTCCTAGAGTAGCACTTGTGTTCTTATATATTATTTGTTAACGAAGTTTTCATATCAACAACATAATTTGAACTCACATGTAGTAGAATATGATTAGAACTTTGAAGAATGCTAAAAAGTGTCTCAGGGGTATTGGTTAAGCAACTAAAACAAACAATTTTTTATAAAAAAAACAAGTAGCGTAACTATTGCATATAAAAAATAACAACTTATATTACAAAACTAAATTTTTATTTATAGATTTCTTAACCATGCTGCGAGACATTAAAAACATATACTTTTATAAAAGTAAAAGTTAGTGTAATCATTACATATGAAAAATAACAATTTATAAATGAGCAAAATGTGATGCTTTGGAGGTGGTTTTGATAGGAAATCGGAGATCTTGGTAAGATAGTTTGGGGCTTTGAGTTTTTTAGAATTTGAGAAAAAACATGAATGAGAATTAAGAAAGTTTTCAGCGTAAGGTAGATATTTTTTAATAATTATTATATTTGACAAACGTCATATTGCGCTAATATGTTAGGTGATCGTTTGTTCGATCTTTAATTATATTGCGTTAACGTGTGTAAATTATAAACTATATCTTCTATAAGATTTTGTGTTTGATTAAAATTATACATTGTGACATCAACTTTTAACAAATTATACTTATCTTTTTCAATTACAATCTCTAATCATTTTCAATGACACCAACAATAATATAACATTATGATAGAAAGTTATTAAAATAACGAAAATTCAACCAAAAATCTCTTATATACTCAGGGAGTATATTGTTATAAAATAGATATCTATCGGATATGTCAATTCAAACAAATCCAAGGGTCAATAAATTCCAGAGGGTTTTAAGTATGAAGGGGTGGAATGAGAAATTCTCAAATATTAGCTTATTGAGTGGGCCAAAATTTACAACCCCAGCATTCCTCAAAAAGAAAAAAGAAAACTCTAGAGGTCATTAAATTTGTTTGATTTTTCTTGTATTCAAACTTGGTTCTTCACCTATTTTCACTCGAATTCCCAATCAATTTTCTACTAGTATCATAAAGTCGATCAAATTTCAGAGTCAATGTCATGTCTTGAAGGGTAAATGTGGGACCCATCCAACAGCTCATGTGGTGTGGACGCAACTAAATAATTGTTTCAACTCAACTCACTTTATCCAAGTTCTCACTATTTTCACTTTCTGTTTCTATCATATTCCAATTTTTTATACACTCTTTTCTCTGTACTTTCACGCGGGTTTCCACACATATTTCTTTGACTTCACGTAACACTTCCTCTTTAAATTTCCATCTTTCATATATTCATTTTCTAAGCTTCAAATTTCAATTACTCGTTACATATTCTCCTTAGTGATTAGAATATGAAGTGTTTCTTCTTCAAACAAAAATCTAAATCAGACCCAGATTTAAACCGTAAAAAGAAGAAAAATCATGCAAAAAAATCCACCAGTGCACATTCATCACCAAGGAGCATAAAAGAATTGTACAAAGAGAAAGAACACAATTTCAGAGTTTTTACTCTTCAAGAGCTTGTAGATGCAACAAATGGTTTTAATAAGGTGTTGAAGATTGGAGAAGGAGGTTTTGGGAAAGTTTATAGAGGAACAATTACTCCAGAAAATGGAATAGGTAACCCAATTGTGGTTGCAATAAAAAAACTCAACACTCGTGGATTTCAGGTATAAACACAATTCATAGCAATACTACTTATATTGTGATGTTAATTGTATCATACAGCAATTTTCTCATTTTGTTTTCTTGTTGTAAAAGGGGCATAAAGAATGGCTTGCAGAAGTTCAATTTCTAGGAATTGTGAATCACCCGAATTTGGTTAAGCTTTTGGGATATTGTTCTGTGGATGGTGAAAGTATCCAACGGTTGTTAGTCTATGAGTTTATGCCTAATAGAAGTTTAGAAGATCATCTTTTCAGTCGTTCTTTACCTACTTTGCCTTGGAAAATAAGATTGCAAATTATGCTTGGTGCTGCTCAAGGATTACAGTATTTACATGAGGGTTTGGAGATTCAGGTACTTCCTTGTTGATCATACAAATTAAATTCTCTCAAATCAAAACAAAATCAGTTAGTTTATGTGCACTTCATTTTTTATTTATATTTTGTTAGTGGACTAAATAAACAACATTCACATGCTTATCCTTAGTGTTGTTCTTTGACTAGGACCATTCTTACCGATAGTGCTTCAAACTAAAAGATTGACTATGATTCCACTTTTAATTTTAGCTACTATATGTCAGGCATGATGTTGAATATATAATATAGGTCTATCAATCCAACTAGCCTAATGGGAAGAGTAAAATGGATACAAGGATATATATAACAGATTAACAATGTATTAGCCAATGTTGAATATTTAGTGTCTATAAACAACTAAATCAAATGTTTATAACATATTAGTGTTGTGTATAAATTATTTATAAAATAAAATAATGTCTAATTTTTATATTTTTTTTAACATCAAAATTTATTAGAAAATGATAAAAGTATAAATAGTATTTAATCCACACTTCTGGACAAGTACGAAGGGTACTCACCCCGTAAGGAAACAATCAATAATCTTAAATAAGTCAATTCAAACAAACTCATATTGCACATTAGATACTTTATTTTTATTTTTTTTAAGGATATATACTTTATATCTATTTTGGCTTCTGTTCCATTTTATTTTTTATTTTATTTTTGGGAAGGTGATCTACAGAGATTTCAAATCTTCAAATGTGCTGCTGGACAAGAAATTCCACCCCAAGCTCTCAGATTTTGGTCTTGCTAGGGAGGGCCCAACAGGTGACCAAACTCATGTCTCTACTGCGGTAAGTTGACTTCATGGTGGACTATCTATTCAAGTTTAGACACTAAATTGACTACTAAACTTATAATAATAATAATCACCATTAAATTTAATTATATACCACTTTCCAAATACACAATTATTATACAAGTATAAAATTATTCATGAGCAATATCAATCAACTATGAAACACACATAGACAAACATTGGCACATCAACAAAATAATAATTTTAGAAAAATGACATAATCAAATGTAATGTATTCACATAATTGCGTTGGACACTGACACGTGTGGTATCGGGCACGTCTCCAATCATCATAAGTGTTACTGATACAAAAGTTTTCAACGATATGAACATTCTAACAATGGGTACGCCAAAATCATTTTTTTTTATCAGGTAGTTGGAACAAGGGGCTATGCAGCACCAGAGTATATTGAAACAGGTCATTTAAAATCAAAGAGTGACATTTGGAGTTTTGGTGTGGTACTATATGAGATTCTGACAGGAAGAAGAACCATTGAAAGAACCCTTCCAAAAGTGGAACAAAAGCTTATAGAATGGGTTAAAAACTACCCTGCTGACACTAGCAGATTCAGCTTGATAATAGACCCTAGACTCACGAAGCAATATTCTCTTGATGCAGCTAGGAAAATTGCTAAGTTGGCAGATAATTGCTTGAAGAAGAATGCTGAAGATAGGCCATCAATGAGTCAGATAGTAGAAAGTTTGAAACAAGCTTTGCAATGTTCATAAAGTTGAACAGTACTTTGAATTCTCAATTACCTCGACTTAAGATGGTTAAGAATGTTGCATTAATTAATTTAATTAATCATTGAGTGGTTCAAAGATAAATTGATGAGGCTTCATATGAATGAGTTATCTAAATCCATATCCCCAACCATGTACATATCTGTTTGAGTATTCGATTCACAAATAACAAAAAGCTTAACCATGAGGTTTATGGTAACTAATTACTTTTGGAGTTTAAGTGTGACAAATTACTCTCACATCGATCAGAAATAAGTTACAATTGAAAAATACTTTTTTTTTGTTACATCAAAAGTTTATGTGAGTTGGACTTTGATGTTCATTAGAGTTATCACGAACCTCAAAACTCAGAGAATATTTAAAGAGAAACCTATCAATTTCATCATTCAGGTCAATACAATATAAGAGTCAATACATTCGGGACACCACCAAATTATCTAGGGGTTGCATTGAAAAAAACCAAACAAATATAAATATAAAACCTAATAATTCAACATGCTTTTAATAACTATATACATGACCCATCAACATGATATATGTGTTCAATGTTCACACAAGAGCAACCTCTATTATTACATCATTCTCCTTAATTAAGTGTCCAACATAAAGATCAGTCCCATATGAATCAGCTTCAGCAAGCCTTAGTTTACCACCATCAGACATACTCACAACAAAATCCACAAATTTCCTCCAATTATCACCCTCAAGCAACCTCTTATTTATTCTTAAATAAGTAAAAGCACTCAATCCACTAGTAGACAAAACTTGACCATAAGCACTTGAATCATATCTCTCTAATGCATTCTCACCAGCAAGTTCACCACCTGCCATCTTTGTTGCCATTCTCACTTGATTAACCAATCCTTCTGGTGAACAATTAGCATCACAAGGTTGTTCATTATCCTTCATTTCCATGCATGTGAAATTTAGTATAACTCCATGTTTTGCTAGCATTTGTGCTATTGGTATATAACCATCATGAAACCTTGTGTTATAGTAACCTGCAGTTAATTCAGTTGCATGTGATCTTGCATTGTAATGCCAATGAATTCCAGCTATTTTGGCAGATAGTTTCACTCCACTTGTTTGGAATATGCTTTTGGCTGATACAAGGATTTTCTCACCATGTTCAACAAGTTTGCTTGAGTACCAATCAAGGAAGAAATCTCCATATTCAGTGTTCCATGTTCCTTCCCTTTTGAAAAATCCAGTATCCTCAGGAAATTGATTGTATTGACCTGAGTCATGTGGTCCACTTGTTCCCCACTCTTTCTTCCCAATTGCCGCAGCTGATGCTTCCAAAGAAGATCTCATATACTGTTTGAAAATGAGTCATTTTGGTTAGTAGCTAGATATTTTTTTGTAAGAGATATTTTGTATGTAACATGTCTAACATTAATATGATTTTGGACTATTTTGAAAAAAATTGTTCAAAATTAATATTATTTTGTACCTTGTCATAGCATTGGAATTCTCCAATTCCTGGAAACTTCCAAGTTCCATCAGTTTCAGGGTAAGATGGATATCTCAACTCCCCACATGGACCTAGCCCCACTTGAATTTCCTGCAAACAATTTGGTCTTAATTTAGAACTTTAAATATGCACCAAGTCTTAGTCTATCATTAATCACAAGTGTCCCCAAAAAGCATTCCTCTTACAACTATCCTTAATATGACAAATTGAATATTTTTTTTTTCTTAATTTTGTCAAACTAACATCGATCAAATTTATATCTTGGAGGCTGACGATTGTCTTCGATAAAATTTTGAACTAATTAATGTAAGGCAGAAAATGTACTTTATAAGATAATATTACACTGACTGCTGTCTAAAAATCTTAGCCAAGTATTTAAATTCTTAATTATCAAGTAACCCCAAAATTGAAGACCGAGTTGGTGAAACTTACTATGATAACATTGCCCAAATAATCTGTGAACCTATCGCGGAAGCTTCTCATGTAATCGGAGTAGACCTGAAGTGGAGTTCTTCCTGCTAGAACAGGCACTGAATCACATCCCAATGAGATGTATTCAGGATTCCTCCTCCCTAATTTGTCTGTGTAAACCAGCTCAGGGTTCTTCCTTATTTCTTCAAGCACCCATGGGGGTAAAGGAATGCTGAAGAGATGCAATAAAACAAAATTAGTCGCATATTTTTTATTTTTGGTCTTGGCAAGACTCTGCGCATAAATTCAAACGTTACTTGAAGTAACATTTTAAAAATCATCACAAGTTAGTAAATAAATGATATAAGCTCGTGCGATTCGGACAACTATCAACTCTACTTGATCATATAAGTTTATACACTATAAAGTATAAACTATCTACTATACGTTAGAGGTTTTGATCTCAGCAATTTTTCCATTAAAATGGTCATTGAATATTATGTTTAACAAGAGTGATATTTGCATACCTGCAGGAGTCACCAACATTTCCACCACATTGATGAAAAGACATAACAATCTGAAGCTTCAAACCATGCTTTTGTACCATCTGAACAAGCTCAGCATAAGCTTCCCAATTATACTTCATTGGACCATCTTTTTCAACCAAACCCCACCAAGCATCAACCATTACTCCTTCAACACCAGCACTCTTCAAAGCCATCAAACTAGCATTCATTGCTCTTGCTTTATTCAATTTTCCTCCCATTGTTACCGTGTCTAATGGCAACATCACAAACACCGGTACTCTATTCGAATCAGCATCGTGGTGATGAGCAATCGATGGCGCGAGAATCTTCTCCCATTTCTTGTTTTCCTTAACTGCAGAGTTGGTGTTTTCCTTTGTGAAATGTGTTTCTTGCATTGAACTCTTTGCTTTGAGATGAAACAAAGGTTTAAGTTTTGGACAAGAAACTTTGTTGGAAGAAAAATCATCAAGAGATTTTAAGACTCTTGTTTCTTTTTTGTGAATGAAGGAAATTGAAGAACGAAGTGTTAGAGCCATATTTTAGTGTTTGCTCTACTTGAGTGATTGCAATTAAAGATTGGAATGTGACAATATATATAGACTAAGAATGTTTGTTTATTTTTCTTAATTATTATTTATCAAAATAACAACTAGATATTTTTGGGAAAATTGAAGTTGGCAACCTTGGTAGGTCCATGCTTATGTGTTACCACTTCTTCCATTATAAGGATCCACCTCCCCCATTATGATGCACTTTTTTTTTCTTTTTCATTTTCCTTTTTGAATTAAAATGATCTAACTTCAAAAATAAGTATATGAGTGAATAAACATGTCGGTCTTTTACCACAAAAAAAGAATAGAAAAGAATAAACACGTCGGCTATATATGGCTTCAGGTTTTAAATGTTGCCTTGTACTGTAAGTTAATTTCCTCTCTTAGATCATTTTGTGGCTATGCTTAAAGAAAATGACTTTTCTTTGATGGTGTGTGCCCAATTAAAAAGAATCACTAGTGACCTCTTTTTCCCCACGGTTGATCTATTATTTGAAAATGATAACGAGTGTCCTTAGGCATTGTTTAGTAACCTTAAAAAGTTTGTTTTTGTTAAAGTTTATGTAACTAATACATTGGAAATTGAAGTTTTTAACTTTTTTAAGAAATAATTTCTTCATCATGAATTCTTAAAGAGTGTTCTTAGGGTACTCGTTAGCAAAACTCATAAATAAATACTCCCTTTGTCCCTGTATGTAAGCTCAGCGGCGAAGTTAAGAAAAAATTTACGCAGGGACCAATTATAAAAAAAAGTTAAAACCAACATATTAATTTTAAAGATAAAATATATTTTTAGTCTTATAAATTATAATTTTTTAGGTTTGATCCTTACAAACAAATTTATTCAATTTTTGTCTCGATTTTCTAAAATTTTACAAAAAAAAAAGTGTTTTTAGTCTTGGATTTCATCTTTATAACAAAAAAATTAAGGATTAAAATTAAACAAAATCTTAAAGACTAAAATCGCAAGTGTTGTAGAGACTAAAATCAAAATAATCCAAAAATTAACCAATGCATGAAAATTAACTAAGAGCATTAACAAATGATAAAAATTGACAATAACTATTTAAAAAAGTTAGACAAAATATGTTTCAAGAAGCCAATTTTATCCATAAATGACTATTTACAAAATAGATTAATATATTTTTCAATGTACACAAATAGGTTATGTTTAATTATGACTATTGTCTTGATAGTTTTTATTGTTGAAAAAGTTTTCTCTATAATTATTATTGAGATCGGAAGTACCAAACCGATACAAATAAATCTATTAATCATGTAATAATTTGTTTACTTTCTTATTTATACTAATCTTCGACAACTGAACTTGTTTGGGGTAGCTCAATATTTATTATTTGGGGTAGCCGGATATAAATACAAACCATCTACTATAAGAATTTTTTTTTTTTGGGGTAGCCATGGCTACCCCTACCCATCGAAAGGATACGCCCCTGTGTAGCCCATTTTGCTTTTTTCACATTTCTTAAAAAAAATTGTTAGTGTAATTAATGACTTTATTTGTGTTTATTCGGATTTAATTGAATTTATTTACACACAAAATCACAGCAACCTATTCAAATTTAAATGGTTATATATGCGATCTAATTATTCTGTCCAATGGTAGTCTCTTTCTATAGCGTTCTTTCTAAGATAATCAACATCATTGTCAGGATGAGGGCAAACACAGAAGAGCAAATATCATATTTTCACATTGCTTAATTCCACACTCGTATAGTAATAGCTTCTTAACCACAAGTCCACTAATAATGTTGCAAAATGTTAAAAAATTTCTTAGCTTGTAGTTCTCCTATGGCTAAGTATCCACATACACCAACCTTGTTTGCTTCCCTTCACGCGTCTCTAGTACATCACCATGCATTTTACTCAAATCAATTATTTGTTAATCAATAATAATATATTATTTGGTCGACATTTTCTGCAGCCAATAGAGGTCTATTGCAACATTATGGCTATCATTAACTCAAGTCATGCATGAAATTTATTAGGCTTAAATGCTCTTTTGGTCCCTTAAGTATTTAATTGGTATCACTTTGGTCCCTTAACTAAAAAAAGATTGTTTGAGTACTTTAAGTTTTTTTTTTGTCTCGTTTTGGTTCATTCTGTTAGATTTCCGTTAGGTTTAATAAAAAACGTTAAGTGTGAACACGTGTCACTTTGTCATTGGATTTGAGAATTTTTTTTATATAAAAAAATATTTTTTAATATATATATTTTATTTTTTTTAAAAAAAATTCCCAGAACCAATGATAAGTGACACATGTTAACTCTGGACACGTGTCACTTTGTCATTGGCTTTGAGATTTTTTTTAAAAAAATATATATATTTTAAAAAAATATATTTTTTTTGTAAAAAAATAATTTTCTTTTGTTAAAAAAAAAATCTCAGAGCCAATGACAAGGTCACACGTGTCCAGAAGTTAACTTTTTTTTTAAACCCTAACGGAAACCCAACAGAAGGGACCAAAACGAGACTAAAAAAAACTTAAAGTACTCAAACAATTTTTTTTTTAGTTAAGGGACAAAAACAATATCAACTAAATACTTAAAGGATAAAAAAACATTTAGCAGTGAACAGATATAAAGTGTGAGAGTGATGATATATGGACAACATATAATATTCATATAAAATGTATAAACTCTATATACTTAGTTTATAGAGTTGATTTCACTAAAATAACTAGAGAGCAAAGTAAATGATTTCAATTATTAGTAAAAATAATCAAAGGTTGATGAATTACAAAAATATCTTGAGACTGCATAGATACTTCCATAAGACATGCTACACGGTTTCCCTTGGAACAATATCTAGAAGACAAGGAACTCTCGTTGTCACATATCTCATATGCATTCCAAACTTACACTAGCCAATGAACTCGAAAAGATATTTAATTTTGCTGAATTTAATAATGACATAAATTTCTCTCTATTTTACAAACAACAAAATAAAAAGGAAGCGTAAAAAAAAACATATACTTGCTTTTTTTAAATAAAAAAGAAGAGCAAATACTTTAATATAACACTCATATTAAATTTATCTAAAATATTTAGCACGTGCATTAAACTTAGCCTTGGAGACATTAAAATTACAACATAAAGAAATTCGTTCGAATGAATACAACGAATTCATGTTCATATATCAAACAAGTGCATACAATTCTACAATCATAAATTATATCATAGTTACATTTGAACCTATTTGCAATTCTGAAAAGACTATCTTTTAAAATAATAAATGTAAAGCAAGTAAGACATATGTTTATTGTTGCTTAACACATGAGAGTTTTAACTTAATAGAGAAATGTATGTTTTATTCAACTTTTTAAATGCAATTGAGTATACATGCACTTAAAAATACAACAAATTTTTCTTAATTAATTCTGGAATCTATACTATATATATATATATATATATATATAGATATGGAAAATAAATCCTTTCAGCTTTTTGAGCTGACTATTTCCCTTTTTAAAAATGTCCTCAATAATAACTAATGTAACAAATAGATAAGAATAAATTTAAATATTAAAATAAAAGTATGACGAACACAAATATTCAGTTTTTTCTTTATCTTTTAAAAAACTAGTATATTTACCCGGCGTTGCCCGGGTTAGAAATGAAATTAAGGATGGACAAAATTCTGTATGCATGTTATCCGCAAATAAAATTGACCACAGACCAGTACGGGACGAATATCTTAATAGATACACACAAATAGAATAAGAAAGATATTTTAAGTACCTGTAAATCAATAGATGCATAAGTGGTTGAAATTAACTTGATTTAGTACAATTATTAACACATATAAAATAAAATAAACATTTTTTAAATACCCATACATGCATGAATCCGTACCCGTTATTAAATTAGCAAAATTATACAATTGTTGTATTACCTAAATCAAAATCTTCTCCCCACGAAATTAAATACAATTGAAATTTTTACTTAATGATTTTTGTTTGATTAGTAGTTTGTTGTCAAAATGAAAGCGTGTGTATAATATTTTTGGCATAATGAAAGCGTGTGTCAAAATGAAAACGTGTGTATAATATTTTTGTTTGATTTAGTACAATATGTTTGATTAGGTGTTTGCCCAGTGCTTATTTACACCTTAGCTTCCTCGTGAGCTTAATTCAGTTGGTAGGAAACAATGCAAAATATATGCAATGTCCAGGGATCGAACCCAGTACACCACTAAAATAATTTACACCTTAGTGTTATTTTTTTTGAATGATACACCTTAGTGTTTTTAGGTGGATGTTTATATATATATATATATATATATAGAGAGAGAGAGAGAGAGAGAGAGAGAGTATAGGAAGTTTTTCAATGACAATATAGAAGGTTAACAAAATAAATTACGTTACAATTAAATTAGAAAGTAATAA
>Ga0228711_1007057_pt1 | contig 16444 bp, 12 predicted proteins | sample MedpolnodulmetaG_2_FD_177996 | JGI IMG/M metagenome (GOLD analysis project Ga0228711, IMG submission 177996) | Root nodule microbial communities from Medicago polymorpha collected in Santa Monica, California, United States - brown nodules | ecosystem: Host-associated > Plants > Roots > Nodule...
TTTAATTAGTTTTTTTTTTTTTTGTTTAATTTGAGGAACTTTCACTTGTGAAAATGACTTAAATAAAATGCAAACATACACAGCTTACGGGAAAAAATCATTTTGCATAAATCCAAATAAAGAAGGGGAGAAAAGAGTACATGCAGCATGAAAAGCTTTACTAAAATTTGAGATGGAGAAAAGACAGAAACAAATGCAATTACCATGAAGCTTCCCACCTCGATCATACATAGCCCGTTATAAAGTTCGTGTGTGTTTATGTAAAACATTGACATTAAATATTTATCTTTAATATTTCTTTGAAAATGGAAATTAATACACAATTTTACTTTTACAAATGAGTCACTCTATTTTGTGGGATGTAGGAGTATATAGTTGGATTTCATATCCTTACCAGATTCCATCATTCCAAAATAGTGTAAACGACGAGATTCCCATAAAAACGTAAAATGCTTCTTCCATGAAACTTCCTCTAGATCGTTGCCTTTTTCTTGACACTGGTGGAAACATCTGAAATGGATACTATCTTAAAACAAAAATAAAGCTTTGGAACAGCATTTGAAGCAATAATTATGGTTATAAGAGACTAATTAGCACCCTTAAATTAATCTAATACTATTTCCTTTAGAAAATAAGTATATTCTTTTTCTATAGAAAATAACATCATTGTCGAGAGTTTTGTATGAAAAAACATTAGTTTAGTCAATAAGACACTGCTCAACTGACAATATCGATATTGTTAGGTTGAACATTTTCATTTGGATTCGAACCTAAAACCTTGGCATTTGTATCTGGGAATTTTAGGTGGTTTGTCTTTTCATGACCAAAAAAAATGTTGTCAGTCTCGTGTATATTCGATCAGAAATGGTGTGAAAATTAATACTAGTGTTAATAAATTTTGTGCAATTCCCTTCAAAAAAAAAATGTTGTGCAGTTGGAGGTGACATTCCTCGCTATGGATTTTGAGAGTAAAAGCCAAATTTGAATTAGAAGAGTGCCAACGTCACAACATCTTATTTTGGTTATTTTGGTTGAAATTCAAATTGATCTCACTAATTAATGTGGTTTAATAAAACGAGTTTAAAGGTGGAGATTTGAGGTTAACTTGGTATAGCGAGTTAATCCACCTTTTTTATTGTTATTAAGAAAATCTAATATCGTTGTAAACAGTAACAAACAAATGAAACCGATTGTAACAAGTCATTTCATGAGGTCCACCATTGGGACCACGACCATATTAGAAGTCATATTTTAACCAATATGTGTGTTAAAGAATGTGTTACTTCCTAAAAAAATGTGTTACGAACATTATATGCTATCTTAATAATCGAGATGGATTGATTAAGAAGTGTGCATTTGTTATTATTTGTTAAGAGTTATATAAAAATAAGATGTGGGTTAGAAATGCACTTCTCAGTTTCATGATTTCCTTCGTCAACTATATACTTCGTAGAAGCAAATAAAAACAATAAAAAAAAGTTGAGGAAAGTGGAACACAACATTGTTCTTAAATCATCATAACATTTATCCTAGATTTCCATTCCTGGTTTCTCACATTCCACACATGGCAACAAAAGTGAACTACAAGCCTAGTTCTTTGGTTACTGCAGCAACATGGCTGATCTTGTGTATCCTTGTTATGATCTGCAATGTCAGTTTAGCTGAAAGAGTTTTGAAAGAAAAAGAACCAGCAAAGTTTGTTGAGAAAGAAACAAAAGGATTTCTAAGAGCAATGGTCGATTTCTTATGGGAAAGTGGAAAGTCTTCTTATGAACCTGTTTGGCCTGTGAGTTCATAACATTATGCATTAATTTTCATATGTGTTTTGGTTAATTGGTATTTCTTTTTATATAGTATATATCTGAAATGTATTATATTTACTGGCTGGTTGAGCAGGAAATGAAATTTGATTGGAAAATTATAGTGGGATCAATCGTTGGATTCTTGGGAGCAGCTTTGGGAAGTGTTGGAGGTGTAGGAGGTGGTGGAATTTTTGTCCCTATGCTTGCTTTGATCATTGGCTTTGATCCCAAGTCTTCTACAGCCATTTCCAAGTGTAAGTGTGTTTATGCTTTTTTATCGGTGGGAATCTGAACTCGATACTCCAGAATTTACAACACTCATATATATCTTTGATTTGATAATTGCAGGTATGATTATGGGTGCAGCATCATCAACTGTTTACTACAATATGAGGCTTAGAAACCCAACACTAGACATGCCACTTATAGATTATGATTTGGCTTTGCTTTTCCAGCCTATGCTGATGCTTGGAATAAGTATTGGAGTTGTGTGTAATGTCATGTTTGCTGATTGGATGGTCACAGTTTTGCTCATCATCTTATTCGTAGGTAATATTAATGTTGAGATTCCACGCCGACTAGTGATATCGCCAAATTACTAGTTACAACTTACAAGTGTTCGACGGTTGTGAGCTGATTGAGTTAGGCCAAACCTTAATTCTAAAAGAAAAAAAATGATCGAAAATGGATTGCGTGCTGTTAAAATTTCCCGAAGTTTTATTCTTGGTCGTATGATCAAGATCAGATACTTACGATTTTAAGTTGTATTGTAAATCAGATTTTATAAGTTGAAACACAAACTGTTTGATCTTTTATCTAACGGCTCGACTTGCAGTGTCTGCAGTCGATCTAGATCCATCGATGTTGTAGATGAAGTTATTATCTATTTACTTGTTATATCATTTTCTTGGTTTGTTAACATGAAATAATTAATTGGTGGTAGGTACATCAACAAAAGCATTATTCAAAGGCATAAATACATGGAAAAAGGAAACAATGTTGAAAAAGGTAAATTTACCTTACACACCTAAATTTTTTGAAGTTGAGTCTCATTCCTTCATCCTCTGGTGGTAAGAAAGCTACTTTGACATGCAGGAAGCAGCCAAGCAATTGGAAGAAGAACCAAAAACTGGTGGTAAGTCCTTACAAGCAAATTAAAAACACCTTAGGAAAATAGAGTGAAAGGATTCATATACGTCGTAACTTATAATTAACTGTTTTAAATTACTAAAATAAATTGAAAAACAATTTTTAGACATGTCATAAGATATTTTCATAAGTTGTCTCGAATGTTGACACAAATATTTGTTATAATATGAGCTAAAATAAGTTGTAAGCCGGCAAATAAGTTCTTTGATACGCATCGATATATTATAAAAAATATCTCCAATATTTATTGTTGGAACTTTGAACTGTATTACTTCAAGTTATAACAATTATTTGAGATGCTTATGCAGAAGACTACAAGCCCCTACCAAAGGGTCCAGGTGAAATACAAGATGAAGTGGTAATGGCAACAATTTTTCAAAATCAATTTTAAAATTTTATTACTAATTAATCTTGCTTTATCAACTATTAAAATGTATCACTTATCCATGTAGGTGCCTTTGCTGAAGAACATTTATTGGAAAGAATTATCACTCCTCGTATATGTTTGGGTGGCCTTTCTAATTGTTCAGATTGTTAAGGTAATATATTACACTATAATTAATTTTTTTTAACCCTCCAGTTTTCTGGGAAAAGGGTTCTGATAATCCAAAGTTTAGTCAAGAAGTGAGTAAAGTCTCACAAAAAATTGTTTCATCTAGAAATCGAACTTCAGTTCGCCTTAACAATTCGTCATTGGTGGAGCTCAATAACCACTTGAGCCTGATTGCTCGGTTCATTATAATCAATTAATCATTCATTGTTTAAATTTTCCATTTTTTTTAACTTTTTATATATATTTAGTGGACTCCCTTTTATGTGTTACTATGCAGACATACACCAAGACTTGCTCCATTGAGTATTGGATTCTTAATTTCTTGCAGGTAAAGTAATTTCTAATATATTTGAATATCCTTATCAAGCACATGTTTAGTTTTTGAATGTTTAATGACATATGATTTTCCAATTCTAGGTTCCTATTGCTATCTCTGTTACGCTTTTTGAAGCTGTATGCATATACAAAGGAACAAGAGTGATTAAATCAAAGGGAAAGGAAACTAAAAATTGGAAGATTTATCAAATATTGTTATATTGTTTGTGTGGAGTAATAGCTGGTATGGTTGGAGGGTTGCTTGGTCTAGGAGGTGGCTTCATTTTGGGGCCACTGTTTCTAGAAATGGGAATTCCTCCGCAGGTACACTCTTCATATCTCTTGTGTGTTCGGATTAGAGAATTTTACGAAATAATGTAGTTTTAGATAGTAATTCAAACTTCTTTAATGTAAATTTTAATATTTCATCGTTTGGATGATAAACTTAATGATTTTTTTTTACAGTGAATGGACTTTAAAAAATATTTTGTCAACACTGATTTTAGGGGATTTTAAATACCACTTATAAATTAAGGATTTGAAATTTCTTCTTTTACTCTAGCTTTTGAGGTCTAATACCAAATTTGTTCTCTACTGCAGGTAGCAAGTGCTACATCAACATTTTCCATGCTTTTTTCATCCTCCATGTCGGTAGTGCAATATTACTATTTAGATCGTTTCCCTGTACCTTACGGTAAATAGTTTCTTAATTATTTGTTATATTTGTTACTAAGAGGAATGTTAGTAACACTCTCTTTCTAGCACTCATTCTCTTATTAAATAAAATCCATGAGTTTTATCATTTTACGTAAGATATGTTTTCAAAGTGCGAGACACAGATGAAGAGATAGTGTTAAAAAAAAGAGTGTCCATAACACTCCCCTTGATGTAAATTTGACATCAACAATAGTAAAACTTGTTACTATTGGCTATTGATATTTTATTTGACACATTGTTGCAGCTTCATACTTTGTTTTGGTTGCAACCATAGCTGCATTTGCTGGCCAGCATGTGGTGAGAAAGATAATCGCAATCCTTGGCCGTGCATCCATTATTATCTTCATTCTAGCATCGACCATCTTCATAAGTGCAATCAGTTTAGGTACTTCCTATGATTTTTAATTGGAAATGCATAACATTCTGTTTTATTATTTTTGTTTCTTTGAAATATAATTATTTGAGGTAATTTTTTTCTTTTATGTATCACAGGTGGAGTAGGAATAGAGAACATGATTGTGAAGATGGAAAATCATGAGTATATGGGGTTTGAAAACCTTTGTACTCAATCTTAGGTGTGTTATTATGAGCTCTATCACGATTGACAGAATAACATTTTTCAAACACTTGTGATATGGTCACCTATTCCATTTTCATTCAAGCAATTTGAAAAGATTGTGTTAAATATTGTATTCCTTAATTTATTTTATATTCTGCAATGGCTATCTGCAATATATTCTATGTCATCTCAATATTGATGTTAAAATTCTCACTTTGAATACTAACGACAAATCATGTTTTTTATTTCTTATCCCAAGGGAAAAGAACTACAAGGACATCAAGGTAGAAACCCTATATAAATTAAATAAGCTAGCAATAAGTGTCTAATTTGAACCGGACACAACTCATAAATAATCAACTGAGAGCCCAAATTACAATATTAGTAAGAACATTCTCTCAATAGTTTGCCTTCATTTCTCAATCCATTTCGAGCAAACGACACATTCATTGAATTAAGCTCCACTTCGAAGGACTTATTCCTTCCTTTGCCAAATAAACATTACAATTTTCCAAGAATTATAGGAAAAACCACTAATCCACTCCCCACTATCCCCTGGACAAGGCCACCACCGCCTGCTTATAGTTTTGTTTAGAATATCTGAGCGAATGAATTTTAGAAACCGAAATGATAAAGAGAACATTTTGGCTTCTAAAATTTGAATCCAACTTGTATGATAGTATGACTGAAAAATACGCAAATTAACTAACAAAAATTTTAGCAAATGTTCGGATTCTAGAATTTGTATTGTGTTTTTCAATTTCGGATTCTAAAATATGAACGGAGTATATTTGAAAATCAAAAGGACGCATGAGAGGCACAAGGGAAAACGAATTTCATTAAGTATTTGCTCTGTCCTTAATTATAATATCACTTGCGGAAGGAAAAAAAATTACTTAAATATAAGACCCTTTGCAAAATTTGTAGATGCATTTATTGCTCTTGATTTATTTGAAATTACCAATTTATCTTATTTTTTATTTGCATAAATATTACTCTGTACCAATTTATTTTGGTATATGAAAAGTTAATTGAATATACTTATAACATAATTAATTTAGTAAAGGTTTGTCTAACATGTGTAAAAGTGAAAACTTTTATTGAAAAACAACAATTATTTGTTAAAAATACTATTATAATGTTTTTTTAAAAGCAAATTTTATCAAACAATCAGATCTCTGCTCAAGACGAACAGAGACTACTGGTGAAACTGAGCATAGAAAGAAAAGGCAAATATGTACTTTTTAAAACTTTTTAACATGTAGTATTCCCTCCGTCCCTATATTTAAGCATTCATTTGACTTTAATTTTGTCCCTAAATGTAAACCCCTTTTCAAATTACTAGATACATTTATTTTTTCTAAACACTCCTTAATTAGGGGTGTTCACGGTGCGGTTTGGTTCGATTTTGAGGGTAAAAGTCATCCGAACCGCAAGATAAAAAAGCATGCGGTTTGGTTCGGTTGACTTTAAAAATAAAATCTAAACCAAACCAAACCAATGCGATTTGGGTTGGATCGATTGGTGCGGTTTTTTTAGACGATACAATTTTTTGTTTTCAACATTAAAATCAAGTTAAAAAGCCGAAACACAACATATTTTCAGCAATGTTTTAAATTTCATCAAATATTACAATTTTATTTTCATTTTACAATGATTCCAACAACATAGACCAAATTAAAAACATGGACAAAACGTAATCCTATTTTGTAAGAAATGCAAAAGACTAAGATTTTATCATTCTCTAAAATTTCAAGTAGCATATAAATACATTTTTTAAATAAAAAGCAAAGAATGAATCTAACAAGAGAGAAAATATGACATTTTATAAAAGTTTTCACTGAATTTCTATGAGTATTGGTCTAGGTGAGATAAGTTTAATTAACATTTTTCTTATGTTGCGGTTTGGTTTGGTTTGGTTTGGTTGGTAAAATAAAAACCGCAAACCAAACCAAACCATGCGGTTGAGCAAGAAAATGATCTGAATACATCCGAACTAAATGCGGTTTTTTGCGATTTCGATTTGGGTTGGTTCAGTTTGCGGTTTTTCTATTGGGTTGGTTCGGTTTTGAACACCCATATCCCTAATTAATATTACTAAGTTGCCTTAAAATATAAAAAGTCAAATTTAATACACATACAAACAAAGAACAATTTGGTTAGACATGTTAATTACACTAACAAAAATTCTTAAAAAATGTGAAAAAAAGAAAGAGAGCTTACATATAAGAACCCAAGTACAACTTTGCACATAATAAAAAAAACGCATTTAATAATAGTCAATCTTGAAATAAATTTACTGCTACAACAACTTGTTTGAAAATATGGGCCATTTCTGCAACACATTTAATGTGAAAAGAAATGGTATTAAATGCAATAAAATCACAGCTCTATCTATCAACCTACTCAATCAACATGACATTTCTGGTTTCTTGCATTTTAATGGAGGGAACTTAAATACTGTTTAAGTTTCCTTTTTTAGCAAAAAGAAAAAGTACTTCCTCCCATTTCATATATAAAAAGATTCTTTTGTTTAGGTTGATAAGTGGCGGAACCCTTCATGGATTGGGGTGGGCCACGGCCCACCCGGAAAAATTAAAAAATCAACGACTATAGATCTATTTTGTAAGATTTTATACAATTTTATGTCAGTTTTAGGTTTCGGTTGATCCAAATTCCCGCAAAGTGATGTAGTGACCCACCCAAAAAATTTAAATAATTCAATTACAGGTTTATTTTGCGAGGCTTTAAACAATTTTTCAACGGCTAATTTTAGTGGCCACCCCAACTTTTTTTTCTAACTCCGCCACTGAAGTTGATCGAATAATATTGATGTGTGTAGTATATATTATAAATCAGATATATTAATTATTCAATAAACTTAAAATTAAAAAAAAAATCTTATATACAGACCGGATGGAGTATTATTTTAAAATGAGAGTCATTTTTTACTTTTTAATGTAGATTTTTTTTTCAATTGTAACTTCTAAGTATTACTTATACATTACACCCAAATCACTATTTTATGCTTTATGTTTACAGTGATTAGATAAACACTAATAGTTGATAGGAGTTATTTTAGTAAAAATTATAAATCTTTTGACTATTTTATTACATTTTTTAATATATGCGTAACAATTTTAAACGAAACTCATTTTAAAATGGAATGAGTACTCTTAATTTAGAGATAGATAAGGATGGGCTACGTCTCTCCCTCTTGTTTGTCAATTTTGTAACCATATATATAGTACTTCATTTATCCCTTAATATATCAAGAAAAGTTGTTGGCGTAATAAATTTGTTTGAAAATTATGTAATTATTACTCCCTCTGTCCCATAATACTTTACACAATTGACCTTATTACGCATGTCAATGCATAACTTTGAGCTTAAATATCTTGAATAATATATTAGAAAAATTATGAAAATTTGATATTTTGAAAATACTCATCGAGACGAATCTAACGACATCTTATATGATATTATTTATCTTTGTATATCAGTATAAAAATACGATCAAAGTAAGTTAGGTCAAAATTGCACATTTTCAAATGGATCATCTATTGCGGGACGGAGAGAGTACTAAATTGTCATTTATGCATAAATACATTCAATGTTTGTTTTTCATATTCCAAGACAATTAGTATTAATAAGGGGTATAGTTGAAAAAAGAGTAATGAATGCATCTAGAAATTTGTAGATGATCTTATATTCAGGGACAAACTTTTTTTTTAAAAGGTCTTGGGTTAGGATCTTCTCCATTTATAACTTTCTCCATTTGTTCTATTTAGAAAGATAAAAACACACAAAAAATAAAAAATAATTAATGATGGTGGGACCTACCACCTATTTTTTGTGTTTATCTCTTTCTAAATTGCATCTTCCATTTATTTTTATAAATGGAGAGGATCTTGACTCCTTATGATTAGGATAGATGGAGTATGTACTAATCTCTCTGTCTGGCATTATGTGTCATATTTCATAAAAAAAAAAATCAAATTATTTGTTCATTTTGTAATACCAATACAATATTTATTTTTTTTCCCAACTAACAAACCCTTATTTATTGTATTTCAATCATCTATAACTATTCAACTAACTATAATTAATAAAGGTGTTTTTAGTAAATGATACTTCATTCATCTCAAACTTAGTTGTTTAAAGTTTGTGCACGGTTTTTAAGAAAATGATTAATTATATTGATTTCCATGATAAAATTAGTATCATTTACTAAAATATTTTTATTAATTGTAATTAGTGAAGTAATTAAGTTTGATGAAATTCAATAAATAAAGGTATAATATTAGAAAGAATATTAAATGTTTCATTGACATTTTAAAGTGACAATTATTGAGATAAAAAATGCTAAAAAACAATTATTTTGAGAAGGAAGGAGTACATATTTTGTCATTAAAATCAACATTATTAATTATTTTATTAATAACCGTTTAAAACTCAAATAGGACACACGAATATGTGACGATGAGAGTATAATATTAGTGCTAATGAATATCTTCAAGACACTTTTTAAGGACCTTTATTAGTAATTTTTCATGAAAGTCCGTGTATACAATGCATTAAAATTTGTAATATTTAATTTTTTGATAGATTAATTGCTAAATTTAAGATTTTAAAGAATGCATTAGGAGCACTCGTTAGCAAAACCTGATATTAATGTATTTGTAGGTGCAACTTTGCAAGTACGTATCTTCCCTGTTTGTTTATTTTTAATATTTTGTAGTCACGCAAGGTCCATGCACACTATGTAAATCTTATAGAGATATATTATTTATTATTAGCGAAAAGAATACACTCCTCAATTTAATATAAATCTCCATTCCTCAACCATATACTTTGTTGTAGAAGCAAAGAAAATCAAAAAGCAAATAAAAAAATTGAGGAAATTGGAATACAGCATTTGTTCCTATCTCTGGTTTCTCACCTTCTTCCAATGGCTTCAGAACTAAAACACAAGCTTTCTTCTGTTGCTGCTGCAACAGCAACATGGCTGATCTTGTGCATCCTAACTATTATCTGCAATGTCAGTTTAGCAGAAAGAGTTTTAAAAGAAAAAGAATCAGAAAAAATTGCTGAGGAAGAAACACAAGGAGTTCTAAGAGTGATGATTGATTTTTTGTGGGAAAGTGGAAGGTCTTCTTATGAACCTTTTTGGCCTGTGAGTATCATGAAGTAATTAACATACGCATTAATTTATAGTTATAGTACTTTATTTGTCTCAGATAACAGTCGATTAAGGTTTGTGCTTGATTTAAAAAAAATTATAATTGGGTTGATTTTAATGATAAAATTACTAAAATACTCTGATTAATTGTAGTTAGTGAATTCTTCAAAAAAAAAATTGTAGTTAATGAATTATTTAAGTTGGATGAAATTCATAAAATAAAGATATAATCGTAGAAAAAATAAGAAATATTGTATTAATATTATGAAGTGATAATTATTTTGAAAAAGAGTGAGTATATGGTGTATAAAGTGTATGGTTATGTGCCCTCAGCAATCAAATATAGTAAAAATATCTTAAACTTTGTAGTCCAACTTTTAAATGTTTAAGAAATCCTAATTTCAATACAAAATCGTTTTTTTTTTCTCAACAAGTGTCACAAGAGCACCAGTTAGTAAGACCAATTATTTATATTTTATAATGTTTCCTTGGTTGAGCAGGAAATGAAATTTGATTGGAAAATTATAGTTGGATCAATTATTGGATTTTTGGGAGCAGCTTTGGGAAGTGTTGGAGGTGTAGGAGGAGGAGGAATTTTTGTCCCTATGCTTGCTTTGATCATTGGCTTTGATCCCAAGTCTTCTACAGCCATTTCCAAGTGTTAGTATATATACCTCGAAATATCTATTATGTTTTTTTTTTTTTTAATCAGTAAGAATCAAACTCTGAACTCTAGGGTTTACAACACTCGCGCTGCGAGTGTACAAAACCTGGTCCGACTTGTTAACCCTTTCGGGCACGTTACACTAGATATAGCTTTGATTTAATTTGATAATTGCAGGTATGATTATGGGTGCAGCATTGTCAACTGTTTACTACAATATGAGGCTTAGACACCCAGCACTTGACATACCACTTATAGATTATGATTTGGCTTTGCTTTTCCAGCCTATGTTGATGCTTGGAATAAGTATTGGAGTTGTGTGTAATGTCATGTTTGCTGATTGGATGGTCACAGTTTTGCTTATCATCATATTCATGGGTAATATTAATGTTAAGTATTGTCCTATCCTATCTATTATGTCTTGGTTGTTTACATGAAAAGAATTCATATGTGATAGGTACATCAACAAAAGCATTATTGAAAGGCTTGGATACATGGAAAAAGGAAACAATGATGAAAAATGTAAATTGACCTTATACACTTAATTTTTTTGAAGTTGAGTCTCATTCCTTTAATTAAATCTTTGGTGGTAAGAGTGCTAAGCTACTTTGATTTGCAGGAAGCAGCCAGGCAGTTGGAAGAACAAAAAACAAATGGTAAGTCATTATAAGCATCTATGTTTATAACATGCAGAGTAGAAAAATCATTTTAAAACCTTTTTTAAATAAAATCAATTGGGGAGGGGGAAATTACTATTAATAATAGTCTCATTTTACATGTTTCTTATGAGATTTCAACTTTATTTCTTGAGATTGCAAACTCAAACTCTTACCATTGTGCTCACAATTCATGGACAATTGACAAATTTGTTAACAACAAAAAGAAAATTAAATACACCTTAGAAAAATAGTGAAAGGGCTCATATGTTGTAAGTTGGTTAAAGTTACTAAAGTAAATTGAAGTCGTTTGTAGGCATGTGTCATAACATGTTTCTATAACGTAAGCCGGTAAATAAATTCTTGGAAACGCACCAGTATATTATAGAAAATATCTCCTTTATTTACTATTTGAACAAAGCTTGGGTAAGCTATTACCAATTTGAGGGGCTGCTTGGTAGAGGTAGGGTGCACGCGGAAAGATTCAAAGTCATATGGTCCTCTTGTATTTAGGTCCTTTGGAAAGCTCGTAATGAGACGATTTTTAAAAACAAAGTTGGAACAACGGAAGAGATGTTGGAAGAAATTCAAGTCTTGTCTTGGAAATGGTTTAAAAGCAAAATGCCCTATTAGAATATGTAAATTAGAATATTACAATATCATTTACATTTATTTGGCTCGACTATTTAATCATGTATTGTGCTTGGATTAGTTTTTTAATAAATTTTTGCTTTTGAAAAAAACTATTGGAACAACATTTCATGTGCTTATGCAGAAGACTACAAGCCTCTAGCAAGAGGTCCAGGTGATATGCAAGATGAAGTGGTAATGGAAACGGTTTTCGAAGTTGATTTAAAAAATTCTTTAAATAATTTATCTTGCTTTATCAACTGTTTAAATTTAACTTGTATGCTTGCAGGTCCCTTTGCTACAGAACATTTATTGGAAAGAATTAGCACTTCTTGTGTTTGTTTGGGTGGCCTTTCTCATTGTTCATATTGTTAAGGTGGTACATTAATCTATAATAAATATGATAATTCATTGTTTAAATTTTACCCATTTTTTGTTAATATTTAGTGATAACCGTTTTATGTATTTCTATGCAGACATACACCAAGGCTTGCTCCATTGAGTATTGGATTCTTAATTTATTGCAGGTAATGGAACTTCCAACATATTTGAGTACCACTATCTTGTTTAATTTTAATGGAAACAAATAAGTGTCAATTTGATTTGCCACTTGGTTTGGTTCCGTGATGTTGGCTTGAAATCTATGAGTTTGCTCTTTCTCAAAGTATGAGGTTCAATTCCATCTGATACCATCTAATACCAATTAAGGTGAACTAATTTAGTTTTAAAAAAAAAAATGTCAGTGTTATCAAGTACTACATCTATCCTTAAATATCGAATGTAATTGACCAAATCACAAGAATTAAATCAATGACTAACTAATAAAATTTGATTTGCCAATTCAAGGTTCCTATTTCTATCTCTGTTACTCTTTTTGAAGCCGTGTGTTTATACAAAGGAACAAGAGTGATTGGATCAAAGGGGAAGGAGATTACAAATTGGAAGATTCATCAAATTTTGCTATATTGTTTGTGTGGAATAATAGCTGGTATGGTTGGAGGGTTGCTTGGTCTAGGAGGTGGCTTCATTTTGGGGCCCCTGTTTCTTGAAATGGGAATTCCTCCACAGGCATGCTGTTATAATTCTTGTGTGTTCGGATTAAAGATTTTTATTTAAATAATGTAATTTTAGAGAATAACTCAAATTTCTTCAATGTAAATTTCAAAGATAAAATTGATGAATTTTATATTTAGTCAAATCGTTTTGTTAAAAAATAAAATTGTCAAAACTAAATTTACAGAATTTTAAATACCACCTAAAATTGAAATTTTAAAGCTTCTTCCTTGCACTTTAAAATAACACTCACTATTTGTAATGTAATTCTTTCGAATAATGCAAATTAGTTCCTATAAATTTAAAAATATTACGCATTGGACTCCATTTATTTATTTATTTATTTATTTATTTGTAAATTGGTCTCTATTATTTTAAAAATTGTAAATTAGTCTCTAATCTTTTTTCCCATAATTTTTAAATTGCTCCTTAAATTTTGAAATTAGATATTTTCCCCTCAACTTTTTGAAATTTCAAATTTGATCCAAAACTTTTAAAATATCTCATTCTAGATCACTTTTCATTATATTTTAAACTTTTATCCCAAAAGTTTTTTAAAATTTTGGTAGTGTAGAGCTGGCTTTTGGGGTTGTTGAGTAAGTCAAAATCCAAATTGTGATGGCAAATGTGTTCTCCGCTGCAGGTAGCAAGTGCTACATCAACATTTTCCATGCTTTTTTCATCCTCCATGTCAGTGGTGCAATATTACTATTTAGATCGCTTCCCCGTACCTTACGGTAAATAGTTTTCTGGTTATTTGTTATATTTATTGTTAAGAGAAATATTATTATCATTCTTTGTTTAGCACCCACTTTTTTATTGAGTAAAACTCATGAGTTTCATCAATTTACGTATGATATGTTTTCAAAGTGCGAAACTTAGATGTGTTTTATCTAATAAGAGATAGTGATAGAAAGAGAGTGTCCATAACACTCCTCTTTATGCTAATTTGACATCAACAATTGTAAAACTTGTTACTATTGGCTATTGATATTTTATTTTGACACATTGTTGCAGCTTCATACTTTGTTTTAGTTGCAACCATAGCTGCATTTGCTGGCCAGCATGTGGTGAGAAAGATAATTGCAATCCTTGGCCGTGCATCAATTATTATTTTCATACTAGCATCGACCATCTTCATAAGTGCAATCAGTTTAGGTACTTTCTATGATTTTAATTGGAAATGCATTGCATTTTGTTTTTGTTTCTTTGAAAGATTATTAGAGATATTTTCTCTTCTATGTATCACAGGTGGAGTCGGAATAGAGAAAATGATTGTGAAGATGGAAAATCATGAGTATATGGGGTTTGAAAACCTTTGTACTCAATCTTAGGTGTGTCATCATTATGGGATGTATTACTATTGAGAAATGGGATATATACTATTGAGAAAATAACATTGTTTAAACTTGTGATATGGTCACGTATTAAATTTTCATTCAAGCAAAATTTGAAAGATTGTGTTAAATATTGCATTCCTTAATTTATTTTATATTTTGCAATGGCTGGCTGCAATATATTGTTTGGCATCTCAAAATTTATGTTAAAATTTCTACTTTGAATACTAAGGACAAATTATGTTTTTTTTCCTTATCCCAAAGAAAAGGAACTGCAACAAAATCAAACAAGGGACGAAACTCCTCGTTTAAGCTAACAATAAGTATCTAATTTGAGCCGAACACAACTCATAAATAATCGATTGATAACCCAAATTACAATATTAGTAAAAACATCATCTCAATAGTTTGCCTTTAATTTTTAATCCATTTTGAGCAAATGACACATTCATTGAATTAAGCTCCAGTCTGAATGACTTATTCCTCCTTTGCCAAGTAAACATTAGACACCGCCAATGAATCAATTTACAGCTTAACCACCTCACACCGAAATTCCACACATACTTCAAACCCCGAAAGCTTCGCCAAATAAACATTGTTGTTTTCCAAGAATTTATTCCTCCCCTACCACCAAGGAATTAACTTGCAACTTAACCGTCTCACATCGAAATTCCACACATACTTTAAATCTTCACAAACCCTGAAAGTTTCGCCAAATAAACATTGCAGTATTCCAAGAATAGTACGTTAATAAAACAAATTATCTTACTCTATTTTAAACATATTATCTCACCCTGTTTTATTGATAGGGTTTTTCTAACCTGTGCAAGATTACACAGGATAAGGAGTAATTAATGTTCCCACTTTTATAGATTTCTCCACATCTTAATAATGACCTCACTTTCTTGAAAATTGATTTTTTTTCCTTCTCTTTTCTATTAATATTTTCCACACTTTTTATTCTTCTTCCTTTTCTTCACGTTTAATTTTTTCCGCCTCTCCACCATTAACATATTCTACTTTTTATTTTTGTTCATTTTTTTTTCTTCACGTTTTAGAGTTTTTTCTTTGAAACACAATTTTTTTTTCACATCAAACTCACTCCCATAACACATGCTATTTGCAAAAACATCAATATTTCAATGTAAAAATAGGTGAAGAGCCAGCTTATGCTACGGTGTTTCAATGACTGCGTTTAAAATGACGGTGTTCAAATTAATAGCAATTCAAAACAACGGTGTTCAAAATGACCGTGTTTAAATTGACAATAGAACCAAAACTCAAAGTGATTGCGTTTAAAATGACGGTGTTCAAATTAATAGCAATATAACCAAATTCAAAACAACGGTGTTCAAAATGACCGTGTTCAAATTGACAATAGAACCAAAACTCAAAATGACAGCGTTGAAAATGACGGTGTTCAAATTGATAGCAATATAACCAAATTTAAAATAACGGTGTTCAAATTGAAAATAGAACCAAAACTCAAATGACGGCGTACAAAATAACATAAAAAAAGTCATCCCAAGACTGCTAAAACATACTCAGTCTGCAACAACCATTAACTAGTATAACAGGAAAAAAAATAATTCCAAGACTACTAAAACATACTCAGCCTGATACTAAGAAGACTTTAGATAAAAAAACAGGATTCAAATTTTGTTGTGCTTGATCTTCATTCTTCCTCTTCTTGGTGATTGTTGGCTGAACAAAACTTTCTTTGTCCGAACAAGTTGTAACATTGTGGCCCCTTCTCTTGCAAAAAGTACAACTTCTTGCTCTCTTTGACAATTCCATTCCTCCTTTTGATCGTTTTGTTTTGGGACG
>Ga0228711_1007059_pt1 | contig 16439 bp, 11 predicted proteins | sample MedpolnodulmetaG_2_FD_177996 | JGI IMG/M metagenome (GOLD analysis project Ga0228711, IMG submission 177996) | Root nodule microbial communities from Medicago polymorpha collected in Santa Monica, California, United States - brown nodules | ecosystem: Host-associated > Plants > Roots > Nodule...
TTTTATTAAAGGACAAGTTTGACTGCGTATATGTGGAATCATTCTATTTATAATTTTTAATGATTCCTTATTCTTTCATGACAGTCTCTTTTCCTAGCTCCGTGAAAACTCTCAACGGGACTAACTATGAGGATTGGAAAGATTCGTTGGATCTTTACTTATCCATCAATGACCTTGATTTAGCTTTAAGAACTGATAAGTCTGCTGCTCTTACCAATGAGTCCACTGAAGATCAGAAAACCTTCCATAAAGAATGGGAAAAATCTAATAGGAAGTCACTTAAGGTCATCACATACACTATGGAGAAATCTATTAGGCAAAGCATTCCTGAAGGTGACAATGCTAAAGATTACTTGAAAGCTATTGGTGAAAAATTCACTCGTTTTGACAAAGCTAAGAAAGGCGAGTATCTCTCATTGTTTGACAAGACCAAATATGACGGTGTTAGCGGTGTGCGAGAGCACATCATGAAGTTGATGAACTATTACAACAAGCTTAAGGATCTTAAGGTTGAAATTGGGGAAGACACTTTGATCTGGAGAGTCCTTGAATCCTTGCCCTCTCAGTTTGATGTCACGAGGACTTCATATAATACTCAAAAGGCAGAATGGACAGTTGATGAAATGATTGCTATCATCACTCAAGAGGAGGAATCTTTTAAGAAGGCAAAATCTCAGAGTGTTCGTTTTGCTGCTTCTTCTTCGAAGCATCCTGCTGCTTCTTCCACTGGTACAAAAGGTTTTAAGGGAAGCTATCACAAAGGAAAACATCACTCTCATGATAAGAAAAGCGGAAATGATGTGGAACATTTGGAACCTAAAAAGAAATCTTTTAAGTATAAGGGAGAGTGCAAGTACTGCAAGAAATTTGGTCATAAGGTTGATGATTGCTACTTCTTGAAGAGGAAACTTGAAAAAGAAGGTACACTCCTAGCTTTAGCTCTATTTGAATCCAATATAGTAGATGTACCTTTAGATACTTGGTGGTTAGACTCAGGTGCAACTATTCATGTTGTGAATTCTTTGCAGGGGTTCGCAAGCCTAAGGAAACCAAGTGATGCTGAGGCAAAGGTCATTGTGGGAGATGGAGCTAGAGTACCTGGTTTAGAAATAGGAGTTGTTTCCTTGTTTTTACCTTCTGGACACACTTTAATTTTAAAGGATGCAGTTTATGTACCTTCCATGAGAAGGAATTTGATTTCTGTTTCTGCATTGGATAAATTTGGCTACACTTTTAATTTTGGTAATGGAAAATTGGTTGTTTCTTTTAAATCTACTCCCGTATGTTCTGGAATTTTGTGTGATGGATTATATATGTTGAATATAGATGAATTCTCTGTTAACACCGTTACTGGATCTAAACGTAGTATGAAAGATGAAAATTCATCAATGTTATGGCATAAACGTTTAGGGCATATTTCTAGGCCTCATATTGAAAGGTTAATTAAAGGTTAATTAAAGACAATATCCTTCCTAATCTCAATTTCTCTAATTTTGAAACTTGTGTCGATTGCCTAAAAGGAAAGTTAACTGCAAAATCTAGGAATTCAAAAGGGAATAGATGTGACAATGTCTTACAACTGATTCACACTGATATGTGTGGACCTATAACTCCTGCTGCGATGGGTGGACACATGTATTTTATAACTTTCATTGATGATTTCTCTAGGTTTGGTTGGATAGAACTTTTGCAAGAAAAATCTAGTTCTTTGGATGCTTTCAAGTCTTTTAAAGCTGCTATTGAGTTAAAAACAGGAAAGAAGATCAAATGTGTTAGATCTGATAGAGGAGGAGAATATTATGGCAGGTATGATGAGACCGGAAGAAACCCTTGACTGTTTGCTAGATTTCTTGATGAATGTGGAATTGAGGCTCAGTACACTATGCCTGGCACTCCTCAACAAAATGGAGTTGTAGAGAGACGTAATCGTACCCTTATGGATATGGTGAGATGCATGATGACTCATTCTACATTGCCTGATTTTCTTTGGGGAGAAGCCTTGAAAACTGCTGCTTACATTCTTAATCAAGTACCAAGTAAATCTGTATCAAAAACTCCCTATGAGCTTATGACAGGAAAAAGGCCAAGTTTAAAACATTTTCATGTATGGGGTTGTAAAGCTGAAGTCAAACATTTTAATCCTCAACAGAAGAAACTTGATATGAAGACTATTAGTGGTTTCTTTATTAGCTACAGTGTGGGCTCCAGAGGTTGTAGGTTTTATTGTCCTTCTCATTCTACACGGGTTATTGAATCTGACCGAGCGATTTTCTTTGAGGATGACTTGGAAATTGGGGTACCTACGTCACGACCAGTTACTCTTAAGGAAGATCGTACTTTTCTCCCTGTGCCATTTGTTACTCTTCCTACAGATATTGTGATTCCAGTTGTTCAAAATAATATCCCCAATGTTCAAGAATATGATGATATAGCAGCACCATTGGTTATTGAACAAGAACCTGAACATATTCAAGATCAAAATGTTGATCAAGATGATGTTGCTGAAGTATTTCCATTGAGGAGATCTCAAAGAGCACGCAAATCCACCATTTCAAATGATTTTCTCGTATACCTACAAGAACATGAGTTTGATCTCCATGATAACGATCCTATCACTTTTAATGAAGCAGTCTCTTGTCCTTATGCTCCTGATTGGATAAATGCCATGCATGATGAATTAACTTCTATATCTGACAATGAAGTTTGGGATCTCATGGAGTTACCAGTTGGATGTAAACCCGTAGGGTGCAAATGGGTTTTCAAAACTAAATGCGACCCAAGTGGTAAAATTGAAAGGTACAAAGCCAGACTAGTAGCAAAAGGCTATAGTCAACGATATCCTTCTTGCTAGCAGTTGTGTTACCCTTTTGAATGAAACAAGACAAATGTTAAGTAGCCACTTTGATATGAAGGACCTTGGTGATGCTTCAGTTGTTTTAGGCATCCAAATCTTCCGTGATAGGTCACGTGGTGTTCTTGGATTGTCTCAAAAGGGGTATATTGAAAAGATTCTTAAGCGTTTTAATATGCACACTTGCTCCCCATGCGCTGCGCCTATTCAAAAGGGTGTAAACTCTCTAATTTTGAATGTCCTCAAAATGATAATGAAATTGCCGAAATGGAAAGAGTCCCATATGCATCTGCTGTTGGTAGTTTAATGTATGCTCAAGTTTGTACTCATCTTGATATTACTTTTATAGTTAATGCTTTGGGAAGATACTTGAGCAACCCAGGTTGCCCTGATGACCGAAAGTCTACTTCCGACTTAGTTTTTAAGATGGCAGGAGGAGCTATTTCTTGGAAGAGTATTAAACAAACTCTTACAACTACTTCTACCATGGAGGCAGAGTATGTCGCTTGCTATGAGGCTACTTGTCAAGCTATGTGGCTGAAGAACTTAATTTCTTATTTCAAAGTTGTTGAAAGCATATCTAGGCCACTTGTGATATTTTGCGACAATACTACTGCTGTTTATTTCTCTCAAAATACGAAGAGCTCATCTAAGTCAAAGCATTTTGACATTAAATATTTATTTGTGCGAGAGAAAATTCTTGAATTTCAAACTCGAATTGAACATCTTGCTACAGAGAACATGTTGGCAGATCCACTAACCAAGGGCTTAACTGTTGGAGTTTTTCAGAGGCATGTGACCCATATGGGTTTAGTTAAGTCATTTGATATCCTGGATTAGTGGAAGTCTGATTGTTATTTTTATTGATGTAATTTTTATGAGATATGTAATAAATGACGTCACTCTATAATCATATCTCTTATAGCATTTTATATGCATAGACCTTTATTGGATTACAAACTCTCAATTTATAATGTTAATCCATATTCTTCATTCTATGTGAAATGTAAGGTTTACCATGTATGATTTTGTTTGCCCTATCGGATTCAATTTCTGCATTGTTGAATTTTGTGTTTCTTATACTACCTTGATGACAAGTACTATTATAAATATTTGATATACTTCTACTACCATTCTTATATTATTTTAATATTTAATTAAAGTAATCCAAGTGGGAGATTGTTGAATATTTGGATTTACTTTTAATTAATTATTAAAATATAAATGTATATAGTATTAAATATTTAATGTTATTGTATTTGGTATTTATATTGGGCTTATTATGAACGGACCGTGATGAGTTGGACCGTTCTTATTAGTCGGCCCATTTGAGAGGTCCCTGCCTCCAGTGATGAGAGTATATAAGCTAACTATCTCATTAGGTTAACCACATTGAAAACTGAAAGAACGTTCCATCAGCGGCAGAGAACTCTCAAAACCTAATTCTCACAAATCACCACAAGTTTTTATGGATTCTTCTTCAACTATTCAAGGTACACAATTATGATGTCAATTAATACTGTTTAATAACATGCTATATTTCATATATGTAAAATTGGTCATCAATTAAAACGCTTCAGTCACATGGCACGAGAGAAAGCAGCAGCAAAATAAATAAAAATTGGACCCACCGCCATTATTTAAAACTCAAGAACTTCGAAAATACCATACACGAGGCGTGTCCCTGGGATAGGGATATTGTTTTGGTGGTCAATCTCTGTTCCATTCTGTTTTGTTTCACTTCATTCTTCTAAAATGTTCTCCTCCGAATTGCAGTATAGTTCAAAAACCCAAAAAATTCTCAATCGAAAAGTTCCAACAGAACCAAAGAAGACATACCAAGCTAGAGAGGGTATACTCCCAGGAAAGGAATTGCTCTACTTCGGTCTTTTAGCAGCTCCAGGTGATAGTTTGATAATCACAAAAATTAAAAATTAATTCCATTCTTTATTTTTGTTATAGAAGTAATTTCATTCTATGTCAAAAAACATACTTCATATTATATGCATGTGCTTTGTAAACATAGGAAGATAGATAGATAGATACTAAGTCCCACATCGGCTATAATGCAAGCTTACATAGCCAAATTACAGTATAAATGAGTGTAGAACGATGTTCCTTATGATGCATCGTATCCGCTGCACATTAGTAATTGTTTGAATGACTAGTTTCAAGATTTTAACTAATGGTATTTTGACAGGACAATCTTGAACTTTAAACATATAAATAGGGTAGTCTTGTAAACATGTTAACAAATTTAATAGCCAATTTGAGATCCCTGTGGTTAGCATTATAACTCTCGATTAATTCCTGAGTTATATTGTCTCACTTGGGCGATGACTACCCGCAATCGACATCAACTCACTATCCAAGATCTTGCTTCTAAACAGGATGAATTCAACCACCACTTGGATCAAATGGGTTCCAATTTGTCCCGATTGGACATTCTTGATGTCGGTATGGAGGAAATTTGTGCTTACATACGAGCTCAGAATGTGGCGGCATCAGAGGGCTCTTCCCTTCACGGTAATGGCGGTTCCTGCCATATCCCCATATCTGATGCTCGATCTTATGCTACTCGCCTCTTGAAAGTGGATTTTCCACATTTTGATGGCTCGAAGCTGAAGGAATGGCTCTATAAATGCCATCAGTTTTTCTCAATTGATGAAACATCTGAAGATACTAAGGTACGTTTGGCAGCTATTCACTTTGATGGTATTGCCCTACAATGGCACTTAAACTATATGTGAACCAAGTTCGATCTCTTTCCCCCTTGGTCCCAATACGTATCGGACCTTGCACAACGATTCAGTGACCTCTACGATGATCCTTTGGTGAATCTAATACAGGTGAAGCACACCGGGACTGTGACGGAGTATGTCAATGCCTTCGAATTGGCTCTCACCCAGGTATCTATCTTAACCGAGCATTCTCTGAGTATTTTCATGGCTGGTTTATCAACTGAAACCCAAATGCATGTACGTATGTTAAGTCCTTCCACAACATGCTGCACACCTTGCCAAATTATTTGAAGTTCTAAATTACCCAAATTCACACCCTATTTTAAACTCCCCATTACTACAAACACCTCTATTCCATTGGCCATCCCAAATCCCCCAACACCACACCACCAACCACAAATACTAATACCAAACCTTTAATAAAGCTACTTGGGAATTCTACTATGACTTGTTGCAGCAATATCTCAATTTCCACCCTTGAGGTCAAGGGGGTTCTTCAAGGGCAGGGTATTGTCACAGTACCACCTTAGTACTATTATAGTGCCTAAACAAATAGCATATATGAATTAAAACATTAGCTATATAAATATATACTAGTCTAGTACCTGTGAGCGACGCACAGGTGGAAATAATAGTTGAAAAAATTATGATTACTTCAAGAGATACTTTGCCTGAACATTCCAACCAATAAACAATACTAACCCCTGAAAATCTTGATCTTCACAAACTGAACAACAACAATCGGACCTCCCTCCACTGACTTACCAATAAGTTTTTTGATCTCGTCCACATACTCACCAAAGAGATCACATTCAACCTTTCCACTGCCAAGTTATATTTTCTCTACAGAAATTAAAACCAAACAAACAATCAACACACCTTTGATCGGTTAGCTCAACAACTATCATCTTCGTCACCTTACCATCCCTAACATATTCTCTCTCATAAGAGATACCACTCAAGAGACCAATCAGATCTACATAAACACGGTGTAGAAATATAAACCAACAAAAAAACTGCATGCCTTCTATAAATAAACATGACCAGCTACAAATTAAGCACAAAGAAATAGTATCACTACCAACTAAGTAATCATAATCCTTCGTGTGACTGGAGATCTCTAATATATATCAGTGAAATTGAAACCATGCAATAGAATCAAACCACTTTCATATGCCTGAACTGTGGTCGTCATCTGAAACATCAACTTATATTTATTATCCGTACTACTATAAGAAGTAAGAACCAAAGTTCGGCAACACAGTGAAATTTGATAGCTTGTAAACTCCCCCTTTAGATAACTTGTCCTGAAACCTATACAACAGTTACTTCCTATTGGTTGCGTGAATCCTATCCCCCTAGAACAAACACCAACACCCACAAATATTTTCAATTAAGCACATTGAGTCAGATAAATACACAAAACCAAACAATATACCTATTGCACACAACAACATATAGATCCCGAAACCTACTATGTCTAACCTCACTAAACAACCATACGTTAAACTATAATATGTGTATGTTTCTCATGAGAAGATCCCTGCTATCAATTATAAACAAAGTAACAAATTAAGGAAGTATATAATATTTCTCATCAACTAGTAATAATCCCTAAACAATTTATGTTCTTAAAATTGCTAGACAAAACATCATTTCCTGTTAGAGGATACAAGAATTTAGAAGTGAACTCGAGGGCTTAAAAAACTGGCGGATAGTCAATACTAAACCCTAAACCCTAATATTTTGTAGCTACCTTCGATCTAATCTTCAATCCACGTGCTAGAAGCGGCTCTATGAAACTTTTTGGTCAGCAGAAGCATACATGTGATGGAGTTGTTTGTCACCAAGCTCGAAATCTCCATCCATCCCACAACATGCAGCTAAAGTCATCCAAACAATTTTGTTGGGCTTCACAACAGTCATCTTTTCATTGATGAAGCGGTAGGCTTCTTTAGCAGTGGCAAAGATACCATGCTATTGTAGTGCATAACATTTGGTGCCATTCCTTACTCAGATTCCATCCGTTCAAAAAAATCATAGGCGGATGCTATGTTTCCGGTATTTTGGTCATTTAGGGGTGCAACCTCTCCTTCCCTTTGTTTCTGATTCTCTCTCTCAATCGCAGGTTGGTTCCTTTCTCTCTCTGTTACTTTGCGTGTCTCTGTTTTGGTTCCTTTCTCTATTTGTTTCTGCCTATTTTACTTCTTTGTATTCTTATTTAATTGATACTCTCACCCTTTCTGTTCTGCTCTGCCATATCTCTTTATTTATACTTCTTTGCTCTGCCTGTTTATGTGCACGCACAGAAATCTAGTGGTGGAGGAAGTGACGATGAAAACGTAGATTTTCATGATTCTTAACTTTTAATTAATTAAGCTGTAGATGGTAAAGTGTTTGTTTCCTTGAATTTTATTGGTATTATTTGCAAATATATTATATTTTGCTTAAGACTTTTGACTTTTATTTCAAATAATTTTAAGGTATATTAGTATTTTCATTGAGTATTAAATGTATTAGTGAAGAAGCAGATAGTTGTTGTGTGGGGGGCTTGTTTGGGTGCTTTTGAGTGGGTTTTTTAGTATGTTTCCTGATTATGTGTCTTATCTTTTTGGGGGAAGTTGGCTTGGTGCATTCTGCTTTTGGTTTGGGTCATTTGGAGGGGGTTTGTGTTTTTTTGTTTGTTTGCTGGTGTTGGTGTTTGTTTGTTTGTTGGTTTCTTTTTGTGGCGTTGTCGGTTTTTGTTCTTTGTCGGTGTTCAAACTCTCGTTGTACATTTGTTATCTGTTTCATTCCTTAATATATAATTTTATTTGCCATTCAAAGAAGAAAAAAAAAAGTGAAGCAGAGATACATACCACCCCATTTAGAACCCTGTTGTAAGCCTGCCTTGCCATTGATTTATGCGAGGATGAAATCAGCCATCCTAAAAATTAGGTTTTTGGCCACTTCAACCACTACACTTGGTGGTCAGCCCTAATAGCCAATCTATATTGATTGGGTTTGGCTTCGTATCATGATATTGACATAAATATATATTGTGAATATATGAATAATAAGACATTTCTTTATTAATTTTGTTTTGTTTCAAAATAATAAAGTCTCTATAATAGTTAGTTTGTTTAATGGAACATTAAGTATAACTTAATTGTGAGACCCCGTTGAACATAAGAAAACTATTCTTAAAGTATCTGTAGTCAAGCTTTATTGAGAAGTGGGATATCATTAAAGCATAGAGATTATTATGTGGATAGACTGATGATCACATCTTACAGATCATGGATAAAGAGTTATCAAGTCTACACATAGATATAAATATTAGGAGTAATATTTATATTGGATAGACCCACCATGAGAATACTACATAGTATAAGTTATGAAAAAGTGTCATAAGATATTCTCATAGTGATAGTGGTGCATTCCATCATTTGACCTGAAACCACTATGTACCCTAGATGTTGGAGTCGAGTGCTTTGTCACCATTCAAACGTTGTCTATAACAAGATAACTATAATGTTGGTTGATGGGTACTCCACGAATCATGTTGAGGGACATGAGTGACCTAGATGGAATTTGCCCCTCCTACATAACAGGAGAAATGTCTACGGGCCCAATATTGAACTAGGCAGGGGTGACATACTATGCCTTGTGTTCAATATAGACACGAGGGCAAAAGGGTAATTATACACATGAACATTATCACAGAAAGGTTTCATCAGATCACATGACATTCTCGTCACTTGGGTGGAAGTGATGTGTTGCTAGATATCGCTCACTGTTTATAATATTAAATATGTGATTTAATATTATTGCCAACGTTACGGGAACCTATAGAGTCACACACAAATGATAGATAGATGAGAGAAATAAATAAGTAAGACTTATTTATAAAAAATAAATAAGTGAGACTTATTTATAAAATAAATAAGTGAGAATTATTAGTAATTAAATAATTAAATATGACTTTATTATTTAATCTACGAAAAATAGAGAAATGCGGTACGGTGTACTTAAGTGTTGTCTTGCCGACCACACAAGTGATTCTATAAATAGAACCCTTGTGCTGAAGCATTACAAACTTTTGGTGGGTGCTTTAACCTAATTCACAAAAGTTGTGAAACCCTAGCCGCCGCTTTCTAAACATTCTTCTCTCTGAATCTCCGCTTTGCTTTGCTCGTGATCAGAAATATTTCTGCTACAAAGTTCTGCTCTTCAAGAGGTAAACACATAAATCTATTAAAATTTTGAAAAACCCCTCTTAAAATCCCTTCAGTCACATCACATAAGATTCCTTAATGGAACTGGTGATGGAATGTGATGAAAAGTTACAATGAACACTTGATATATCGTTTAAGTGATCCTAATTTTCTGTGGTTTGATGTTTTTAAGGTTTGAGCAATGGCGTTCTTTGGTAAAATGGGGAAGCTACTCAAGAATTCTGCTGCCAAGCAGATTAATTACGGTGTATCTTTGGTATTTCAAGCAACTAGATCCATGTCATCCGGAAAGCTTTTTGTTGAAGGTATGTTAGTTTATCTTGTTGAATTTTCTAAATGGAGTGTGATTACAATTTTTTAAATTTCAATCACAATGCAGGTCTTTCATATAGAACTGATGAAAATAGTCTCCGAAAACATTTTGCTCGCTACGGGGAAGTTCTTGATGGTAATTTACTTTCTGACTCTCACAATCACTAGTTTTTCATCATTTCAGGTAGAGTTTGTCAACAGTATAAAGAATTAGGGAGAATAACAAAAGACGTTTCATTACAATGACACTGACATAACATATCAAAGTAAAGTCACAAAGATAATATATAATAATACCTAATCAACTATACTACTAACTTAGAAACCTAAATGACCCAATAGCATAAGCCCAATAATTTATTATCTAGCACCTTCCCTCAAACTCACGATGCAACAACAGGAAACATCGAGAGTTTCTCAAATAAAATACATAATAATATCAACTCAAATACTAACCCTAAAGCTAAAGCTTACTAAGCTTTTAGCTTGTTACAAAACTAACCCTGAAAATAAACCGAACCAACTGATATCATAACCAACAAAGAGGAGCAACCAAAGAAGCAGCAGCAACTGAAGCGATGAAACCATATCCAACCAAATCGAAAAGAAGAAGCAGCAACTGAAGCAATGAAATCATATCCAACCAAATCGAAATCGAACAGAAGAGCCAATAGAGAGAGAAACAACCAAAATATTCAATTTATCTTCAATGAAAACTCTTCACAAATAAATTGCGAGCACTATCTTGACCCACCAAATTATCCAAAAGAAACACTGTAACATGGTGCTTCACAAACAAACTGTGAGCACTATCTTGACTCACCAAACAACCAAAAGAAACACCATAACATTGTGCTTCATAAACAAATTGTGAGTACATCTTGACTCACCAAATTATCTGAAAGAAACACCTTAACATGGTGCTTCACAAACAAATTGTGAGCACTATCTTGACATCACCAAACAACCAAAAGAAACACTATAACGTCGTGCTTCACAAATAGCCAAAGTAGCTACTAACCAAAACCAAATTAAGCCAAAGGAAACCAAACAAAACAAAACAAAAACAAACTAACAGAGAGAGTAAGAGAAACTAAATAAGGGTCTTAAATTGACCCAACCAAACCAAAGAGAACCAACTCAAGAAGAACATCAACCAACCAAGCCACACACGTTAATGATTATGAACAACATCAACCACAATTGTTCTTTCCTCAATTAATTCAACTAAGCATTGAACCATGCTCTATCTTAACTCACCAAAAAGCAAAACGAAACATATTCCGAGACTTTTGGTTTTGGAAACTCAATGGAAGTAACAAGTTGTTCAAGGAGGAGTGAACCACGCTCTTGATGTCATGTTAACAATATAGAGAATTAGAGAAAATAGCAAAGAAGGCTTGGATTTCATTTGAATGGATCGGCCATAACATATCAAAATGAAGTTACAAAGATAATACTAGACTACTAACTTAGAAACCTCAAGGGCCCGATAGCATATGCCCAATAACTTATTATCTAACAGAGGGAATATAAAAAAACATGCGTTACCACTTTTAAATTGTTTATGAATCTGACATAGTGAGCCAAAGCAAACTAGTATGATGTTCATTTTCTATATGATTTGATTGAGTGCTTACTTTGTTTTGATAAAATGAAATTTTTTAATTCAAAGTGAAGGTAACTTATTTATACTTGTGTACTCATAAACCGGACATTTTTAATGTTCTTCCAGCAAAGATCATCAAGGATCGTGAAACAGGCAGGTCCCGAGGTTTTGGTTACGTGACTTTTGCAACAACCAAGGAGGCGTCTGCTGCCTTTGAGATGATCAATATTTCCCTTCAGGCCATGAAAAACCAGGTATTATCAGTTTTTCCGATGAATCATCATCTTGCTAAATCACATAGTGAGCATGACTTCAAGCCTCCATTCAAGAATTGAGTTTTCATCACTTAATGTTTATATTATTTTATGAACTATGAAATAGTAAAATACCCTTTGTTCATATTGGAGGAAGTAATTGCAGTTATTTAGCCAAAGATAAGATAGAAATATTAAATGCATATGTGGCTGTGATATCCTTATTACCTGCATTATGGTATTCTCTTTGTTAATGATCTAAATCATCTGTTTTTATATTTTTTAGTTCTCTTCAGTAATATACTTAAAAAGGATAATATTAGAGAAACCATGAATTTTTTTTCAAAATGGAATCAGATTTCAAAAGCTTGACTGAGTATTTGAAAAATATACTCCCTCTGTCTTGTATTAATTGACATACTTGCTTGTTTTGTTTCTTGTAAGCATTGGTGTATTCACCATCATCGTAAAAATAGAATATAATAACTTGGGAGTGATGCACATGATATTAGTTAGATGGTAATATGTTTTTATTTTATTTTAAAGAATGACAATATTGTGGGACGGAGGGAGTAAGTTTTAGTATATACCAACTTATATTTATACTTGTATATTTAATCAATAAAGAAAGAATGATGGTACAAATTTTTATAAGGCAGTTGTATTACAATTTCACCATCAACTAATTGTTGATGTTTGTTTATATCGACTCATTTTGCTGCTCTTTGCAAAACTCAAAAAGCTGGCAATGTTTCTTGTAGCATCTAAAATTGTGTTGTCACAGGATCCTAATGGTCGGAGGGTACGAGTGAACTATGCTAGAGAAAGGTTGCGTCCTGGTGAGTTTTGTGCCTATAGTGTCCCAAGCAGCTATCACGGTAGCCACATCAAGATTAGTTACGCTGCTGATGGTGAAATAAGCAAAAGAACTAAGGATGGACCATTACGTTGTGATTATGAAAGAAACATAGTGATTGGTGATTTCCAGCTGCTGAATGCGCTGAATAGCATTTCAAAAGTTATCACGGTAGAGTAACATGTGGGACTGATGACATAATCAAGTGGGTTTCAAACATGGTGGAGTTTAACATGGGAACGGTTGATCCTTTCCCACTATGAAAAAAGTGACTTTTTGACCATTGATTTAATAATAAAAAAATTGATTGGTTAAGATCTAAGACTTGCTACGCTTTGTAAAATTTTTGGTTTTGCAACACCCACACACAAATCGAATATAGTTTAGTTTATTTGTTTGAGTTTTTTTTTTCCTGCCAAATACCACTTTTGGTCCTTTTAGTTTGACAGAATTTTCAAGTTAGTCCTTTAAATTTCGAAAGTTTCAATTAGGTTCTTTTAGTTTCACAGAATTCCCAAGTTAGTCCTTAGTTTCAAATATGTCATTTTAGTTGATAAACTATTTCACTGTTACCCTGCTATCAGTTAATAATTAACTGATGCTGATGTAGCTCTTAAGTTGTTGACTTGAATCGAAATGTTTTCTTTTGAAAGCTCTAGGGTGTCAAAATGCTATGTTTAATGGCCACAAATGATTTATAGTGCTAGAAAGACGACTATTTACAACAACAAATGCCTTTCTAGTACTATTAAACAGTATTTATAGTGCTAGAATGATCATTTGTGGCGATTAAATGTAACATTTTGACACTCTGGATCTTTTAAAAGGCAGTGTTTTGATCCAAGTCAACAAGTTTTCTCCTTGCCACGAATTTCCCTCTGACTGTCACACAAATAATACATCACACATCAATCAAATTAACATCAACATCTATCACACAACACAGTAATGGCTACATCTGCATCAGTTAATTAACTGACAAGGGTAACGATGAATAGTTTATCAACTTAGAGGACCTATTTGAAATTTAAGGGACTAACTTAAGGATTTTGTCAAACTTAAATCACCTAATTGAAACTTTCGAAACTTAAAGGACTAACTTGGAAATTCTGTCAAACTAAAAGGACCAAACATGATATTTGACTTTTTTTATTTTATTGAATGAGCTTTATTTTATGGGTTTATAGGAATCCGAAAGTAAGCCCAAAATTGAACCAACAGTCTATTGAAACCTCCATATGCAAATTTCAACCTCACCATATAACCAATTTTTTTTTTAATATTGAGTTAAACAAGTTTTTAGCCCTTATAGTACGTTTAAGTATAAACTATTATTAAAAATTATACAATGTTTGAGAATTTATTAATATTAATAACAAAAATCAATCAAGGTCAAGGTTGATGGTTACAAAATATGAGTTGGTGCTGAAAGATTGATGAAATATTGTTATAGATATTTTCAAACAAAAGATCTAATTGAGATTTTTTTTACCACATTAGATTTTATTAAGTATATCTTATTTAATTTACATTAGATAGATCCAAGAGTCGATACAAGTGGACTACAAAATTTTGATCTAACTTTCTACCACTAACTCTGTGCGTGAGAATTAGTATTGTCAAAATTGATTTTGATTGAACTGATTTCGAATAAAAATGAGTTGAGCATAAATTTGATTTATGTTTCGATTCCTTAACATAAAAGTGATTGTCATTTCATGATGTTTGGATAATTTAAATAAAAATAATTTTGAATGTGTAATTACTAAAAAGGGTATCAATACATATACTAAAATTAGATTTAATTTCTGTTTTATATTATTATTTAAATTTATTTTGAATTAATAAGTTCAATTATTTATAGAAAAAATTGTCATAAAAGTGGGTTTCGTAATAAGATAAAAATGGGTTTCCAAACTCAACATTGAAAAAAACTGAAATTCACTAATAAAGGTTTAATTGCAGTTTTAGCCTCCTAACTTTTCCAAAGTTGCGATTTTGGCCCCCTAAGAAAAAAAACTACAAAACAACCCTCTAAGTTTTGCAACTGTAACAGTTTTGGCCCCCCAGGCAACAAAAAAAAAACATGTGGCACCTCACTTAGGGTGCCACGTCAGCGTAGACCGAGTCAATATCAGCCTTGGGGGCCAAAACTGCCACAAGTGCAAAACTTAGGGGGTTGTTTTGTAGTTTTTTCTTAGGTGGCCAAAATCGCAACTTTGAGAAAGTTAGGGGGATAAAACTGCAATTAAGCCTAAAATAAAATAGGTAATTGAAACTCAAACAAAATTAATCTGCTAACTCACTACAAGAAAACTATAAAATCGAAGGTTGTCAAATGAAATGAAAATAAGGATAAACGAGTGCTTCATTGTTCTCTCTACCACTAACCATCGTATTCCACTATCACCAAAACACTACCGTCACCACCACCACCCTCCTCTCCTGCAAGCACAAACACCACCACCACCACCACCACCACCACCACTTTGTTCTTTAAAGAAGGACAAATAATTCCAATTTTCGGTTCAAGGTGTGGGATTTTTGGTAAACAAGAGATGGTCGATAACAAATATCTCTTTAGCATAGGAACAAATTAGTTGTGTAATATGTGATTGTCATTGAAGTAGTGAAACTGAGTTTCTTGTTTCTGGTGTTTGTTTGAAACTGAGTTTTTAAAGAAGAGAAACACGTGGGTGAGTGAGTGAGTGAGTGAAGGGTATTGAATTAGTGATCTGTGAAGTATTGATTTTTAGTGGTTGAGTATTGTTTTAGATGGGAGGTGTAATTGAAAGTATAATTTAATATTCCATTTAATCATCAAACAAAAAATTCCTTTTGCAACCTGTTGATTGTCATTTGGAGGTTAAAATTCACCTTTTTTATGGTAGGAAATGATTAACTTTTTCCATGTTAAACTTCACCTTTGTTTACTTTTTCCTCTTTAGTTTTCATAACTTTATTGTTTGGCTTCATTTTGATGGTTTGTTAGCTTAAAAATTAAGAGTTTTTTTAGGATTGATTGCAACTATATTTTTTTTTATATAATTTTAGGCTTAATTAATTATCTGGTCTCTTAACTTAATTCTTTGTTTTAAATTGATCCTATAACTATAAAAAAATCTCAAGCCAGTCCCTTATCTCCTCTTCGGTTAATCAATTTAGTCCTAATTAGTTAATTTTAACATCAAATGTTTAAGATGAACCAACATTAAAAGCGGTCCACCGTAAACTTTATTGATTTTTCTAGTTTTAACAAACGAACAGCAGTCTATCTGCTATCCTACTTCTCATCTAGTCTCTTTATATATAATTTTTATCTGCTTCCGACCCCCTCTTGGTATCAGAGCCTGATGGGGAAGTAGGAATGTGTTATTAATTTATGAATTTCTATTTATTTATGTAAGTTATTCTCTACGGATGATCTAATTTATGATGTTTAATCAAAACTACTATTCATTATCCTTATGGGTAAGGTTTAAGATTTGGATATCTGAAACAACTGTAGCGATAAGTCCCCTTGTTGGGCTATAAGTCTAAACTTTATTGTTTTGGATAGTCAAATCTAAACTAGCTTTTTAACGTCGTTAGTATGTTTT
>Ga0228711_1007061_pt1 | contig 16436 bp, 13 predicted proteins | sample MedpolnodulmetaG_2_FD_177996 | JGI IMG/M metagenome (GOLD analysis project Ga0228711, IMG submission 177996) | Root nodule microbial communities from Medicago polymorpha collected in Santa Monica, California, United States - brown nodules | ecosystem: Host-associated > Plants > Roots > Nodule...
ACATAGGGGCAACATTCAAACAGAAGGGGTGAGATTTCACATTCAATAATAATAAGCATATAATTCATCAACGGAATCTAACAACCTAAACAACAATAATGAACAACAATAATAGTTCACATATACTCATTATCAGCAATGTTTCACATATGCTTCATTTATTTTCACTTAGCATTTAAAACACAACGACAACAACAACTACAACTACAACTCAACATTGACGACAATGCAACGACGCAACAACAACTCGACTATGCAGTATGCATGTGCTACCAACCAACGTGTTGGAGGAAAAAGCTCTTCAAGCAACGCTGGAGTAATAAACTCCTAAAAATCAACGCTGGAGCATAGCTCCTAAAATCAACACTGGAGCAGTAAACTCCTAAAGGCCAGCTAGAGCAAATAACTCCTCAAAGACAACGTTGGAGTAACAAACTCCTAAACACAACGCTGGAGTATAAACTCCTATAATCAACGCAATATGAATGATTAATATTCAACAGGGCATGAGCCCCCAACTTTATATGAGTATGCATGGACTCAACAACTTAATCAACAACAACGTACAACATCAACGACTTGACGACATCAACAACATTGACAACGTTAACAACAACGTAAGACATCAACGACAACGTCAACAACAACGTACAACTCCAATATTATAATCTCATAGATATTCATCAAGTTAATTCAACATATAAACATTCATGTAATAATTCATCATTTAATTGCAACATCATAAAATCATCAACATATACCTTCATGTAGCAATTCATCAATCAAGGTTATTCATGACAAACCAAGTTAGACTCATCACAACATAGGTTAAATACTCTTAAACACTATAATTAAACTCACAATACACAAGCTTTGAAGTTTGGAGACAATCCACAAGTTTTGAGTTGACTTAGAAATAGTTATGTCGGATTTTCATAAAATTTCACTAAGACCTCCTTGGAGTGTTTTCATCATAACTCAAAAACCAAAAATCATTTTCACGTCAAACCAAAGTCATTGGAAAGCTAACAAAATTATCTAAAACTTTCATGTTTACACCAAAGGCTAGTTCAAAACAGAAAAGGGCGAAAAATGTGGATGTTTTCCAGATTGGCCTGACAGAAAATCGGGGGCCGAATTGCAACATTCGGGGCCCGATTTTTGCCGAACCAAACTGGAAAAACGCTCAGAAAATCGGTGGCCGAGTTTGGCAGTTCGGGGGCCGATTTTGGACTTTCCAACAGTTCAAAAATCAGTTTAACAACGCATTTTTCACTTAAGAATCACTCTTAAATCCCAAATTTGATAGGAAACATTACCTAAGATTATTCTACAACCTAAACATCATTTATCCATGAATTCTACGGACCTTCTACACTCTTAACAACCAATTCTACAGATTTTATCATCAAATCCGGTTTTAAACCCTAATTCTCAATTTCACATGAACAACAACAAAACTACATGCTAAATTCAATTTCATAATTATACCATTTAAGATTAGAGAATATTAGTCCCACCCTTACCTTAGATTGGTGATTGCAAGACTCTACAGGTTCTCTCTTCTCTTGGTTCTCCTCTTTTTATCCAAAAGCTTATCCTAATTTGTGTCTGGCTCTTAACTTTTATATCTCACACCCTCAACATATTTTCCAACTAAATCCACGTATTTTCTAACTACATCCACACATATTTGCTAACTACATCGACATATTCTACTAAAAAAATATAAGTCATATAAAAGACTCTAAACAACATAAATCAATCATAAATCATATAAGTCATATAAAAGACTCTAAACAGCATAAATCAATCATAAATCAACATAAATCATACAAGTCATATGAAAGACTCTAAACTCAACCAAAAATAATTAAACAATAAATTGGGGCGTTACAAATATTAACACAAAAATCAATGCAATAGAGAGATAAAGTAAAACATAATTTGAATATGAAAGAGAAAGTTATCGCATAAATTATCATAGGGTCATGTTAACTTGTGTCCTTAGGGCACAAGTTAAGGAACTTAAAATAGAATTAAATAATAAATTTTATATTAAAAAACTAACTTTTAAAACTTTTAAGACATTGAATGCACAATTTTTAAGAATTTTTTTTTTATATTTGATTTCTTAACTTCTACCCTAAGAGTACAAGTTAACATTTCTCATTATCATAAAATGATTAAATAATTATACAATTATCATTTCTCTTTCAAAAATGTAAGGAATTAACTACATTGATCAATATGATCCTTCCATGTGTCAACGATCCACTTTGGTCTAAAATTCAAACTTTGAGTTAATGAAAAAAGTGTGCTAGTTTGCTTATGTAGAATGTTTCTTCTAAATGGTCAATATTTTTATTTTTTTGACAAAACAATAGTAATAATAATACATTTTTTTTAGAGGAAAACAATATTATTATTTTTAGGAATTACTCCCTCGATCGATTTTTATAAACACATCTTCTATGAGTGAAAATGGTATTTACGAACAGGGACGACAAAAATAGTTGTTAGTATTATATTACGAGTAAAGATTAAATTCTCGATTTTTTATCACTCCACCTTTTAAACCATTGGACGTCATCCTTAAATAACTTTGGTTTTGTAGAATATATTAGTATGCCTCCCGTTTTGATAACATAACTATAAGAATTGACCTAGCTATAATTTGATAGCCATCAAATAATAATCCAAATTCTAATACCAACAACTTGTTTACACACTTATATTCCAAGGATATAGGGCACCCATGGTTGACCCGACCAGAGGAGATTAATTATACGGGTGTTTGAAGATCGGAATTTCATGTAGAAACTCACTTTGAACTCAAAGCTACAAACAACTACGGTAGTAGAGTTGGGCTAACATGAAGTAAATAGATACATACTCCCTCTCTTCCATAATAACTGAGCCAATTACAAAAAAAAGTGTCCCAAAATAATTGAGTCAATTCACTTTCAAATACAATATTAATTATTTTTTCTTCTTTAAAACTTTAATTAATACTACGTTCACCACTTTCAATTCAATACATTCCACTTTGCATTTATGATAGTAGAGAATGCACAAATACTTAACAAAAACACTTAAAACTATTTTTTCTCTCTCCTTCATTTATACATGTTTCTTAATAAGTGTAAATGAGTTTTTGGCTCAGTTAAGTTGGGACGGAGGGATAGTTAAAAAAATGAAGTAAATAGATAAATGTTTACTTATAAAACAATGATCTCATATTTTAGAAGACATTGTTTATATTAAATTAGACGATTCACTTCATCAAGTTAATCTCAACCTTTTAAAGCCCAATAAACCAAGTTAGATTCCTCTTAAATTTCTCTCTATTTTAGATCTTCTGCCATTTATTTTTACAAATGGAGAAGATCCTTGCTCCATGCAATCCATTTCCCCTGGGATGATCTAACAAGGTTAAGTGAATTATTTTTATTAAAAAACAAAATTGGTTACGTGGATTATATGAGGACTTGCACGTGAAACATTAAAAACAGAAGAAACCCAACGTGAAAAACAAGACCTATGAAAGGCTCGATGACGGTATAAAAGAGACCACTACCACTCGCTTTGGCTTATAAATAAATTCAATCACCACTAATACCTCAATTTCTTTCACTCCCATTTCCATTTAATTTTCCCTAGGACCAAGCCAACAAACAGACACCGTTAAATTGACAAAACTTAGACTTCAATATTCCAAATTCCAAATTATTCAAACCTCATTTTCAATTCCAACATCAAAATCAACACTCTACAAATTCACACGCTTCTTTCCTTCACATCACTCGTTTTACCACCACACTTTATATTTGGCCTCTAGATTCCCCATATAACTCATTGGCTCTTCCTAAACTCATTTTTCAATTAATCTATTCCAAATAATTCTCCAACACAAACACAATACCTAACATAAACCAAAACCACTCTAATTCTAATTGGTTCCTATTCATATTTCTTCTTCATAGAATCAAACCCAAACCCATAAAAACAAAACCCTCTTCTTCTTATCTTCTTTCTACCCTTCATGTCTTAATCAAACACCCCATATCTTTTTGTCTTTCTCTTCCTCTTCCTCTTATTTTTCACCAATTTTGTCATCTTTTTAATTTATTTTTCTAATATTCCACAGCTCCTTCTTCCACCACAAACCCCTTTTAACTTTTTCTTCTTAGTTTCCTCAGAACTCATTCTATAACAAAAAAAAAATCAAATTGAGGGTACCCTTTAGTTTATTTCACCCTCTTAAAGGGTTTTGAAACTTTTTCTTGGTACAATGGAAAACCCTGCAATTTGGGGTTTTTATGCAACGATGTTTATGAGTCCTATGTTGTTAGTGTTTTTCTTAGGCGTTATTGTTGGTTGGTTATGGAAACCTAAATGGATTACTTCTTTGGCTAAGTCTTTTGATTTAGCTTCACCAATTTCAGATTCTCCTATATTTTCGCCATTGAAATTCTATTCTTCTTTATCTCCTTGTGTTAATTCTTCTATTACAATACAAACTCCAAACCCTGATTCTTTGTGCATCAATAAAGAGATGAAGAAAAAGGGTTCCTCTTCTTCTTCACCAACCAAATTTGATAGTTCCACAAGGTAATTTTCCATTAATTAAATAAATAAGTCAATTGTGTTTATTTAAAGTTTATGTTTTTCTGTTATTGAGGAATTAGGTAGATGATTTTTGATTTGTTAATTGCCACCCTTTGGAATTTTATATATTGAATATTACTTAATTTATGAAATAACAATTGAACTAATCCATAATTGGTCTATGATTGTGCTTTATATTTGTTTTTTTTATCCTTAACTACTAGTGAAATTGGGAATTAAAGATAGTAGGATAAAGCTAATTTGGATATTTTGCTAACCAATTTTGGATAAGTTTGAAAATTTGGGTTGAATGGGTGGTTTCATAAGTTTGAAAATTTTAGTGTTGTTTGAATGTTTAATTGGCTATGGTATGTTATTGACTTATTTTTTACTTTGTTTAACTTTGCAGTTCTCACAAATCCGGTGAAGATACTTCTAATGGTGTTACAATCGATGATTTACATCATTTATACAAGCTTGTTGAAGAGAAAGATGGAGGTCTTCCTTGGATACAGATGATGGATAAATCTACTCCGACTATGAGTTACCAGGCATGGCGTAGAGAACCAAAGGTATGATACGATAGAAGGTTTCTAATTACTTAAATGAATTTCCTTCTATTGAGTTATCTTCAAAATCTTTTGGTTTATTCAAATTACTGATTTTTGTATTGTTGATTCAATAGGATGGCCCTCCCCAATATCGAAGCAGTACTATTTTTGAAGATGCAACTCCTGAGATGGTGAGGGATTTATTCTGGGATGATCAATTCCGACCTAAATGGGATGATATGCTTGTGAACTCGACAACATTAGAAGAGTGTCCTACTACTGGAACCATGAAAGTGCAATGGATACGAAAGGTGTGAAACCTCTTTACTTGATTTGATTTATACATTTGAAGTGTCATTCTTTGCCGGTTTTTTTTATCTGTTTTCATGTGCTTATGGCTATTATTTGTCTGTGGTACAGTTCCCCTTCTTCTGTAAAGACAGAGAATACATTATCGGGCGAAGAATATGGGAATGCGGGAGGTCCTACTACTGTGTCACAAAGGTACTTGAAGAATGTTCACTTTTTTTTCTTCAATAGTTGAAGACATCGATTGAGGATGGTTAAGTTTTACACTGTATATTTAGTGTTTTGTTCTAATATTTACTTTTCTTCCTTTCAGGGGGTAGATTGTCCTTCAATCCCAAGACAAGACAAACCTAGACGTGTAGATGTGTATTACTCTAGCTGGTGCATTCGAGCAGGTTTGTTTTGATAACTTTTATCAGTTGTGTAATCTGTGTAAGAGATTAATTTTGATGAGTACACAGTTTTAAATTGTTAATAAATCACAATCGGTCATGTGTGATTTTTGAAGTAATTATGATTATGTCATATGATTTGACGATTACAATTGATAGACAGTGTAAAATTGTTTTGAGCTGATCATTCATTCACCGCTGGACATGTTATATAGGCTTATAGCTGATCAGTGATCATATATTTTTTTTTTTACAGTTGAATCAAAGAGAGATAATGGTCAACTGACTGCATGTGAAGTTTTACTCTTCCATCATGAAGAAATGGGAATTCCATGGGAAATTGCAAAGCTTGGAGTGCGAAAAGGCATGTGGGGAATGGTACAAAAGATTGAGCCCGGTCTGCGCGCTTATCAAGAAGCAAAAGCTTCTGGAGCTCCACTTTCTCGTTCTGCTTTCATGGCCGGTGTCAATACAAAAATAAGTCCTGAGTACTTGCAATCCATCGGATCCTCTGATGATGAATCGTTACAAACCGAAAGTGCGATCACTTCTGACGACAAACCAAAGGGCATGACTGTACCGAAGATGCTAGTCATTGGTGGTGCTGTTGCTCTTGCTTGTAGTCTTGATAAAGGATTGGTGACCAAGGCTGTTATATTTGGTGTTGCTAAAAGATTTGGATTTGCTAATTTGGGTAAAAGATAGTAGAACTAAAGGTGGAATCAATCTCTTGAAGGGATTTGGATTTGTTGTCGTCACAAATTTTTGCATCCAAATGCGCAATACATTGGTTGATGTGGGATCAAGATCGGGCGGTGCAGAAAGCAAGCAGATTTTGTCAATTTTTTTAAACTATACTATCGAGTTTGAAATTTAGACCATCGGATCTTGATCTGACAGTCACTGATGTGCTGACTACGTGAAGCATGCAATTTGTGACTACATGCAATCTATGTCCCTCTTGAAGCCATTGTTTTGGATGATCCACGTTATCCATTATAGTTTCCTTCTTATTACAAAATTTGGAGGCTCCTTTTTTTGGCTAATTGATCTATAATTATAAAAAAAACCAAATCTTGGGGAATGAGAAAGTTTCGGCTTGTTGATTTGGGAGAGAGGGTAGTTGATTTTATTTAACTTTGTTTTTATTCTTAAACCATGAGTAGGTCAAAACCACAGAATTTCTAAACTCTGTGGTTGTACAAAACTCTAGCAATAAAAGTAATCTATTTTTGTTACTTCACATCATGTATTGTAAACATTCACATGGTAAAGTTCCTTCAAAAAAAAAAAATGGTAAAGTTGGCTCAATACATGTATGCTACAATTGCAATAATCGATAAATTCTACTTTGTTCTATTTACTAAATTTAACTTGCATTCTCAAACTGAGGAAACTGTTATTAGATTGTTGTTTAAATGTGGAAACCCTTTATCACTTTTGTCATGTAGAACATATCGTTTGGGGTAACTGTGGTCATGTATTTGACGTGACATATTTCATATGATACGCGTTTAATTGTTTAAACCATACGGTTTGATGTGAAGTTGGCACATAAAATATAGACACGTTGGAAATGAAATAAGAATAAACACGCAAAAAAATGGATCTATATCAAACTTAAAAGCAATTTCAATGATAATAATGGATCTACATCAAACTTAAAAGCAATTTCAATGATCATTGAAGTCCAAGCTCCCAACTCAGTTCAATCTCTAGAGGATTCATGTGATATATTTAGCATCTACCCTAGAGTAAAGATAAACACTTTCTCAACCACACACTCTTTGTACGATCTACAATAGGGACACCTTGCATGTGACTCCATAAGTTGATTGTACTCTTTCTTCAAAAAAAATAAGTTGATTGTACTCATCGGTTATGTGGTCTAGATGAACTCCAAGTGAGTGATGGAATTGAGTACCAACTTAAGGCAATCATATATTGACAAGAATGGGGACATCACTATCATTTTTCTTCTTTTTGAATTCTTCCTTGATATGATTTTTTTTTAATCTTCGTATGATCGATTGTTTTGCTCTCTATACATTTTTACCTGTCTTAGTTCTTGCTCTCCATACATTTAACTCTCCATGTTTAGTGCTATGCATAGATCTGAAATTAAACAAGGGACGTTGTTCACATGTTAATGTTTTGGTTCTACGATGATAAAAATTACTTCTTATTAAAAATTGGTTGAAAGTGAAATGATTTAACTTCGAATCATTTATGCAAACATAAATTAAACAATAAACCTTGTTTTAAAAATTAATTCTAGAGTCTAAAACACAAAATTCTCTAACTTTAAAATTTATCTATAACATGGAGCACAATCAAGCATGCTAATTTACGTCTTTAGAATCGATTTACCTCTTCTAAAATTGAAATCAAACATAGACAAGTCATATTGGTTATTGGTTAAAAGATTAATCGTTTTTTTTTTACTTTGAATCAATCATATTTATCTTTTTAGACCCAAACTCACTTGATGACCTGGTCATTTTCTATTCATTTTTAAACTTTTGATTTTAATATGAAATAGTAGTACTTTGAACTCTTCCATACTTTTCTTTTGAAAGAACCATTCTTTCCACAATTGCCACTTTTTTACTCATTTTGATATTTATACTTAGTGTTACCAATTATTTGGGGTTATATCTACTATTTAACAGTGTTACTTTACTTTATATAATAAAAATTTAAATTGATTTAATTATTGTTTTGAATCACTAACGAATGGACCTCTTTAGCTTAATGAGAGTTTGACCTACTATTTTGGATTTTATGTGGGAATTTAGAACATGACAACGTTAATTGTTTAAATATTAGCTTCAAAAAAAATATTATCCTCTTTTTTACTTTTGCTCCAAAATCATCATTTGATAATTACAATGAAGGTTTTCCTTCAAAAATGGAATTTTTGCTCTTAATCCCTTAAAATATGTCACATTTTTATCTGCCATTTCTGAAAATGAGTCAATTTTAATCTTTGTGGCAAACTGTTTGTCTAACCGTACCTTGCAAGCATTTTCTTTGTTTATTCTTCTCAATTTACGAATGTGTCAACTTTGATTCTTATAGATATATGAAAATGTCGCTGGGAATTAAGTTTATATACAAGAGTAAATTGTGAAATATGAATTCTTGTTGCACAGCATAGAATATGATATGTGTTAACTAAATTGAAGATAAAAAACGAGGCTATTTATGTGGGGAGGAAATCCAACAGTATCGCTAATTAACAAAGATACAATTAAATTAACCATGCTCCAAAGAAATCAATCCATCACAAAGGTTTCAAAACAATGCAAACCATCAAGCTGTGGTGCAAATTTTGGATTTTGAGTGCTCTTCCAATGATCTTTCACTTGTGGCATCATTTTTTCATTAGACACCGAAAACTCTTTTTTGATTTCCTACAGATGAAACATGTTGAAATTCAGGTATGTAAAACAATGCATACACAATTATTTTTTCTATAAGCAATACATATAACCATTTCATACCTTAACATGGTTTCTGTCTAAGAAATAAAATCCAACAGCAGCAGCAAGAGCAGGCACAGCTACATAAATATTTCCCATAGCCATATTGTTCCCCTTAAGTTAAATTAACATTTAACCATTTAGCAACATTGATTGTATTTGTATGTATGGCAAGGGTAGACAGAGAGAATATGCCTTGGCAATGAAGAGAAGCAAACATACAAAAATGGCTAGTAAAGTTGGGTTAGCAGCATTGCCTTGAACCATGAGAAAGGGAAACTTGAAATGAAAGTAAACATAGGAACTGATGCCAAAGAGAACCTTCCTTTATTTCTATGTTACTGCTGTAACAAGCCACTATTTTTCCCAAGCTTTAAGAAATCACATTATTACTTTTTATTTCATATGAATTTAAGTCCATCCATTACATCCTTAGCTAAAATTGGTAGGAATATGTACACGAACATTTAGAATATAAACTGTGCACCTTTTGAAAACAGTCTTGTCATGTCTCAGCCAAAAATGGGTGGTTATAATTTCTTTTGTGGTATGGTGGTGTCTTGAAGTGATGAGATAAAAATTCAAGAGGAGCTACATCATTGGTCGGAGATGCTATTATGGTATGCGTGTGATAGTCACATCAAATTGGTTATGAAAAAATAATATGTGGGCATCACTACACAATACACACAGTTTGGTAGCGATCAAAACACATACATACATTGCATGTGATTAGTTGAAAAAATGACTGAAAAGAAACTTCAGCACATGCATCATATGTTACGCGCTGTTAGTATCAAATATAGTAAGAAATTTTCAAACAAAATATTTGTTGTGGATGATGAATTGAACTCAGGTTGAAAATTAACAGTGAATTGTGAAATTGTCTCGATTGCAATCAATCAATAACCCTAATCCTTTATTTGATCAATTTGTGAAATTAGTAGAATTAAGGAAATCAAAGACACAAAATTTATTAACCCAGTTCGGAGCAATTTTCTTCTATGCGTGGACGTCAGAATCCAAGCGAAAAATTCAACTATGAATCAATGTTTATAATGATGTGGAATCAGAAAGCTTGACATTCAAAATCTCATCAAGCACACCATATTTCCTCTTGTTTTTCACTCTTTTTCTCTCTGTTTGTTCGCAAAATGAAACCGATATTTCATGATGCATTCAGCATCCTATAGGATAACTTCTAGCTCAAGCTACCTAGCTCTAAATGTCTCCAAGGTAGTCCGAAGAAGTTGCAGAGAAAGTTGGGCCTAGAAATCAAAAGCCTAGTGATGAAAGCCTATAAAAACACTATTTTGTAGCAAGACAATAAACAAATTTCCACCGTGATACAGAGAAGCATGTTGTGAAGACTTCAACATTTCGAATTTTAAACCAATACAATCCTCTAACCTTCATTGATCCTTAGCAAGTCCAAACTTTAGTGATACACTGAGTTCTTACTCAAATGTACAACACTTTGACTGTCAAATTGAATGCATGGTGTGGAGCGATCAACTAGTCCCAATTCAGATAACAATCCCTTGATCCATAGACCTTCTTTTACAGCATCAATGAGAGACATGTATGAGTGGCGATCGGTGATGGTAAAAGTGATAGTTGATGGTCTGAGGTGAATAGAGTGGTGATCGATGGTGGTTGACGTGGTGATCTACCATTGTCGAAAATGGTTAGAGTGGTGTCATTTTTTAGATCTAAGGTGGACAAAGTGGTGATGATCAATGATCCGTGGTTGGTCGGAGTGGTCAAAATGATAGGAGGCTTCCTCTTATTGAAATTTTGAAACCGTTTGATTCAATTAAATAATTGAGGTTTTAAATTCGATGTTAGACCACGACAACACTGGCGAAGTAGAAGTACAAGCACGATAATAGTTAACAAAAAGAATGCTATATTGTTTCAATTATACATGCTATTGCTAAACATAATTTGAAGTATCTGATACATTACAGTAAAAATAAATGAATCGAATTACACATTATTTGACTTTAAATCCATCACTCAGAAGGTACTATGAATTCAAAACAGTGTAGGCCATCCAACTCCGGCGCGAACCTTTGTCTCGAAGGGGCCGGGATTTGCTTGTCTCCACTAGGTGCTGATGTTTTTGGATCTTTCCCTGTGGTTTTGGATTCAGTGGCTTCTTTATTGGGCTTTGAATTTACATCCTTTGTGGGGGCAAAACCCAAGGAAAAGCTCCATTTCTGGGCCTGTGAGATTTCGAAGTGGCTGAACATAGACATAAACATGTTTCTTTGTTTTGTTTGTTGTGTCTGAAAAAAAAAGTTTTGTTTGTTGCTTTTGAAAATAAAATGATATATGAATATATGTTATAGTTGTGTTGGATATGCAGAAATGATGAGAGGATTTATAGTATTGAATTGAAACAGATGAGGATGAAGAAAGTGGAAGAGTCGTGGAAGGAAGACTAATTTGGAATTTTCATGAACTTTCCAAGTGGTGTTCATGTATGAACTTTGGACTCGAGAAGTTTCTTCCACTTACGCGTTGAACAACCACTTACGCGTTCAACCCTTTTTTTTTGTTTGGTTTTAAGTTTTTTTTATTCGTAAGCCAAATTTGATTGATTCAATTGAATATTCATTCAACAACTTTCTTCTTGACCATATACACTTTTTAACCAAAAGGGATTGACTTTGTAGTTTAAATGTGTTTTTTATTCTTAAAAAAAAATTGTTTTTTTTTATTACATGTCGCTTACTTGTGTTCTAAAATACATGTTAAATAATTTAAAAGTAGAAATATAAATAATATTGATAAGAACAATTTTTGTACTGCTACAAATTTGAATATACGATTTTAACATAATTGCTATGTGTAGATCATTAACATGGATCTTTATATTTCATCTATGTTATAATAAACTCCACTTTTCATGAAAAAAAACATGTATCTATATCCTGCTTTTGGACAACCCTCTCTACAACTAAGAGATCCATTCGAAGAACATGGGGACTAGTTCAAGTAATGAGCCTCCAATCTCATAATATTGAACTATAGGGGGTTCTCTAAAAAAGATAGCAAAAAATGATTCCTAAAGTTGAGACTAAGAGGAATGTATAAACCATTTCATCTATGTCATAATGAACCCCACTTTTCATGCAAAAAAAAATTGATTTAAAATTGTTTACACCTAAAATTAAATAATTTAGTAGTTCTTGCAAAAAATAATATAGTAGTTGAAGAGCAAAGTTTCTTCCTCAACGTAATCTCTTAAAAAAAAGTTATTGTTGAAAGTTGTTAACTGATATATTGAAAAACTTTTAAATTCAACAACAAAAATAAATGTTATTTTCAATTTTTCAACATGACAATACTTTTTTTTTATTATTAATTGTATCATCTAATGGTGTACATTACTCACAAAACATTACATTTCATTTAGTATTTTATGATAGTGAAAAATACATAAAAGTTTAATTATTATTCTCTTTCATATCTATTTATGGTATTTTAACATGTGTGTAAAAATCTCAAATGAAGTTCATTTTGAAATGAAGAAGTATGTTTATTGTTCTTATAAAATACTCTCACCGTCCTAAATTATATGTTTTGACAATTTCAAATAAATTAAGAAATATAGTTAGTTTTTCATTACAAAGAGAAATTTTGAATTACTCTACAAAATTATCCTTCATTAATTGCATGAAAAATAAAATTTAAAATAAAAAAGTTTGAGCATGTATCCTTTACTTTTGTCTTGTTTGAGATAATAAGAAATAAAGAGTTAGAAAAGAGAGAAGTAGAAGAGAAATAACAAACTTCTCTTGCTTTGGTTGAAAAGAAGTTGGGAAGAGAGAGTAAAGAGGGGTGGGTCCGATATATTTATGTTTTCGCCTCAAACTATAGAAGAAATTGTGAATCATGGCAAGAGAAAAATGGTACACACCAAACAATTGAAGCTGTATGGTTGATGAGTTTCACCAAGGACGAATCGTTCAGGATAACACGAATTCAATTTATAGGTGGAACAATTTTTGATCAGACTATCCTTATTTCACGACCGAACTCCTGATTACTATGACCGAACTCCGACTTGCACAATTTTGGCTTTTTATGTGCAAGCATTGGACAAAGTCTAAAATCAATGGATCACCAACCTAAGCTCCAAGTTAACATTTTAAGCTCTCTCAATCACAGGTTCTCATCAAATTGGTCACTCACCTCATCTGTCCATTAAAAACTAAGTCCTAGCATAGACTTGTCAATAAAACCTACCTCTCTTGTGAAAGCCAACATGACTCAAAAAACACTTTTCATGAGGTTGTAATATGGGATCATGTGTTGTTAGGCTTCAAGGTGGGATGTATCAAACAATATAATGTTTCTTTCAAATATTTCTTTTCCTTCTTTTGAGCCAAAGATGAATTTTTTTATATGTTCGTTTGCGTAGATTTATACTCTAATAAAGGTACTCAAATCGACGAATTTCAAGCAAGTTACGGGACCAAGGAAATACTTTATTTTTCATGGCTTGAATGGGGCCACTAATGGATAACAACAAATTAAAAGGTCTTCCTTAAAATTAAATAAAAATTAAAAGGCCAAAAATCTTTGAGAAATGAATATAATCAGTTTTTTTTTTTTTTAGGAAAGTCAATTTCTATACAGAAAAATGAATATTTGAGAATTTTCGTGAACTAAGGTGGGACACAGCTTCCTTTATGAGCTCATTCTTTTCAAAGTCCTCTTCATCCATATGTTGCATTTAGAGCTCTTCACCTTAGAGACCCCAAGAATGACAACCCAAATTTCTATATAGTTTGATATGCAAATCTTATGAACTTTAAAAGGGTTATACCACTTTCTCTTTAAGGTGCGTTTGATTTGCTAAAAAATAAAGGACAAGACAAAACAACTTCAGTTGTCCAGTGTTTGATTTATAAAACTGTTTCAGGTACAGGACAAACTGGAGACAAGGAACATGACAAAAACTAATATTTTTGTCTCTCACCAAACCACATCACAACTTTTTGTCTTACGCACAGGCCGTCTAAAATACCAAAATAACATTTTGTCCCTCAAAAATCGTATAAAACAAAAAATTATTCAATGCCATAAAATTTTGTCCTGTGCTGTTCTCTCTTGTATTTTGATGTTCTTTCTTGTACTGTTTTGTATAATACTTGTTGTTTTGCAAACCAAACGCATCTTAGATTAACAATTTTATAGAATAAGTTTGGGAATTTGAAATTTTTTGAACCTTTTTACAAAGTGAGAAATCCAATTTTTTTCCACGTTTTTTAACTAAAATGAAACATTAGGTGGCTTGTTTGTTGAAATTTAAGAGAGGTCAGCCCCTAATTAAATCTTCTATGTCTCAAATGATTCATCAGACTTTCATTCGAGAATGGAGATACTTTAGAATAATTAGAAGAATGCTGGTTGTTTAGAGGGGTATGTGAGGAGGTAGGGAGTATATTCACTCTTTTGTCCCTCAAAAAATGTGCAAATTGTTCGAAAAATAAGTCCCAAAAGAGTTATTTAAATTTATAAAGGTGGTTTTGCGGGATACTAGTAAATAGGGGGCCAAAAAAGCAACCATCATATTCTTCTATGTATAATGGGCTTAAATCATTTCAGGTAAAATGGCCTGTATTATTTTTGAAGGTGCAATCGATTAACCTAGGTTTCTGATAACACGCCACTATATATATCGAAACTCACATTTTGCTGCTCTGGAATTCGTAAACCCTAGTTTGAGTGGCAGAACAATCACAATTCACAAAATGAGTTCCGGCGAATTGGGCTGCATTTACGCCACCTTGATCCTCCACGACGATGGAATCCCAATCACCGTAAGTCTATTGTCTCTCTTCAATTCGATTTCTATAATCTCCAAATCACTCTTGGATCTCATTTTTTTTGTGTAGGCGGAGAAGATCGGCACTTTGTTGAAGGCTGCTAACGTCACCGTTGAATCCTACTGGCCAAGCCTATTCGCTAAGCTTGCTCAGAGCAAGAACGTTGATGATCTCGTTTTGAATTCCGGCGCTGTCGGTGGTGCCGCCGTTGCCGTATCTGCACCTTCTGCTGGTGGTGGAGCCGCTGCAGCTGCCGAACCTGCCGCCGTTGCAAAGAAGGTATTGATTTTAAATCTTTTATGATATTTGTATAAATTTTCTGATTGGTGAAATGAACTAAATTCGTAACGGTTTTGATAAATGGATACTAGTTCTGATGAAAAAATTTGAATTGATTCTCTTGGCATTGATTGTTCGGTTGAATTTGCTTTTTTATGCTTTTGTCTGTGTCTTGTGAAGCTAATTGATGATTTTGTGATTGGCTTGTGTGTTGTGATAGGGGTTGTAGTTATGTTGTAGAATCTGCATCTAGGTATAAAAGATGTTATTCTTTTAGCTCTTTTGTTCCTCGTTTTGCTCTGAGGTGAATCTGTAACAAATAAATACTGTTATTTGCTGCAATTACTCTAAAAATATATGTTACATGTCAACATTCACTATAAGTGCATGAAAACCCGCAGTTAATTTGATTTCTTTAGGAATAGGATAAAGATTGTTTTTTGCCATTCAGAATTGGACTCCTTTTCAGCACAACTTTGATTACTCTTTGGATTTGTAATTTATGGTCCAGCTTATTGCTCAAGCATTTATCATGATAAGCCCACTTATGCATAAGCTTACATAAACTTGATTCATATAGTACATTTAGCTTGGGAAAATTGTCTTAAGTTAATTTTGTATGTTCTCCCGAACAATCTCACAAAACTTATGTAAGCTTAAATAAGCTAACCATAACAGGCCTCATATCCACATTTTTTACCTCTGGGTGATTTTTTTAATATTATATCTATATCTTTGATGCAGCCAATTATCAGAACTGCACCGACCTAGCTTATTACTTCTATTTGTTTTGATTATGTTGTATATTGTGAACTTAATGCATTTCATATTGTGTTTGTAGGAGGAAGCCAAGGAAGAAAGTGATGATGACATGGGCTTTAGTTTGTTTGACTAAGTTTCTCTTTATTGTTTGTTGTAGCCAGATTAGGACTCCTTTCAAGGAGTGGCTGAATCCAAAACTTGTTT
>Ga0228711_1007062_pt1 | contig 16433 bp, 8 predicted proteins | sample MedpolnodulmetaG_2_FD_177996 | JGI IMG/M metagenome (GOLD analysis project Ga0228711, IMG submission 177996) | Root nodule microbial communities from Medicago polymorpha collected in Santa Monica, California, United States - brown nodules | ecosystem: Host-associated > Plants > Roots > Nodule...
TTTTTTTGTTGAATGTTTTTTTTTTTTTGTAAAATCACGCAATTTTTTATTTTTGTACAACAAGTAAGTGGGGCCAGACAGCCTCCCGACCCATTCCAGATCATCTGGAACATCAGAACCATAGTAGACAGCGTTGCGTGGGTTCCTGATGTGTATTCAAATCCTACCGTTGCCAGCATTATGGAGGGCAATCGGGCCGAGTATAGCGTGCTGGAGGAGGTGTCGGCTCCACGGAGGAGGAGTAGGAGTCATAGTCCACAGGAGTAGGGTCTTATCTTTTGACTTTTGTATATTTGTAGTTTTTTTTTTACATTTTGTCGGATATGGATGTAATATATTTACACTTGCGCTTTTGCGTTTTTATGATATTTTGCATAATTTTGGGTTTTATTATGTGTATTTTAATTATGAGTGAATGATTGATTGAATGAGTGCTTGAATGAATGATGAAGAAATGGATGTAGGAATGAATGAAGGAATGAAGAAAATTTGAGAAAATTGAGTTTCTGTTGTTCTGGTATTTTGCACAAATACAACTTGACTTAACTCACGCAGGTGTTAATCCCAGCATGAGTTAACTCACGTTGGAGGCATTTTCGGAAGTTTGGTTGTGAGTGAGCAAAACTTATTGGGAGAAGAACATTTTTCTTGTAAGTTTTAGTTAGGTTCAGCTCATATTTTAATATGGTATCAAATCCCATAAGTTCGGATCACCGTCTAGTTATATACATATTTATCTTACAAGTGGTTTTGTAATGATGAATTAAATTCAATATAAAAACTTAATAATGGTATCATAGTCTAACAATCAGACCATCCACCATTTAAATATAATAACTAAGTTCAATAGTGTATTGAAAAAAATTCAAATTAAAAAATATAAAACTTGTGATAATTTTTTTTATAAAGAGTGACAACTCTAATTTATAAGTCTTTTTTATAAGATTGAGTTATATTCGACTCATATTCTAATAATTAAATGCAATAAGGTGAGCAGGTAAAAAAAAACATAAAAGAGAACAATGGACCCATTATTTTGTATTTTTAGGGAACTGGTGGTAATTCAAGTAACTTACATTATAAAAAAGGATTTATTCACCGTTTAGTAGCCTTGAGAAGAGGTTTAATTTGTCCCCTACTCAGCCTCCCTTTTCCCCTACTTTATAGGATTCTAGGTTCTTTCTTATTCAAATGGGAAAGAAAGAAAATGAGAAAGGGACAAAGTTTTCATCGACCCCAAATGTCAAAAAGCACATACGCCAACCCCACAGTCATTAATTGGCTCACAGTTTGTAGATATAGTAATACCAATAACTTTTTTTTTTCTTCATGTAAATAAATCTAATTTCTTTTTAAATATTAACGAATGTGAAGCATTTTTTAAATATGTGCACCTCATGAACATGTCAAATATCTCAGCAACCTTCTATATCTAAATTGTAAATGTGAGATTATTTGAACTTTTTTTGGTGTGGAAACACTATTTTTGACGTACAAGAACTCTCTAAGAGCATGTGTTTGAGATAGTCATGCTTACTACATGTTATGTATTCTAAATAATGGGGTAATCATATGGTCAAGGTTTTATGCAAAGTAAAATTACAAGTTTTCTTACTAGCATGTGTTGGATCTTAAGTGGTAGGGTAGAGATCCAATTTTGATGCACACATGAAATTAAACTGGGTAATAATCATTTTGATGTACACATTAAATTAAATCAGGTAATAATCATTTTGGCCCATGAATGTATAATGAGTAGCCACAATGTATCAAAATTCTAAAATAATCCATAATGTACAAATCGTTAGTCAAAATATTCTCTAATGTTAAAATTAATAGTCCTTCAAAATAGTCTCTAACATTAAAATAGTTCATCAATACTACAATAATTAATTTTATTATAAGAACTGATATGACAATAAGTAAGTACTTAATGATTGTTATGACAATAGGTATGTACATTGAATGACTAATATGACAATATTAACATAACATTTTAACACGAGGGACTATTTTGACTAATGAAGTGCACAATCAGGGACTATTTTAAAATTTTGATACATTTAGGGACTATTGTGGCTACTTATTACACATTCAGGACAAAAATGACTATTACCCATTAAACTATTTAGTGAGTTTGGATCTCAGTCCAAAAATTAGTTTAAAAGAAGGTGGTCAAACACATTTTATCTTTAAATCGGCTTTATTATCATGTTAAATGAACTTTGATCTAATCATAAAAGCTAACTACGGGATGAGGTTGTCCAAACATATTTATACATCGAACACATCGAGAATCTGAGCAATGTGAGACTCCAAACAACTTCAATACCCACTATATGTCTAACGTGAGTCCTGGGTCCAACTCCAAACAACTTCAATATCTACCCTCATGTTTATCATGAGATCCAGAGTTCAATTCTCACATTAGAGTCCTTACCTCAAGTCTGATACCATATTTAACATATACTTAAATTTCGTCCCAAAAGGTAGCTCAAAAAACAAGAGTGGTAAAACATTTATATATCCAATAGCCTAACAATCTCAACACCAAACAAATTTCAAACAATTTGAATAGGAATAAGTAATTAAAATAAGAAAGAAAAATAGCTAGCCAGCTAGGATACCTGAAGAATCAATCCCAGTGAAAAAGAACATCTTTACAAAAGTGACACCATCAATACAAGTTAAGAATATAGCAAGAATTTTTAAACAAAAATTCTTATATAAAGCATTAAAGTCACTACAATGTCAAACATTTGTACATTATCTTCCACAAACAAAAACATAAAACATTTGATGTTGAGCTATAAAGACAACAAATTTCTGCAACATTGAAAGATCTTCTACTCTGATGATGTCATCAAACCAGAACCTAAAAGACCTACAATGGTCTCAACAAGCAATCAACATGATGGAGAACCAAAATCTACACAGCATTTCCTTCCACCTTTCCCAACCAACTTCAACTTGTTACCAAGAAACAAACAACTCCATAAACATTAACATTTCCAAACAAAATCAGCAACATTTTTCCAACCTTTTAGCAACATTAGCATCATGTCACCACACAAATTCAACCTTGAAAAACTTGGAGTTTCATACAGTTGAATGGGACTCACAACAGGTAAAAAACCTTGGAACTCTTCTGAGTAATCATAGTATAAAGCAAGTTGTTTTTAGAAGAAATAGGTTCAATGGAAAAACTATGTTAGATCTTTCTGACATTTTGAAGGAGAATAAAATGGTTAAAGAGATTATGTTTTCCGAATCATGTATTGGTTCTGTTGGAGCTTGTTTACTTGCTTCTTCTCTTATGGTGAATCATAGTTTGGAGGAGTTGCAGATTTGGGAAGATTCAATAGGTTCAAGAGGTGCTGAAGAGATTTCAAAGATGATTGAAGTTAATCCATCTCTTAAGCTGTTAACAATTTTTGACTCAAATTATATCACAGCTACACCACTGATATCAGCAGTTTTAGCAAGGAATAGAACCATGGAAGTTCATGTTTGGAGTGGTGATCAAAATGGTGAAAGAAGTTCCAAGGTTGTTGAGTTTGTACCTGGGAACAATACACTTAGAATTTACAAGCTTAACTTTTCAGGTACTTGTAGGGTTGCTTGTTCCTTAGGAATGAATTTCACAGTTAAATCACTTGATATGACTGGTGTCAAGATAAAATCAAAGTGTGCTAAGGAATTTAGATGGGTTTTAGAACAAAACCAAACCCTAAAAGAGGTTAATTTTTCAAGAACATGTTTGAAAGATAAGGGCATTGTGTATATTGCTGCTGGACTGTTTAAGAATCATAGTCTGCAAAAATTACATGTAGCAGGAAATTGGTTTCGCGGAATCGGTGTCGAGCATTTACTTTGTCCTTTGAGTAGATTTTCATCATTGCAGATGCAAGCTAACACTAGTTTGAAATGTGTTACTTTGGGGGGAGGGAGAACAAGAATAGGAAGGGATGGTTTAATGGCTATAACACAGTTTCTACTAACGAATGAAACGGTGACGCGGTTTGGGATACATGATGATGAGTGTTTGAAACCAGATGATTTTGTTAAGATCTTTAAGAGCTTAGAGAAGAATGCTAGCTTGAAATGTTTGTCTTTGCAAGGTTGTAAAGGTGTTCAAGGAGAGATGTTGCTGCAGACAATTATGGAGACACTTCAGATAAATCCTTGGATTGAAGAAATTGATCTCACTAGAACACCTTTACACAATTCTGGAGAGTCTATTGGGATTTATCAGAGATTAGGGCAGAATGAGAATCCTGAACCAGAGATGGATTTGATCAAAGATATGCCACTCACTGAGCCTAAGAGTTGCAGAGTTTTCTTTTGTGGACAAGAATATGCAGGTAAGGTTGAGTATTTATATTTGATGCTTTCATATCAATTAATTTCACGAAACATCGCCTTAAAATATAAATAAAATAAGATCATGAAACTTAATTAAGCAGAATTTTCATATAAACACAGGCTAATAGTAAAGGTCTGTTTGGATTGACGTATTTGAGCTTATCTACCGGCATAAGCATTTGGAAAACTGTTTTGACAGTTTATAGAAACAACTTATGACATGTCCATAAACTGATTTAACTTTTAATCTTATTTTCATAAGCTCTACAGGATAGCTTATGAAAATAGCTTACAACTTATATGAAAACAGTTTGACTTTATTTTATCATTTGTTATATAAATAGCTTATGCATAAGCTTTTATATGAAAGAGCTTATATACTCTAAATATTTAATTAAGCTGTTTTTCAAAACGAAATCAATCTGAATTATAGTTTAAACTCGTATTTCCAGGAAAATCCACACTTTGTCATTCAATATCACAAAACTTCTCTGCTTCGGCAGCACTACCCTACTTGGATCAAGTAAGGACAATAGTGAATCCAGTGGAGCAGGCTGTGAAAACAGTAGGAATGAAGATAAAAACATTCAAGGATGAGGATACAAAGATTTCAATATGGAACCTTGCTGGTCAACATGAGTTTTTCTCCCTCCATGACCTTATGTTCCCAGGTAGCGGCAGTGCGTCGATTTTCATCATTATATCGAGTTTATTCAGGAAGCCAAGTAACAGAGAACCAAAAAGCACTGCAGAGATTGAAGAGGATTTGCAATATTGGCTTAGGTTCATAGTTTCCAATTCCAAAAGAGCAGGACAACAATGCATGCTTCCAACTGTAGCTGTTGTTCTGACACACTTTGATAAAATCAACCAATCATCACAAAATCTGCAGCAAACGGTAGATTCAATTCAGAGATTGAGAGACAAGTTTCAAGGCTATGTTGATTTCTACCAAACTGTATTCACTGTTGATGCAAGATCATCGGCATCAGTTGGTAAACTCACGCATCACATCCGAAAAACGTGCAAAACAATTCTCCAAAGAGTACCACGAGTTTATCAACTTTGCAACGATCTAATACAGATTTTATCAGAGTGGAGATCAGAGAATTACAACAAGCCAGCTATGAAGTGGAAGGAGTTTGGTGAGCTGTGTCAAGTAAAAGTCCCATGTTTGAGAATTCGATCAAGACATTATAATAAAGAAGCGGTGGAAATGAAGCGAAAAGCTATAGCTACTTGTCTTCATCACATTGGCGAAGTGATTTATTTTGATGAGTTGGAGTTTCTAATTTTAGATTGTGAGTGGTTCTGTGGTGAAGTACTTGGTCAGCTCCTAAAGTTGAATGTCAGAAGGCAACAATCTTCGGAAAACAATGGATTCATTAGTAGGAAGGAACTTGAGAAAATCTTAAGAGGAAGTTTACAAAGTCCAATTCCTGGTATGGGATCAAAGGTATTTGAGAACTTAGATGCTAGTGACCTTGTGAGAATGATGCTTAAACTTGAACTCTGTTATGAGCAAGATCCATCAGATCAAAATTCTCTACTGTTGATTCCTTCCATTCTTGAAGAAGGTAGAGGAAGGCCTCAGAGGTGGCAGATAAGCTCACCAGACTGTCTTTATGCCGGACGCCATCTTGAATGTGATGATTCGAGTCATATGTTTCTAACTCCAGGATTCTTCCCTCGCTTACAGGCAAGTGTTTCTCCATCATGCTCCTCTTTCATTCCCTCAGTTTCGCCCTTTGCAGTTGTTTCTTGCACCTTCTTTTACATTTTTACAATAAATTATTCCCTGCACTTGGTATTTCAAAGCAATGTTGTCAATAGAAGATCACGGAAAATAATGGTTTGTTCATATTTTACCATGCTATAGTGCTATAGCACCTCTATAAAGACTTTGTACTAAATAGCATATCACGGAACAACAGTGGTTTGTTCAAATTGTGTTGTGCTATGGTGTCCCAAAGTTCATTAAATGTTAGTTATTTTTCTGATGATTCAGATACCTAACTCAAATGAGGTTCAAAGAATGCAAATATATATAAAATAGTCTGAAAAGGAACATCATTAGGTTTTACCTGCAAAATACACAAGCCATATGCTACTATATTTACAAACCGTTTCTATTTTGATCTTCACCCATAAGTCTTTAAAGCTACAATTTCTAGGATTTTCAGTATTTCCTGTGACTACAATTTTCTCGTTTGGTGCTGCAGGTACACCTCCACAACAAAATAAAGGCTTTAATGAATCAACATGGCGCAACTTACAGTCTTGAAAAGTACCTCATTTCAATCAGCATTAATGGAATCTACATCAGAGTTGAGCTTGGAGGACAACTAGGTTACTACATCGACGTTCTTGCATGCTCCACCAAAAATTTGACAGAAACTTTAAGAGTCATTCAGCAACTTATAATCCCGGCGATTCAAAGTGTTTGCCATGGGATCACCTTGACAGAAAATGTCATTAGACCTGAATGTGTGCGATGTTTGACACCCCCTAGGTACAGAAAAACTCAATTTGCTTCCCTGCAGCAACTGAAACAGGCACTACTATCACTTCCAGCAGACAGCATGTATGATTATCAGCACACATGGAGTCCGGTCTTGGATTCTGGTAGGCCTATTCTCCAAGAAGGGTTTGATTTTGCGCGAGACCTTTTATCGGATGATGATTTCCGAGAAGTGCTTCATCGCAGGTATCATGACCTACACACTCTTGCTCAGGAGCTGCAAATCCCACCTGAAAATAACCCTGAAGGGCGAGATCAAGATATAACCTTAAGCAATGAAGCTGAGAAAGTTGAACCATCCTTTGGTGGCATTGCAAAAGGGGTTGAAGAAGTTTTACAGAGACTCAAAATTATTGAACAAGAAATCAGAGACTTGAAGCAAGAAATCCAAGGGCTAAGATATTATGAACACAGACTCTTACTTGAGCTTCATCGCAAAGTGAATTACATAGCAACCTTCAATGCACAAGTTGAGGAAAGGAAGGTACCGAACATGTTCTATTTTGTAAAAGCAGAAAACTACTCAAGGAGACTGATCACCACCATGGTTTCTGGCATGACTGCTCTCCGGCTTCACATGTTATGCGAGTTCCGAGGACAAATGCATGTTGTTGAAGATCAGATGGGCTGTGAAATGATGCAAGTTGATAACATGGCTGTGAAGTCTTTGGCTCCATATATGAAGAAGTTCATGGTCATGGTAACTTTTGCTCTTAAAATAGGAGCTCATCTTGCAGCTGGAATGGGGCAAATGATCCCAGATTTGAGCAAGGAAGTGGCTCACTTGGGTGGCTCTTCGCTTCTCTTTGGTGCAGCCGGGGCAACTGCAGCTGGTGTTGTAGGGGCTGCTGCTATCGGTAATAGAAACAGGTCTGCGGAAGGTTCAAGGGGCATTCAACAAGACATAAAAGCCGCACAGCAATGGATGGTTGATTTCTTAAGGGAAAGGAGGTGTTCCACAGGGAAAGATATTGCAGAGAAGTTTGGACTGTGGCGAGTAAGGTATAGGGACAATGGTCAGATTGCATGGATCTGTAGGCAGCACATGTATTCCAGATCTGCAGAGATAATTGAAGTGCCTATTTGAAACAAGAAGAAATCCTTATACTACACTAGGAACCTTTGCTTTCAAGTTTCTTTCTTTGGTTTTTTGTGTGTTTATTATATTTTCAGCCATGAACATGTAATGTATTGAAGTTCCCCGAAACATTTAGAGTTCATATGTTGCTCTGCCAATGTGATTTCGTCACATATACTGTGATTCTAGTAGATTTTAGTTTCCAAATTGATGGAATCTTATTCAATAGCATTTCTGATTATCTGATATGATATAATTACATTTTAAGAGTGCTTTTCAAATTAATTAAGAATAAATGTCCAAATTTTTTAGAATGTGACAAATCAAATTTAGAATCAAAAACCATAAAGACTCATGATGCTGTATGGCATGAGCTTTTTGCATGTGAAATAGAAGAAAGATAAATCCTGGAGATTTTGCTCCATCAACTTTAGTGTTCACCATGTGAATGTGGGACCATATTATCACTAGAACACATGATTAAATAGTATGTTGTGCCATAAAGTTCAATTTCACAATCATTGACATTTAAATCAAAAAGGACAAAGAAAGAAGGTAACACAGAAAAGTTCATGTAACAGTTAAGATAGCAACAAGCTTGTGAGAGTACAAAGTAATATTCCCTGTAACCTACAACATCAGAAGAAATACAGAAGGAGAAACCACACTGGATACTACATTATTTCATTTCACTGCTATTATCAGTTTTCCGGACCCGATTTCCCTACGCTCAACAAAAGCACACGGTCACACACACGGGATCTGATCATTGGATGAAGATCAGAACAATTGTATCTTGAATTCGCCAAATTGACTTTAAAATTAACTTACATATTGAAATATGACCCAATCTTCATCTAACGACCGAGATTCATGACTGTGTGACTACAGGGAATCCAAATCCCAGTTTTTAATCTAAAATCTACAGTCACCTGCCTGTATTCCCTTAAACCAAGGAAGCAAAAGCTCAGAAGAAAGCTCTGCTTCCATAATAGACACGGGGGTTAGCGTTCTTAGTTTGCGGTAGTTTCTGCTCAGTACTCGAATTTCCTGAAGTAGCTGGTTCACTTTCAATGTCCATAGGAAGCTTCATTTTCGCTAATGACTCGGTAAATTGCTGCATACTTTTCATGTACATGTCAACTATATCCTGCTGAACCATCTGCGGCTCTGGCATATTCACAGTCACAACAGGCTTAGGGAATAAATCACTCGGAACAACACTTGAGGAATCACTCTCACCGTCTTTGACATCCACTTTTTTTACCTCTTTGGTTCCTGAAACTTGTTCATGACTTGGGGACTTAGAAGCTGCTGCAGCATCAGATGATTCTGAGCTTTCATGAGCAGAAGGAGAAGAAACCCCATTTGTCGACACACTGCTTGGTGGAGACTCAACCTTAGGAGGTTCCACTTGCACAGACTCGCCACTGCATGCTGAGAAGCTTTCCACTAGACGAACACCAGCTTCCGAACTATGATTTTCAGCATCAGAAGTGGCCAAGCTATCAGAGCACTGAGTCTCCTCGCATGAAATTCCAAAATATTCCGAAACCATTAAGTGGTCTTCATTTACAATCTTAGGATCTGGAAACTCAATTTTATCCAAATCTCTGGCCAATGACTCACATGTTTCCGAGTCCTGCTGAGGGACATGTGTAGCCACTTTCCCCGGCATAGCAGATATTGCCATAACATCAGGTGTAGCACCGGTGTAAGCAATGGACAATTGAACAAAACCTGAAGGAGAATGAAACAGATCAGTTGAAGAAAGAGAAAACTCTTTCTCTAGTTTACCATTCTGGACTAGCACTTCTGACAATGGCACCAAAGCAAAACCAAGCAACTGATCTTCAAGATAATTCTTCACCCTGCTAAGCATCCATAGCTCACATTTGAGAGATGAATCAACATCCCAAACATTGAGACGAAGATTGTCGTTAAACACAGGGTTCCTTCCACCTCCATTAATGGTCTTAGTAGAGACGCTGTTCTCTGGATTACTTGTCAGGTATATCTTAGCATAAACATCTTGCTTATGGTATATGCAAATATTCTGAATGTCTCTAGCTTGATGTATAAAAACATCAAGCACTCCAACGCACTCCTCGGCATTTGACATGATAGTTTCCTTCCCATTGACTTCAATGTCCTTAGAGGAAGGACCATTGCTTTGTGTGGTAACATCAGACTTGTGCTTCTCACCCTCACCCAAGACTGAGGTTCTAAAGGGTGATACAACAGATTGTGGGGAATCCATGATCACACAACAATAATTGAGAACCTGTCAAAGCACAACAGCTACATGAAAGCCAATTCATGCAAGTTTTAAACACAAACTTCGTGACTAAGATAAAACACACAAGATTCTTAAGACTAGCTAAACAACCTAGTATTAGCAAAACAAAAAATTCATTACTCCAGTACTAAAAACACATAAACTAACTGTCATAAAATTTAGGGTTAAGCAGATCCAAAAATGAAACTAACATAACTGCATATAAAGTAACATAGGAAAAACAAGGAAAGAAAGAAGCTTGAACTTGAGTTCCTCCAAACCTTTGAAAAGCAAATTCAGAATTGAAAATCAAAACCAACAAAACACAACTGGAAGAACCAAAACCTAATAACCTGAAAAACTGAAACTTTCAAGTGATATGTACCAAAATACAAGAATTGTCCAAAGCTTAAAAACTAGCCAAAATAATCAAAAAGGGGCCACAAAAAATATCATCAGATTCCAATAAAGCTACAAACTTTAATTATTTCCTCTAAACAGAAACACTTCCACACAATCCAAGAGAGGAAAAACAGGAAAAAAGCATAAGCACAATAACCTATGCTACATATGACACAATTCCAACACAAACCCACTTTAAATTCCTCATCAAATCACACAGAAAAGTACTCAAAAGTAATAATTGAAGCAAAACTAGGAATCAATCAAAAAGTAAATAAATCTGCAAAGTGCATATACATGTTACTGAAACAGAACATGTTATGCTTTTTTACCTGAACTTTTGGTTGTTTCAAAGTCAAAGTTGTGTGTGTGTGGCTCAAAGACAGAATCAGAGGATGACCCAGGTGATTGAACCGAGGTAGTGTTACAGAAAGAACAAAAAAGTTGTGAACTTTGTTGTTTAAAGGGAAAGGAGGATGGATATAGGTGATTGATGAGAGAGAGAAATGAATGATATGAGTGTATGTATGTAGGGATCTGTGAGGAAATTACATATACAATGAAGTGCAACTATGTATATTTGGAGTGTAGTAATAGTATAATACTATTATATGTACGGTAGGTACTATGTGGGAAACCAACCGTAGGCGATATTTGTTTTTTAATGAGAATCGACTATCGTGTGCATGCAATTGTAAAGACTAATTTTTCAAATTTAGGTATAACTGTAATGGATTGTAAAACTCTTATTTAAAGAGGTTTAATCTTGCTGCATTTTCAGGACTCGATCGAGCTTGTTGGTTAAGTTAGAAGATATTCATTATCATTTTATCTAAGAGTTTCTAAGTTCATATGTGATATTTGTTGTTGTAACATTTGTTTTTCAACACTTACTCTCTAATCAGATGAAACATTTATGGATTTTATGCTTTAAAAATATATTTCACATAAAGTAGTATGATCCACATGATTCTTGTTGAATAAGAGAGTGAGTGTTAAGATGTGCGTTGAAAACAGAGTATCACTAGTGCTTCTTTTGTATTTCTTTTAAAGTGTAGTTTAGTTATATGATTAACAAAGGAGGTTGATGGTGTACTAGATATAAGTTTGTTTATATTGTGTGTTTCATGAATTCTTGGTTTCATATAAAGACATTGATTAGATATGTACTAGCTTGAAGCTAATCTGAAAATATGAACAGAACAAGCATCGTAATAAAATGGAAAAGCAAACAATGTCACACAGACGAGAACAAAACAACGTTGTACCACGACAACGAAATCACAAGAGAAAAACTTAGGGTTGTAAAGAAGGGATGGTGATCCTTCCGAACCTAAGATCCTTGGATGATGGCGTTAAATGGCCTTGAGTATGGTACTTTCGTCAACAACAACCTTCTTCTTTTTTCGGGGGTTGTGTTCCTGCATACACTTTGATGGTCAAGTTAGTAAACGTCGTAGGTGATAGAATATGATGTTGGATCCGACTTAAGGGTCTCGATTGGCTTCATGAACCACTATTCTTGTTATATATATGTCATGGTTTTTATGAGCCTGAGCAAGAGGAATCTAGAATATATCATATATATGATCTTAGTTTAGATCAAAACAATATCAATATTATTAGTTGAATTAGTTTTTATTCACCATACACTACTTTTTATTAAAAATTTACTTGTTATAATTCTTAGCCGATGCCCGTGAAACATTGATAAGAATTCTCCAAAAGTTAATCATAATTAACTAATTTTTTTTCCTTTATTTAATAAATATAAATATATAATAATAGAGGAAAGGGAGGGAGGTATAGACACGCCGACCCACGCCATGGACCCTAATCACAAAGAGACCAATCAGAATGCATTTGAGTGGATTTTTGTAAGTGGGGTATGGTGTGCTTTTTCTCATATGATATGACTTTTCTTTCCATACATATTGACAATAACACCTGCAAAAGAATGTATATTAAAGAGTGCACTGCAGTCGGCTGTTCTGTCATGCTTGTACATTTTAAGCCTGCCAATTCAAAAAACTGTTTTTGTGACTTAACAGGAGATAATAGACTCATAGAGTGCCAAAAATAATTAATTGGGTCTTTATAATAGAGTGCGCTAATTAAAGAATTACAAATAAAAATAAAAATAAATAAATATACTCTCTCTGTATCTAAATGAGTCATTTACACATATTAAAAAAAAGTGTATAAGATTGTAGGAAAAAGAAAGAGTATAAGTAAAAGAGAGAGAAAAATAGGTTTAAATGTCATTGTCAAGTATTTGTGTATTCTTTATGATCATGAATGCAAAAGAGAATATATTAAATTGAGTGTGATGAATTAATATTAATTATAGTGCAATTGGAAGAAGAAAAAGTAATTAATATTGTATTGAAAGGTGAAATTGGTCAATTATTTTGGGACAAATTTTTTATATTTATTCAAGAGTAAATATAAAATACAGAAATGCTAATAAATGCCCCTAAGACATTTATTAATGAATTATAAAATGAATTACATTAGGGATTGTGTATTATACTTTTTCAATGTTGAAAAAAGTGTTCTTTTTAATACTCTATCCTTCTTATGCATTATTTCAATGAATATGAATTCGATGAAATAACGGTGAACTATATTTTGTTATAAAATACTCCCTCCGTCTCAAATTGTAAAAAAAATAAAAAAAATACTCATTTTCTTTGTCCTAAAATGTAAGCAAAAAAGAAAAACTTTTATTCTATTTAATCTTATTTTAAAAAAAAAATAAATAATCATCTTTTTCAAGAAAAACTTTTGTTTATTCTCATAAAATTAAATGTAAATTACATTCAATTTTCTCTCTCTTTTAATTTTCTCCATAATCAATAGCCAATGAAAATTGTTTTTACATCTTCCTATAAAACATTTTCCAAATAAAACATAAAAAACTATACTCCAAATTCTTATGTTTTAGTTTTCTTAATAAGTGTGATTAATTTTTTTTTCTTGCAATTTGGGACGGAAGGAGTATAGTTTTTTTTATCTAAATACCTCGTGTGATTTTTTAAGTTGGATATTTTTAATAAGTTAGTTCTTTAAGATTTGTTTGTTATAAATTGATCATATAAGTCATATAATATTTACATTTTTTTTTGTCAAGTAGTCTAGCAGTTAGAGAAATTCACCTTAAAGGTGAATAAGTAGGGTGTTCGAAGTTCGAACTCCGGCCCCTGCATATATTATGCAATGTTTCTTACCAATTGAACTAAGCTTACAGAGACTAATATTTACATTGTTAATCATTCTTTCAATCAACTTTGTTAACAAATATTTATGGACCACTTAATATTAAGATGGTAAGTCCAAAAGTAGTTATGACATCAAACATGGTGTCTTATGCACATTTTCTTCCTCTGCATTCAAACATACTTTTACGGACTTGGATCATCTCATTCCCTCTGTTATCTTCTTCTACCTCCTTCACCAAATTGTATATCTCTCTCTTAATTTTAGAGAGAATATTAAGAGAGAAGAAATTAAATAAAAAATATCAAGAGAGAAGATTAAAAGAGAGATAGATAGATAGATAGATATAACTTGACGAAAGAGGGAGAATGAAAAAATGGTAGGAATGAGAACGGTGAATCACACCTATCAACTTAATATTAAACGTATAGGGGTGGGAATAGCCAGGTCAGGCTAGACTTTGATAGGCATGAGTCTGGCCTATGAAAAAATTTACAGGCCTGAGTCTGGCCTATGGCCTATCATAGGCCATTTTTCTTGGCCTGGCCTGACCTATTTAAAAGCTTGGCCTACTTTACATTAAGGCCATCAAATAATTCATTTGGCCTACTAAATAGGCTAAACAGGCCTTAAAGCTTACTTACATGCATATTTCACTACAAGTAAATTTTAACTAGATTAATGCCTACTTAAAAGCCTATAACAACAAGAAAATTGTTATTCACACATATCATAAGGCTGAGAAACACATGTAAAATACGAAATTTCCCATCGGCAGTTAACTGCCGAGGATTTCCTAAATCGGCTGCAGTTAACTGCAGAGGAAAACCTCGGTAGTTAACTGCCGAGAAAAATGTTTCATCAAATGAAACAACCACCTGCTCCCCCTACACACTATTTCATCATCAACTTCCATACCTCTTCCATCCAATCCCCAAATCCAATATTTTTTTTCATCAAATCTTGCTCCAAAATCATTGAACCATCAAGCATAAGAGGTATCAACACACTTTTGACGTACAAAAATAGGTATTGAGCATTTTAATCTATTGATTTTTTGCTTTTGTTATAGGTTTTTATGTCAGTTATGTAGAACTCTGTCATGGAAAACCTCGGTAGTTAAGTGTCGAGAATTACTTGTGAAAAAATTTTCACAACGAAAAAAGGCAGCTACTGCCAATTTTTCAAATTTTTTTTCTTTATTTTTTTTGTTTTAATTCATTATGGCATTGATGTTTATGCATTAGTTATTTGTTAATTCATATTTTTGTGTTGTTTTATTATAGTAATGGTAGAGAACGCAGAAGATGATCCGGTAGAGACAAAACCAAATTTTGTCAAAATTTTCGGAGATGTCAAACCGCCTAAGGTTGTAGCCAAACCAAACATTGGTGGAGCTTCCGTCCATGTTGAAGCTTCTAAAAATGTTGACTCCGATGTCCTCCCACTTCATGCCCACGAAGTAGACACGGTTAGGTTTTTTTCAGACGACGTTAAGTGGAAAGATAGAGAAGAATTGCTTGAGCGGGCACGTCATCAAGCAAATAAGGCGGGATTTACAATTGTTACACAAAAATCATGTTTGATCAATCCAATGTTGTGCCTAGTGTGTGAAAGGAGTGGAGCTCACAAAGTGCCGGAAAAAAAAACTGAAGCATGCGACAACGGGCTCAAGAAAATGCGGATGCTTGTTCATGGTTAGTGGATATCTTAGTAGGAAAACAAATGAGTGGGGATTGAACATTCTTAATGGAGTTCACGACCATGCGATGGAGCCGACTTTAGAAGGACACATTCTTGCCGGTAGATTAAAGGAAGACGACAAGAAGATTGTACGTGACTTGACCAAGAGCAAGATGCTTCCAAGAAATATTTTAATAAATTTGAAGAACAAAAGACCACATTGCATGACAAATATCAAGCAAGTGTACAATGAACGTCAACAAATATGGAAGGCGAATAGAGGTGACAAGAAGTCGTTGCAATATTTAATCTCGAAGTTGGAGGAGCACAAGTATACTTATTTCTCAAGAATACAAAGCGAAAGTACTACAATTGAGGATATCTTTTGGGCTCATCCAACATCCGTTATGTTGTTTAACAATTTTCCAACAGTTTTGGTTATGGACTCCACCTACAAAACCAACATGTACAAGATGCCAATGTTTGAGGTAGTTGAGGTCACTTCGACCGATTTGACATATTCGGTTGGGTTTGGATTTGTGACACATGAGAAAGAGGAAAACTTTGTTTGGGTTTTAAAAATGTCGCGTAAACTTCTTACGTCAAAGAAGAATATGCCTAAGGTGATTGTGACTAACATGGAAATGTCTTTGATGAAAACGATTGGAAATCTTTTCCCTAAAAGTTATGCAAAGAATTGTTACTTTCATGCGCAAGCAAATGTTAAACAAAGGTGCATCTTAGATTGTAAATATCCTTTGGAAAAAAGGATGGGAAAGAGGTGAAACCTCGCGATGTTGTCAAGAAGATAATGAGGGCATGGAAAGCTATGGTTGAGCAGCCCACTCAAGAGTTATATGCAAATGCATTAGTGGAGTTCCAAGATG